>ULWL01039266.1_pt1 | contig 10734 bp, 5 predicted proteins | sample 1960171 | NCBI WGS metagenome assembly ULWL01 (sample SAMEA4835807, study PRJEB28245) | human gut metagenome | biome: gut microbiome; material: fecal sample | place: Denmark | collected 2008 | reverse complement strand
CGCGGAGTTTTAGAATATATGGTATTCACGAAAGATGAGAAGCCTGTGAACCTTTTGAACCTACAGAACCTCTTAACCTATTAGGATTCGTAGGAAGGGTATATTGTTCTTTCTGCTTTCAAACTTGAAGGTAGGAATGAGGGATTAGGAGCGCCGAATGACTGGTGACTTGCACACTACTTTCTTGCATCGCCCCGTTTCGTCATCCTGAGCAGCGAGAAACGTCGTATGTAAGATAACGAATGCCAGAACAGCTGCGACCTCGTCATCGATCGCGGCGAAGCCGCCACCTTCATTCCTCATTCCTAATTCCTCATTTGTTTTCCCCTTCGCCACATGAAGTAATACACTGCTCCGGCAAGCGAAGAGGCGAGGCAGATGCCGCCATACATGAAAGAATAGCCGAAAGCCTCCGCAAAAAGCCCGAGGAAGGCCGCCGCAAAGCCCACACTGATATCCAGCGACCAGAAATAGGTCGACGTCGCGACGCCCGCGCGGGAAGAAGGGGCGCTGCTGACCGCGATGGTCTGGAAGGCAGGCGCCAGCGCGCCGAAGCCGATCCCCAGCACCGCCGCGGAGAGGAGCAGGAGGAAAGGTCCCTCGACCTGCGAGAAGAGGAGAAAGCCCGCCGAGAAGAAAAGGAAGCCCGGATACACCGTATAGTCCGAGCCATGGTGATCGAAGAGGTAGCCGACAAACGGACGGGATACGACGATGACGAGCGCAAAGACGAGGAAGAAGAGACTCGTATAAGAGCCTATACCAAGGCTTCTCGTGTACATGGGAATGAATGTCAGCACACCGCCGTAGGCAAAAAAGACAAGCCCGCCCAGGATGACCGCCGGAAGCGCCTTCTTTTCAAAGAAATCCGAAAAATGAAATCCGTGGTGCTTTTTCCCCGATGGACATACCACGCGCGCGGGCAGCCGTTTTCCATTTCCTGAAACGATCGCACACGCAGCCATCAAAGAAAGGAAGAGAAACAGCACCGACGCACCGAAATGCTCGATGAGAATGAGCCCCACCAGAGGCCCCACGACCATCGCCATATTTCCGCAGACCGCAAAGTAGCCGATCCCCTCTCCCTTCCGCCGGCTAGGAAGCACGAGCGCCGCCATCGCTGCCGAAGCCGTCGTCCCCAGCGCGAAGACGATCCCGTGAATGAGGCGCAGCGAAAGCGCGATCTCCAGACGATACGCAAGAAGAAAGCCTGCCATCAGGAAAAAGAGAAGCACGGAAACGATGAGGAGCAGACGCTGCTTATTCACCGCATCGATCACACGCCCTGCGAGCGGGCGGGACACCACCGTGCCGATCTGAAAGCAGGTCATCGCCATCCCTGCCTCCCACTCGCCGAGCCCCAGATCATCCATGATGTAGACCGGCAGCGCCGCGATCATGATGTACTGCGACATGAAATAAAAGAAATTCGTGAGACCCATACCGATGAACTCACGGGTCCATAGTTTTTCCCCCATTCGTTTGTTCTCCTTGTTTTTCTTATAAAATAATCTTAGTATTATAACATAAAGAAAAGGTTGAAAGCAGGGATGAGTATCTAGGGATTAGGGATTAGGAGTGACTAGTGACTGGTGACTTGAATACTACCTTCGGGCATCGCCCCATAATACTCGCAGCGAAGCCGCCACCACCATTTCTAATTTCTCATTTCTAATTCCTCATTCGCGCAGAGCTTTCATCCGCAATCAAGGGGAAGCACGCCCCACGAGCTAACCCTGAACCCTGAACCCTGAACCCAGTCCCCAAATCACATCCAAAGGAGCCTTCTATGAGCCTGCATTTTATTTTCGGCCGCGCCGGCACGGGAAAGACCACCCGCTGCTGCCGCGAGATCCAAGACTATCTGAAAAAAACACAGGGCGGCCGCGCCTACCTTCTTGTCCCCGATCAGGGCACCTATACAGCAGAGTACCTGCTCGCCAAGTCCTTCCCCGGCGCCGGCTTCATCGATGTGACGGTGTGCGGCTTCTCGCGCCTCGCCTACCGCGTTTTTCAAGAGCTTCACTCGCCGGTCGCCGATGCCCTTTCGCCGCTGGGCCAGCAGATCATCCTGCGCCGCCTTCTCACTGCACACAAAGACGAGCTGCAGGTGATCCTCCGCGCTGCATCACAGCCGCATTTCTCAGAGAAGCTGACCGCCTTCTTCCATCAGCTCGACATGTTTCTCATCACAGAAGACGACCTCCTTGCCGCCTCGCAGCGGGAAGGCGAGACACCGCTTGGGAAAAAGCTCGCTGACCTCTCCCTCTTATATAAAGCGTACCACGACTATCTGCGTATGCATTTTGCTTATGAAGGGAGCCTCTTCGACCTTCTCGCACGGGAGATCCCCAAGTCAGAGAAGCTCCGTGGCTCCCACATCTGGATCGATGGCTTCAACGGCATGGCGCCGCAGAAGATCCGCATCGTGTCCGCGCTCGTTCACACCGCTGAGGAAGTCACCATGACACTGCAGATGGACAGTCCGGAAGAGGCGGCGGAAAATCCGAACTTCGCCCGGCCGTATCAGCTCTACAGCCAGCTGCAGGGCGCGATCCGCCATTCCTCCTCCATCGTGCTCACGGAAGAAAAACGCTTCCGCACCAGCGACCTTTCTCTCATGGCACGCCATTTCTTTGAACGCCACGCGCGCCCCCGCCCGGAGGACGGGCGCGCAAAGGAGGGGCTCCACCTCATCACCGCAGCAAGCCCGAAGGAAGAAGTGGATCTCATTTCACGCACCATCACATCGCTCGTCCGAGACAAGGGCCTTCGCTACCGTGACATCCTCGTCCTCTCGCGTACGCCGGAAAACTACAGCGACCTCTTTACCCGCTCCTTTGCCACTTACGGCATACCCGGCTTCATCGATGAGAAGCATCCCATGAATAACCACCCGCTCGTGATGCTCACCTCCTTCCTGCTGCAGTTTCTCGCAAAGGAAACAGGCAGAAGGAACGCAGGCTGGCAGCGTCTCACCCTCTTTCGTCTTTTGAAGACCTCGCTCCTGCCTCAATTCTCACAGGAAGAGATCGACCGACTGGAAAACTACGTCCTTTCCCGCCGCATCCGGCCCTGGCAATGGCATGACAGCTGGGAGCAGCGCAGCTGCCGCGATCTCGATGAGACGCCCCCGCCGCTGTCCGAGGCCGAGCTCGCCGAGCGCCGCCGCGTGAATGAATGGCGCACGCGCCTCACTTCCCTTCTCGATCCGCTTTCCGAAGCGTGGAGATCCGCTGTCTCCGCCAAAGACCGCGCGGCCATACTCTACCGCTTTCTCCTCAGCGAGAAGGTGCCTCACACCCTGTCGGCATGGGATGAAGCCGCCTTTGAAAAGACAGGCCTTCGCCCGCACCTGCAGGTCTGGAAGAAGGTACTGGGTCTTCTGGATGAGATCGTCCACGTCGCAGGGGATGAGGCGATGACAGCGGAAGATTTCCGCGCCCTCTTCGAAGACGGTCTCTCTGCCCTCACCTATTCCACCATCCCTCCGACACTCGACCATGTGACCGTGACAGGCATGGACCGCGGCTACGCGATGGAAGCGAAGGTCGTCTTCATCCCCGGCGTGATCGAAGGCGAATTTCCCAAGCGCGTCGAAGAGAGCGGCTTCTTCTCCGCATGGGAAAAGCAGACCCTCTCTGAAAACAGTCAGCTCACCTTCGGAAATGATCTCATGCAGATGATCCATCAGGAGCAGTTCTTCGTCTATCTCGCCCTCACCCGCGCCTCCGATGCGCTCTACCTCACCTCCCCATCGCTCGGAAGTGACGGAAAAGAATGCGAGCCCTCCTTCCTGGCCCTCCAGCTTTCCAAGCTCGGCTACAGCTCAGAATGCGCCGCCGCTCACGCGCCCACGCCGGAGGATCCCGACCACAGCTTCTTTGCCAACCCCGAAGAAGCCCTCTCGCTCCTTCCCCGCCTTCTGCAGGAAGGCCTGCCTGAAAGCACCTCCCCCTGGCTCGCACTCGCCCGCTGGGCGATGGCAAGTCCCCACTGGCAGCGCATCCTTTCTGAAAAACTTCGCGCCCTCTCCTACAGCAATACCCCCGACGCCCTGCCGCAAGAGCTCGCCCGCGCCCTCTTCCAGCCCGGCGGGCGCTACGTAAGCTCCATGACACGTCTGGAGACCTATCGCAGCTGCCCCTACAAGTATTTCCTCCAGTACGGCCTGGCGCTGGAAACCCGTGATGAAGGAGAGATCCAAAGCCTGGACCTTGGCAACTACCTTCACGCAGGCCTTCACCAGTTCGGCAGCACACTCACCCGGCAAAAAAAGCAGTGGCGCGACGCCAGTGATGAAGACATCCGCGAGATCTCCTCCACCATCGCAGGCGCCCTCTCCGAAAAAATGAAATACGGCATCCTCTCCTCTGATGCCACCTCCCGCTACACGAAAAGAAGCCTCGACCGCACCTTCCGGGAAACGCTCACTTTCCTTCGCTCGTGGAGCCAGCGAAGCGAATTCGATACCAAAGACCTTGAGAAAGCCTTCTTTTTCCACCTTGCCAAGGAAGACGGTGAGACACTCACCATTTCAGGAAAGATCGACCGCTTCGATGTGAAGGACGATGCCATCGCCATCTTTGACTACAAGACCGGCCATACCGAAGCCACGCTCGCAGAGATCGTCGCCGGACTGAAGCTCCAGCTCCTCACCTACCTTCTCGCCGTCGAGCAGGAACACCCCGAAGAGCAGCTTCTCCCCGCCGCGCTCATGTATATCTACCTGTCGGGCAATGTCACCAAAGTCGAGCAGGTCCCGCCGAATGGAAACGTCAACCTTTCTGAAAAGGATCACGCCTCCGGCTACGTCCTCGCAGATCCATCCCTCCTAAAGTCCCTCGACAAGGACGCCGGCGAAAGCGACTCCTGCCTGCCCGTGAGATTCACCAACGACGGCAGCCTCCACAAGGGATCTGCTTCTGCCCTGACGCAGGAGCAATTCTCCGCCCTCCTTACCATCGTCAGAAAAAACATCCTCTCCCTCCACAGCCGCATGATCGCAGGCGACATCTCCATCTGCCCTGCCAGCTATAAGGGCGTCACTCCCTGCAGCTACTGCCCCTACCACACCATCTGCCGCTTCGATCCTAGCCGAGAGGAAGAGAGCTATGACTACGTGCGCCTGCCCAGCGACAGCACGCTGAAAAAAGAACTGGAAGAACGCGCGAAAGAGTGACTAGGGACTGGGAGACTAGAGACTAGGAGACTGGTAGCTAGGGATTAGTAGCTAGGGATTAGGTTTGCGATACGAGAAAACCGCTAGCGCGGCACTTCCATCATTTTGTGTGCCGTACCACTGGTGACTGGTGACTAGTGACTGGTCACTCGTAATGGGGAGACTAAGAGACATCTGACGTCTAACGTCTCAATCGGGCATCGCCACCATTTATACTCCGCGGCGCTTCATTATTTTTATGCGCCGCACCAGCATTCCTCATTCCTCATTCCTCATTAAAAAAAGGAGCCATCATGAGTTGGACACCCCAGCAGGAAGAGGCCCTGCGCATCCGAAATAAAAACCTCCTCTTATCCGCCGCCGCGGGCAGCGGAAAGACCGCCGTCCTGACGGAACGAATCACCCGCCTCGCGGCAGACCCCGAAAGTCACACAGGCATCCATGAGCTCCTGGTGCTGACCTTCACAAAAGCCGCAGCCAGCGAGATGAAGTCTCGCATTTCCGCCTCTCTCACCCGTGAGCTCGAGGCCGCAGATGCCGCCAAGGACCTCCCGCTCGTCCGCCACCTGGAGCGACAGATCTCGCTCCTTTCGAGCGCGCAGATCTCCACACTGGACGCCTTCTTTCAGTCCCTCGTGCGTCAATATTTCTACCTGCTCGATCTTGACCCGAAGACACGCATCATGGCCGATGAAAATGATGCGCGTATTCTCGCCGATGATGTACTGACAGAAGTCCTCGAGCGCTGGTATGAGAAGGGAGATCCTGATTTCCTCACCACCTGCGACCTCTTTGCAAGCGGCCATCAAGACCAGGCCCTGCGCCAGATGATCCTGCGCATGCACCGCTACGCCTCCTCCATGCCCTTCCCGGACGTCTGGCTCACGCGCCTCCCTTCCGCCTATGAGATCCCCGGGGATGCCACGCTCGATACCCTCCCATGGACGCAGCCCATCCTATCCGAGCTCATCGACACCGCCGGAAAGATATGCGACCTCTACCGGCAGAGCTTCTCCCTGCTGGATCTGCATCCCATCGCGCGCGATGTCTACGGCGAGATGCTCAGCCAAGAGTACGCCTTCTTCTCCTCCCTCGCCCAAGTCACCACCTGGCAGGCACTCTACGCCATGCCCTCCTTCACCCCCAAAAACATGCCGAGACTCTCCGCTGACAAAGCCAAAGCCTACGGCATCAAGTCCACAGATTTTAGCAGATCTCCGGAAGCGGAAGCGATCAAAACTCTTCGCGACATGGCCAAAGACATCTATAAGAAAAAGCTCCTCCCCTTTCTCTCCATTACGCCCTCGCAATGGATCAAAGAGACCCGCGCCATGGCCCCGGAAGTCAAGGTCCTCTCTGCGCTCGCGCTCGACTTCGGACGCAGCTTCCTCACAAGGAAAAAGCAGGAAGGCGTGATGGAATTCAATGACCTCGAGCATTATACACTCTCCCTTCTGCTCGATACAAAAGATCCTGACTTCACCCCCGAGCACGCCGAAGACTTCCCCTCCGAAGCCGCACTCTCCATCCGAAGAAACTACAAGGAAGTCATGATCGACGAGTATCAGGATACGAATGGCATTCAGGAGCTCATCACCACCCTCCTCTCGAACGGGCATAACCGTTTCCTTGTCGGCGACATCAAGCAGAGCATCTACCGCTTCAGGCAGGCAGACCCCACGATCTTCCTTTCCAAGTACCACCGCTTCCTTACAGACGGGAAAGGCGGCCGGCGCATCGACCTGAACCGCAACTTCCGAAGCGATGCCGCCGTCCTCTCCTCCATCAACTATCTTTTCCGGCAGCTCATGACAGAGAAAAATCTGGAACTCACCTACGGCGACGCCGAAGCCCTCTACCCGGGACGATACGAAGAAACGCGCCCGGAAAACTACGTCGGCGGCCGCGTCACGATCGAGCTCATCGATGGCAGCGAACTCGCCGAGACGGACCGGCCCGAGCTCAAGGAGATCTCCACGATCGACGCCGAAGGCCGCCTCATCGCCAGCCATATCGAAAGTCTCATCCAAGAAGGACGGCAGGTGATGAATAAGGACGGCACCTTCCGTCCCATCCGGTATGGAGACATCGTGATCCTCCTCCGCTCCATCGCCTCGAAAGGCCCCGCCCTGCTCAAGATCCTGAAGGAGCATCACATCCCTGCCGTCTCCTCTAGGGACGATGACTATGTGAAGAATCTGGAAGTACAGACACTCATCGCTCTCCTTCAGATCTTGGATAACCCGCTGCAGGATCTGCCGCTCACCGCCGTGCTCCGCTCCTTCTTCGTAGGACTCACGGAGACAGACCTCGCCCGTCTCCGTCTCCTCATGAAAGAAAACGAGGCAGACCATCTCTTCCCGCTCCTCGAAAAAGCCGCGCCCCTGCTCTCCAGAGAAAAGGCCGACGCCCTGTCCGCCTTCCTCACCCACTTTAGCGCATGGCGCGAGCATGCCGTGCAAAGCGGCATCGCGCCACTCCTTCAGGAGATCTGGGAGGACACCGACTACCTCACCTACGTCTCCGGCCTTCCCGGCGGACATGCCCGCCGCGCCCACCTGCTTTCCTTCTATGAGCTCGCCCGCGCGCGCGACACAGGCACGCACAACGGTCTCTACCCCTTCCTCACAGAGCTGTCGAGCCTGCTCAAGGGCGATGGCCGTTTCCAGACAAAGACCGACGCCGTCTCTACCGATGCCGTCCGTATCATGACCATCCACAGCAGCAAAGGACTGGAATTCCCCGTCGTCTTTCTCGCCGACCTCGCGAAAAACTTCAATGCCTCGGACATGACCGGCATCGCCCTCTGCCACAAAGGGCTCGGCCTCGGTATCCAATACTTCGACATCGAAAGACGCCTGCGCTGGCCCTCCCTCTACTGGTACGCCGTCCGCGCCGCCTCCGAGCGTGAAAGCCGTGCCGAAGAAGCACGCCTCCTCTACGTCGCCATGACCCGTGCCCGCGATACCCTCTACCTCACCGCTTCCGTCAAGGACGCAAAGAAAGTGCTCGCCGCCTGCATGACCCCGCTCGCCGGCAGCGGAAATGATACGCCGCTCCCGCTCCCCTCGCACCTCATCTCCCATGCCCGCTCCTACCTGGACTGGATCCTCCCCGCCGCGCTCCACCACAGAGACCTCTCCTCTGTCTGGAGCCGCCTCGAGAAGATCCCCTCCTTCCAAGGCGATGCTGCGGGCGACCACTCCCACTTTGATTTCCGCATCATCTCCCAGAAAGACCTGCTCACAGAAAGCGAGAAAGCCCTCCTCGAAGAGAGTGAGAAGCCGGAAACGGCGAAGGAAGAAAAGGACGCATCCCCCGCCTTCGATAGAGAGGCCTTCCTCGCCCATCTTCCGGAAACCGTCCCTGACTGGCTCTCCCGACAGCTCACCTGGCGCTACGCCTTCCCCGGCGCGACAGCGACCCCGGCCAAACTCACCGCCACCGCCGCCGTCAAGCTCCGCGAAGAAGCAGAATACGCGCAGGGAGATGAACCGCCCTACGCATCCTCTATCCTTGCGGGCGACCTCGAGAGCGCAGCAAAGACAGAAGATCTTCCCGCCGACTACAGCGAGCCGCCCGCCTTTCTAAGCGAGGACGCCCCCCTGTATAGCGGCACCTCCTTCGGCACCCTCATGCACAAGGCGATGGAAATGATCGACTTCACCGCCCTTTTCCCCACCGAAGACGCCCTCAGAAAACACATCCGCGCCCTTTCTGATAAGCACGTCTTCACCGAAGAGGAGACGAAGGTCCTCCTCTCCCATCGAAAAGATCGCAATCCCGTAGAAGCCCTCCTCACCTTTGCCCAAAGCCCCCTCGCCGCTTTGATGCGAAGAGCCGCTGCCGTAAGGAAGGAAATGCCCTTCTCCATCCTCCTTCCCGCCCGTTCCTTCTACCCGCAGTGCGAAGAGGGCGAGACCCTCTTCCTGCAGGGCATCATGGACTGCCTCGTGGAAGAAGCAGACGGCCTCACCATCATCGACTACAAGACCGACCGCACCATGACCGAAGAAGAGCTGAAAGCCCATTACAAGATCCAGCTCCAGGTCTACGGCGAATCCGCCGAGAAATTGCTGGGAAAGCCCGTCAAGCACCTCTACCTCTGGTCCTTCACCTTCGGGAAAGAGATCGAAGTAGCGCGATGGGAGACGGGGGACGAGTGACTAGTGACTGGTGACTGGTAGCTAGGAATTAGGAATCTCAAGTGCAGGGAAGACTAAGAGACTAGAAGACATCAGTCTCTCTCGTATCGTCATTGAAAGCGTTGCCGAGAAATCTTTGTCATTCTCGTTCAAACGGCTCCCATCAGACAAACGCAAACGGGAAACCTGCTACCCGCTCACCTTTGAGCATCGCCCCGTTTCGTCATCCTGAGCGGTGAGAAACGTCGTATGTGAGATAACTAATGCCAGAGCAGCTGCGACCTGAGCCCTCGATCTCGGCGAAGCCGCCACCTTCATTCCTCATTTCTCGTGGACAAATCGCATACCGCTTTATATAATATGTACATCATTTTATGATTATACATTTTAGAAGAGGCGATAAGAATGAAAACTTGGAAAAAGGGATTGGCACTGGCCGCAGCGGCCGTGCTCGCACTCGGACTTGCATCCGGCTGCGGCAGCGAGAAGAAGGCAGACTCGGCATCGGGCAAAGCCCCGCTGAAAGTCGCTACGAATGCGACGTATGTGCCTTTTGAATTTAAATCCAAAGATGGAAAAGACTATACCGGCTATGAGATCGACGTAGTGCGCGCGGTCGCGAAAGAACTGGGCCGCGATGTAGAATTCAAGAACATTGCATTTGACGGACTCATCCCGTCTCTGCAATCGCATGAAGTCGACATGACGGCTTCCGGCATGACAGCCACGAAAGAAAGAGCCGGCAAGATCCTCTTCGCCGCCCCCTTCTATGCGACGAAGCTTGCGGTCGTGACCCCGAAGGACAGCCCGATCCACTCTGTCGAAGACATGCAGGACGGCGCCGAAGTTGCCGTACAGATGGGTACGACAGCCGCGTACTATGCCCAGGATAAGGGCATGAAGATCCGCGGCTTCGACCATGCATCGGATATCGTGATGGAACTCAAAGCAGGCGGTGCGAAGTCGGGCATCCTCGACAAACCGGCCGCAGACTACTTCGTCGCAACAGACGGCAAGGACAATTTCCGCGTGGTCGATGTGCCGGACTCGAAAGTCCAGTACTTCGCCTTTGGCTTCAATAAAGACAACAAAGAACTGCAGCAGCAGGTCAATAAAGCCATCGCCGACCTGAAGCAGAAGGGTACACTGAATGAACTCCACGAAAAATGGTTCAAGACGCCCGTACCAGAAATGCCAGCCACCTGCGAAGAAGCGCTGGGGTTATAAGACATATAAGACAATAAAAAAAGACGATGTGAAATAACGATCATCTCATTTTCGCGTTCCATCTGCCACGGGGGACTTGCAGCTCTCACAGGAGTGACCGGGAACCTTATCCCAGAGGGGAAGGCTATTAAGTTAAGGGAATCGTTAGCTACGTAATGTCTTGCTTCCCCCTTCGGGGGA
>ULWL01039561.1_pt1 | contig 10793 bp, 10 predicted proteins | sample 1960171 | NCBI WGS metagenome assembly ULWL01 (sample SAMEA4835807, study PRJEB28245) | human gut metagenome | biome: gut microbiome; material: fecal sample | place: Denmark | collected 2008 | reverse complement strand
GCGGTCAGTTCAATAGTAGAGTTGGGCGTATAATACTCAGCGTTCGGCGTAATGGCCGCATGATCAAATTCGCCGGAAGCTGCTACAGTGGACACAACAAGAATAGAACCGGAAATAACGCGCTCACCGCCGCCTGCGGGCGTGTTGCGCATGGTCAGGTCGCTCTCACCTTCACGCTGGGAGATGTAGGTAGAGGAGCCGCCCTCATCCAGCTGAATAGCGGCCACGCAGCCCAGCGCCACCATCATATTGGCCTCCTCCGCCGCGGTGTAGCCCACGGAACGGGGTGCCATAGTGCCGTCGGCCTGGAACAGAACGACCGTACCGTCCTCCTTCACGCCCACGCAGGTACGGGGATAGTAACCGCCGTTACCGGACTGGGAAATGACGACCTTTCCGTCCCAAACCATGGCGACCAGCGCGTCCACGGCCTCAAGGATCTTTACCTCCTTGCCCTGCTTGGCGCTCTGGCTGGCCTCGGCCTGTGCCAGAGTGGTTCCCTCCTTGAACACGTTGACAGAGCCATCGTCAAAGGCTGCTACATATGCGCGGCTGGAATTGTCGTGATGCACCACGCCGTTCATCACCAGATAGCCAGAGGGCTCACCGGTGTTGATGTTGAACCAGGAGGCGTTGACACCGCCCACTACGTTCAAGCCGGTCTCCTGCTCATAGAGGTGTGCCTGCGCAGTCGTGGTTTTCAGCGTCCAGCCCAGCTCCTTGGGGTTGCGGTTGCCGTAGCCGGTCACAATCTTGGCGCGGCCATTGGAAGGGTTGACCTCCATGACGTTGGCCACAGTCTGGGAGTTGCCAGCCGTATTGTTGGTGATGATGACCCGCTCGGACACATCGGGTGCGATGGCATACTGCTTCACCGATGTAACATGATAGTCGGTGCCGGCAATGCTGCTGCCTTTGGAAAGACTGTCGGTAACGACCGTGAGCAGGGATTCTTCTTCCAGAGTCTCACCCCCCTGCTCCTCTGAAGGAGCGGCAGGCTGCTCATCACCAGAAGCCTCAGCAGGCTGTTGAGCCTTCTCGCTTTCGTCCGTGGGAGATTCCTCATTTTCGCTGCCCAAGGCATCCCCCGCGCCTTGGGTATCCTCTGCGGACACGGTCATCTCCGTATCCTGCGCACTCGCATCGATGTTTTCTGTGGCAAAGACGGTGCCCGGCAAAACGCTGAGCAGCATCATCACACACATAAACAGCGATATCATGCGCTTTGTGAAGGAACGCTTCATTTTTTCTCTCCTTTTGTTTATATTTATATATCACCCCGAGGTGTTATATATAATACGGGGTGGATTACATTTTTGGTTTTAAGGATAGCTGCCGTGTTGATAAGTATATCCCGCACTGACGTCGCCGCGTCTGCCCATGTCTGCAAGCGGACATCCCCATCTCGCTGTGTATGGGCTGCCGCACGCATGGTCAATTGGAAACAGCGAACAGATGTACCGACAATCTATCCCTCAAACATCGATTGATACGGGAACACTTCCAGTATGTCCGCGTCTGTATAGGCATGATAGAAAAAGTACACCCCAAAAAATACGGCCATACAGAGCATCGCGATTTTTGCAAGCTTAGCGTTTCTCCTGCTATTATCAATAACGTGTGACACTGCCAATGGCACAAGCAGGAGATAGTAGTAGTTCATTCTCATTGCAATGGAATGTACTCCGGCAAATGTCTGCAGTAATGCTGACAGTACCAGAATGTTTCTTAATCCTATCGTATCGCTATCTATTGCATCTTGATCCGGAACCAGGAAAGCAAAAATCAGTAATGCGATAAGCAGCAAGAGCACCGAGTACGCTCCGGTGGAATGCACGGCGTCGCCATATCTTTCGATATACTTCTTCTGCGTAAACAAAAGCAAGAACTCAAAGATTGGTTTGTTGAAAACATACACACTGGCAATAAGAGGGACGATATACAGCACATCCAACCTCCTTCTCAGGTGGAACCGGTACACCGGGTACATGAGAAGCAAAATAAGTGCCGACTTATGAAATAAGTACGCCACAAATACCACCAGCAAAAACCGCAGCCATTTCTTCTCCCTGCAGCACTGCAAAGCTACGCAGGAAAAGCCCATAGCCATGGCTTGGCGTAAGCCGGAAAAATACATGGAGAACGGCGCAATATTGATAAACGCCACGATCAGCAATGCGGCATGGCGCTCCTTTCGGTATAAGCCCCATATAGGGATCACGGCAATCAGTGCACACACGATCAAAACCCAACGGAAATCCGAAGTAAAATATGAAACCAGCTTTGAGATAAGCACATATCCCAATTCGAACTGATCCGAGAGTACTCCTGCAAAAATGTATTTCCATTCCAACCGCGAATATCTTAGAAACTGATCCTTATACACTGGAAGATCGTAGCCTACACTTTCAGCGCGGAACACCAAAAGAAGCAGCCAAATCAAGAAAAATACATCAAGCGTTCTTTTATTCTTATTTGGGGAGCTGCTATTAAAATAAGAATACAGCGTAAACAGTGCCAGTGGCGCACAAACTAAGAAATAGTAAGGAAGCATTCTGTTTTTCCCTTTACCTGTTTTTGAATCAATTCTTATGCAAATGCAGCAAAGCATTCACCGCGCCAGAATCCTCTTCGCAGCCTTCACACAGCGGTATCTGACTCTTCCCCAACTCCGCCACGCTATCAGCCGAGCACGCTGCGCCCTGGAAAAAGCATGAACTTCCTCCGCATAGCTCATCAAGTAAGAAATCGCACTCTGGCAGCAGTTTCTCGTCAGACGTTTTATATAGAGGTACAATAATTTTCCAGTAGGGTCAGCATTCATCAGAGGACCCGCGAGGTCACGTGCTATAATCTCAGCATCATGCTCATATAGATCTCGCCGAGTATTGGTCACCTGCGCTTTATGTATTCTGGACTTCACATTGCAATGATCATCCGAAATCAAAAAAAAGCCCTTCAAAAATATACGGTACCACATCAACGAATCCTGTGAAAACCGCAATTCTTCATCAAAGAAGCCTACTTCCTTAAATGCTTCTTTGGGAATGAGAATCCCACACCCATTTAGCGATCCTCTCCTTCCCATCATTTTCAATACTTCTTCGCCAGAGTACAATCGTTCAGGCTGGGAAATCTTTTTCCAGCCGAATAGAGTTTCCCCTGTAGCCGAAATAAACACACCTCTCGTGTAGGCAAGGCAACGCTCTCCTAGCCGCCCATGTCTCGCTAACACATCCACCGCATCGCTAATCTTCGTCGGCGAATAGATGTCATCGTGCGATAGCCAAGAGAAATATTCCCCTTTCATCTCCCTAATGCCAAGATTCAGTGCTGTCGATATTCCTCCATTTTCTTTTGCAAAGTACCGAATTTTATCTCCGTAAGAACGTGCTATTCTTTCTGTTTCTTTCTCATCCTGCGATCCATCATTTATAACTATCACTTCAATATTGGGGTAATCTTGGGCAAGTGCTGAATCAATCGCGACCTTCAGGTAATTGCTTCCATTGTAAACTGGTATAATTATGGAAACCATAGGAAGGTTAGTTATACTCTTTTGTTCCTTTAATGTCGTCACTGCTATGCCTTGCTCTCCTATCTGACAGAATAAAATGTTTCCCCAGCTTAAAATCAAAACTACCTGGTTCGTATTCCATGTAGCCGCTCCATGGAAAGAATGTAATTTCTCCTAAACTGGCTCTTCCTTGTATCAAATACAGGTCTGCATGCGCAAACGGGATCCTTCTGACTATTTCTCCTCGGCTCTCAAATTCATGGTACAATAATAATTGTGTCGCCAGCAAAGCTTTCAAGACATACTCCCTTTGTCTTTTCTGTTCGCCTTCTGCCGCGGAAGCAGAAACTGGCATCCTATTTCTCTGTCAAAGCTGTCTGGCTCATAGCACATATATCCGCTTGCATTAAAAAAGGTCAACTCGCCAAACCGAATCACGCCGTCAACATTGTACATATCCACCCGAACATGGGGAAACGGCGCACTAATAGCTTCTGCCAACCTCACCATTTCTTCAAAGCGCGCTGGTTTTTCAGGCAATTGGCCTGATGGCTCATCCCCTACCCGCGTAACTGGCAGCTTCTGGTACGTCGGCGAAACCAGATGGATTTCCACCGCGCTGCCATTGCGTCGCCCGGTGCAGACATACACAAACGCGCATTCCCCAGCAAAGCAGAAAAACTTATAGTCTATCAGCATGCCGCTCGCTGGCCGCAAATATTCCTCCACAAAAATTCTGTGCTTTTTCCCGGAATAATATGGCCATTCCCGCCCCCCTCCCCGAACCATCGGGGTTGCACACCATTTGGCAGCTGTTTTGTAAATGATATGCCAGTCAGCCCGACTCTTGTCAGGACACAGGAGAATCGCATTTCCGCCGCCGCCCAACGTGTCCTTTAATACAAACCGCTCCGGCAGCTGCGATGCTGCCAGCTGATCTGGGCTGTCAAATACACCAAAGCACTCGGTTAAAAGATCCTGAAATCCTCGCTCCTGAAGATATGCACGTACCTCGTATTTGTCCACACAACGAACCATATCCGGGTTCCGGTAGTATAACTTGTACCATTGCAATTTTTCCGTAAAGCGGACAGGAGCTTTCAGATGCAGCGCCCGACCGGTCTTAATTCGATACTGCATGCGAACCATGAGTTCGTCAGGAATGAAGGCCAAAGCCCGCAGAATGCTCTCCCGAACCGTCCGGCTACGAATGATCTTTTTATAATCCAATCGCTTACTCCTCCTTGGTTGCACTTTTCCACGGAAAGCATTCGCATAAGTTATTTACTCGCATAATTACAGTTTAGTTTGCTCCATGACCGCTCCTCGCCCAATCACCCCTTGCTGCGCCGCTGTTCCCAAGTCAATGTGGAAATGATCCACCCCCACCGGTAGCTCTTCCTACCCCAGACGGAAATCAAAGCTTTCTTTCTATTCTCCTCAGTTTCCGTGCAGCTGCAGTAATCGGTCGCGATACTTGTTCAGCGCATGCGACCGCTTAATGGCAAAAGCAAAATCTGCTCTTTTCAATTTCTACAGCTGTCTCCGAGCATTGCGTGTCGCCGCTGAAATACCTTATATAGCTCTCCTCGAACCATCCAAGATAACTCTCCCTGCGCGGCTGGTCAGGCATTCGGCGTTGATCGAGGATAGAAGACTCTTCTGCTTTATCTTCATCACACAGTCTCTGCTTGATTCTTTACTTTTTCAATTCTCTCAAATACGCATTTACCACGATCCGCCTATCAAACTCTTTCTCAACTTTCTCTCTTCCTGCCAGACCCATGACCCTGCGCTTTTCACAAGGAAGTGCAAGAAATCGCTCAATCTGCTTGATTAGATTTTCACTATCTTGTTGCTTGCATACAAAGCCATTTACGCCATCTTCCACAATTTCCCGACAGCCAGAGCGATCTGTGGTAATAATCGGTCGAGCTGACGCACAGCTTTCCAGCAATACATTGGACATCCCCTCGGGATAATAGGTCGGATGTACGGTACACGATGCCATACGATAGATCGGTATCATATCCCTAACCTGCCCATGGTAAATAACGACCCCTTTTTGTTGAAGCGTTTCTACCACAGATGCATAATCCTGTTCATACGCACCGCAAATATGGAAACGTGTATACGGATACTTATTGCGGATGTATTTTGCCGCATCTAAGTATTGATCAATTCCTTTTTCTTTCATCACGCGGGCAGCAAAAACAAAGTCTACCGTCTCGCCGCTTGGGTATGGCAACGGCTGATAATGATTTAGATTTACACCAGATCCCGGCAAAAGCTCATAGCGCTGCTTTACGATACCTCTATCAACCATAAAGGCCATATTCTCTTGATTCTGAAAAAAAACCTTTTGCGCTTTACGCAGGGCTTGGCAATAAAGCGTCGTCGTGATAACTTGAAGAATTCCTTTTTGCTCTACGGCTGTACCCAGCCCCGTGATATTGGCAACATATGGAATGCGCATTTGTGCACAGGCAATTCCGCCATATATATTGGGCTTTATTGTATATGTAAAAACAATGTCCGGCTTTATACGCCGCAATAAATCCTTATAGCTATGTAACAGTCTTATATCTTCAAAAGGGTTCTTGCCATGGCGCGATATTTTTGTCTTTTCATATCGGCAGCCTAAGCGAATCAAATCATCAATGCGCCTACCGTAAGGCGAAGATATGAAGACCTCATGACCAGCAATTAAAAGTTGCTCTACTATTTCTAAACGAAAATTGTAAATTACAACATCAGAATTTCCCAAAAGAAGGACTCGACTCACTTATGCTTCCTCCGTAAAAATAACCGACTCTATTAGCGTGTATTTATTATATTTTTCACCCCTGTATTCGCTCATCATCACATCATAGCTCAAGCCTCCGAACGCCTTGTTGACCATCGGTACGAAACGCCCAAGAAGTCTTAAAGGCAGCTCTGCACCTTTTATCAGGCATACTTTTTTCCCATGCGCTTGAGCAATCGTCTTCACCAATTCACTGGTGTTACTGTATTCGCTGTTTTGCGGCCAAAAGGTTCCTTGTTCCCAATTGTCAATTATCAGCCGCACGAACTCGCAAAGATTTTCGATGTATAGCATTGATCTTTGATTTTCAACATACGGAAAAACCGGGGTTTCCTGCGCAATTTTTGAAAGGAACGGATAGTTGCCTCTACAGCCCTTTCCGTAAATCATGGGTGGACGAAGGATAACAACATGAAAAGTATCATCGTTTAATGGGCAAATTCCATTCTCCGCCTGAACCTTGCTGTCCCCATAGCAATTTGTTGGAGCAACTGGTGTGTCTCTTGTAATGATCTTGCTCTCCCCAATAGGCGCACTGTCACCATAGACGATTGCACTGCTCATAAAAATAAACTGTCCAACGCCATCAGCCTTTGCTTTCTTTGCTGCTTCGATTGTCAGATCGGTATTCACCGCATAATAAAGGCAGACTTTCTCCTCGCTGATCTTTCCGCTGTCCGAATGTGCGATCCCAGCAACGTGAAACACACTGTCACAGCCAGCGAAGCTTCTACCTCGCCAATCGCCGTGCATATCGACAGTATCAACAATATAATCATCCGGATAGTTCTCGCTTAGATACTTTTCAAAGGAACAGCCAATATAACTATTAGCACCGGTGATCAAAACCCGCTTCATTTTCTAACGACCTCACTTTTCAGGCGTTTCTTTTCTATTTCGCCCGTGCCGCCCTCGACAACACCATCATGCTGCAAAACAGCCTTTACTGTTCCCCAAAAGCATTTGCAGTCCATAGCAAAGCCTTTGCCATGGCCTGCATCCAATGCAGCCACATATTCACCATCCAGCGCCGCCTTGACCGGGATCTCAAGCTCATCGCGTCCGTTAATCTGCGCACAACCGGTCAAGCCCGGTTTTACATCGTTTGCGCCGTACTCGTCTCGCTCGGAAATCAGATCATCTTGATTCCAGAGTGCTGGACGCGGGCCAATAATACTCATGTCCCCTTTCAGAATATTAAACAGCTGCGGCAGTTCATCAATACTCATTTTCCGCATCCATCGCCCACACCGGAGTATGTACTGATCCGGATCGTGCAACAAGTGCGTGGGAACATCGTGGGGCGTAGTCATCTTCATGCTCCGGAATTTGTAAACATTAAAAAATGTTTTGTTAATTCCCACTCTCTTCTGTTTAAAAATTGCAGGCCCCCGATCTTCAATTTTGATGATACACGCAAAAAATGCCATTGGAATTGCCAAAACAATAATACCAGACAACGAAAGGACGATATCTAAAAGTCGCTTTATGACATGCTTATACATGTATACATACTCCTACATTTTTCAGGCCGCAGTGCTGCTCCCCGGCCTATACGTCGTCACGATCTGCGCCGCGCGCGCTTCAATATCCCCTGCGTTATCCTCAGCGGCGGTCTTGAGCGCCATCAGCTGCTCGAAGAACGTTTCGTAGCGGAATGGCACCGGTTTTCCAATATGAATCAGGTCGTTGGCCGTCTTTTGCAGGCCTTCCTCCGCCATCAGCTTCTCCTCGTAGAGCTTTTCTCCCGGACGCAGGCCGGTATACACGATCTTAATGTCCTCGTCCGGGCGATAGCCGGACAGCCGGATCAGGTTCCGCGCCAGAGTATCGATCTTCACCGGCTCACCCATATCCAAGACGAATATCTCGCCGCCCTTGGCGTAACTGCCCGCCTGCAGCACAAGGCTCACCGCCTCCGGAATGGTCATAAAATAGCGGATGATGTCCGGATGCGTCACGGTAACGGGGCCGCCCTCCGCGATCTGCTGCTTGAACAGCGGAACCACTGAGCCGTTGCTGCCCAGCACATTGCCAAACCGCACCGCCACAAAACGAGTGCCGCCCTTGATATCCGTATGAGCTCCCAAATGCCCCATCTCCGGCAGCAGGTCGTAGCGCTGCGTCCGGCTTATGGCGTCCATGGACTGAATAACCATCACGCAGCAGCGCAAGCCAAAGCGCGTAATCCTCCTGATAGATGTCTTCGGAAAATCGATACTGCTGTGCAAGTTCACGGCGCATAAGCGCTGTCAGGCAGCCAATCTCATTTCGACGCAGCATATTGTCAAAAGACGTAGATTCTTTTACGATAAAGTCATTATAGTGCCGCTTACCTCGTTCATCGAACATCGCATAAGATGAATAGACAATGTCGGCACCGGTAGCCTGCACCAGGCGCAGCTGTACATCCAGCTTACTAGGACGCCATAGATCATCCGAATCCAAAAAGGCTATGTATTCACCCGCGCAGATCTCCAGCGCTACATTTCAGCTGCCCGCTGCACCCCGATTCATGCGATTGAATACGGGCACGATTCGGTCATCCTGATGTGACAGTTCCCGCAGCAGCTCAGGGGTCGTATCCGTTGAACAATCATCGACAACTACCAATTCCCAGTCTGGCTTAGTCTGCACCTGGACGGACTGGATTGCTTCCTCTATATAGCGCTCAGCGTTGTACGCAGGCATGACAACTGAAACGCGTGGGGCTCGATTGCGCCTATTCATTTGACTCCCTTCTGCGAAACAACGGTTCCGATCGTCTTATAGATACACCACAAATCCAACCGCACTGACTGCTTTTCAACATACTCCACATCGAAGTCCACTTTCTTCTCTGTGCCAATCCCATCTCTTCCTGAGACCTGAGCCAACCCCGTCATCCCCGGTCGCACGGAAAACACTCCCCGTTCCATCCTATAGTCATTCAGTTTTTTTTCCGAGAGACATACGGGTCTAAATCCGACAATAGACATCTCTCCGCGAATAACATTGATCAGCTGTGGCAATTCGTCAATGCTCGTTCTTCTGAGAAAATTGCCAAATCTTGTAACATATCTGAACGCATCCTGCAAATCATTTGTTGCCACATTCTCTGGCGCGTCAATCCTCATCGTTCTGAATTTATATATGACAAAGGGAACGCCGTCTTTTCCCAGCCTTTTCTGCTTAAACAGAGCGGGTCCAGGCGAATCGAGACGTATAATCAATGCAACCAGCAGCATGGGAACCCCCAAAACAGCCAGCCCGATCACGGATACTGTTATATCGAAGATTCGTTTGACAAAACGATATGCAGCTTTTTCCTTTTTTGCTTCCGCTTTCTTGGGTTCTTTCCTCTCAACAACTCCACAAGTCTTTTGCTCAATTGTTTTAAAATCAAGTGTAGCAGATTCCACTTCTGAAAAACCTCTCTTTATCTATTCTCCGCCGTATGAAAATCCACTTCTTGCGTCTGCGCAGATGTCATCCTTCCGTATAGAACATATCCAGCACCAGCTGTCGGAGAGCCTCCTCATCCGGCAGGAAGGTCACAAACGTACCGTCCGTTCCGATGGTACCCTCCGGCGTGGTGATCCCCTGATAGGAATAATACTGGGATGTCTCCATCAGGGCAGACACATCCTTACCGGACAGGTCTGTGACCATATACGGCTCCAGCTCCGCGTAGAGAGACGTGGCAAGAGCCTTGTCCTCCGCCAACTGGCGCTGTGCTTTTTTCAGGAAGGCCGCCATATACGTCCGCTGACGCCGCATACGGCTGGTATTTTCTCCATCGCCCACCGACATGCGCCCGCGCAGATAGTTATAGGCCTGCTGCCCGTCCAGCGTGATCGTCTCGCCCAGAACCAGCGAGCTGTCACTTTCGGAAAAATCGTCTTCGATGGTGACGGTCACGCCGCCCACTGCATCGTTGAGGATCGGCATGGCGTCCATATTCAGAGCGGCGTAGCCGCTGATGGGCACGCCGTACAGAAGCGTTGATACCGCGCGAACCGTGTTCTCACAGCTGTCCTCCAGACCGGAGCCCAGCGCGTGCGCCAGCGCGATCTGCATCTGCTTGCGCTCCCCGATGGGCGTTCCGTCCGAGCCAATGAAATCCACCATGCACATGGTGTCGCGGTTGATCTGAAGGAGCGAATACTCTTTCTGCTCTCTGTCCACCACCACCAGCAACAGCGTGTCCGCCTGCCCGCCGAAGTAGCTGCTGTGCTCTGTGACCTCTCCCTCGTGGTCAATACCCATCAGCAGGTAGCTGCTGACATTTTTCTTGGGAATATAGGTCTTTCCATTCAGGGAAATCGGTTTGAGTGCCATATCGGAGGAAAGCATATCCTCCACAGATTTGCCGGAGGTGCCGTCATCACGGTTATCAAGCCCGTCACGGAGCAGCGCGGACACCCCATAGATGCCGCCCACACAGACCAGCAGCGCAATAGCCAAAGCAAGGATGTTCTTTTTCCGCAT
>ULWL01022322.1_pt1 | contig 10807 bp, 7 predicted proteins | sample 1960171 | NCBI WGS metagenome assembly ULWL01 (sample SAMEA4835807, study PRJEB28245) | human gut metagenome | biome: gut microbiome; material: fecal sample | place: Denmark | collected 2008 | reverse complement strand
AAGCCGCTTGCGGTCGATCTGGATGCCGCTGCTTTGCGGTGCAGGTGCGCTGTCCTGAAAGATCTTTCCCATGTGGTAGAACAGCCGCGTCGCCGCGAGCAGAACGTTCGGAGGCTCCGGACGCTCAATGCGGTCCACGAAGAATCCCGCATAGTCGTGACCCTGCGCCTGTGCTTTTTGAAACCATTCGTAGGCAGCATCCTTATCCTGCGGCACGCCGTCGCCGCTGAGATAGAGTTTTCCCAGCAGGTACTGCGCATAGGGATTGCCCCATTCGGCAGCCATGCGCACATATTCCGCCGCGCGTTCCGGATTTTTGGGTGCGCTCTTTCCGCTGAGATATTCTTTGCCCAGCCGGTAGGCAGCGTAATCGCTGCCGTTCTGCACAGCCCGTTCCAGCCAGTAGAGTCCCTGCGCGGGATTTTGTACTTCCGGATCATCCGAGAGGAACAGCTTGCCCAGCGTATACTGCGCCGCCGCATGATTCTGCTGCGCCGCCAGTTCCAGATAGTGCTGTGCCTTTTCTGTGTCCGGAATCAGCAGCCCACCGTCGCGATAGAGAATCCCAGTCAGATACTGCGCGTATTGATTTCCACTGTCTGCAAATGTCTCCAACTGTTTTGCAGCATCATCGCGTTCCTCCAACGGCAGGGCTTCATCTGTCACCACCCCATACCATGCACTCACCGGGTACGGAATGCTGTAGGTCGCATTTTGCTCCGCATCCTGCTCTGCGCCTGCATCCTCGAATGTGATCTCGTTTTGCCGTACCTGTTCCGCCACCTGAATGACCGCATTCTTGATCTGCCGGAACTCCTTCTGCTGGGAGAGCGGCGGACGCTGTCGTTCCTTTTCTGCGTAGAAATCGTTCAGCCTGCATTGCAGCTTCCACCAACGTTCGTAGCATTCATACACGCTCGGCAGCAGCTCCATCTGATCGACGATGGCGTCGATCTTCTGCTTGAGGTGCTTCGGCAGATACCCGTAGGACTTCTTTCCCTTGACGCTGCCCAACTCTCTCGCCAGCTCCCAGATCATTTGCTCCGCTTCCGGATGCTCACAGGCGGAGTTCTGCATCTTCTGCGCAAGCACCAGCATGGCAGAGCGCGTTTCCCGCACCAGCTCATCGCGGGATTGGCTCTTGTCCTCGTAGATGTGCAGCAACTCCTGCTGAAAGATCTGGTTCGTCAAGACGGATTTGATTCTCCGAATCCCATCCCGGTTCAGATACGCCTGCCCCGGCTTTTTCGACCACGCCATCATGTGGACGTGCGGGTGACCGCCCTCGTCGTGGAAAGCCGCGTACCAGCAAAAGTCCTCCGGTGGGATGTGCATTGCCTCCGCAATGTCGTTCCGGTGCGCCCGCAGCAGCGCCCGCCATGCGTCCGCGTGATCGAATCCCAGCCGCTCCGCGTCCTCACGGCGAAGCGAAATGATGTGCGTCCAGATGTTGCCGGTGTAGTCGTTCACCTCTGCCATTGCCGCATTCAGATCGACTGCATCTTCATCTCCAAACAGCCCGTGTTCGCCCATCCGCTCCGCGCGAGGACGGGTGGCGATGTATCTGGCATACCCGTCGATCTCCTGTACCTTGCCCCAGTTTTCCTCCATCGCCAGCGTGAGGAATTGCGAGGCGTTGGACTTCGTCGGATGCGACGTGTAATCTCCGTATTCCAGAAGCGTTTTTGTATCCGGGAAATCCTTCGTCAGCTTTTCGATGAGCTGCATCTGCCGTTTTGTCGGCGGGCGGTCGTCCGGCAAAATTTCCACCCGTTCGCGTGTCGCGATGTAGCGCAGATACCCGCCCACCTGTTTTGCGCCGCCGCCCTTGAAATACGGACTTTTGACGATCAATCTGGCCATTCATCAAACGGCTCCTGTGTGCGGAGCTTCTGCTCCAACCGGAGCTGACCGTTGGTGCGCTTCACGTCATTGACACTTTTTGCGCGCTGCTTCCGCAGCACCGATTCGTCCAGATTCACGCACTCCGCCAAAAGGCTCAGCCCCATGTCCAGCTCCACAGCCTGCTTGAACAGCAGCGATGAGAGCCGCTGCTCCAAAAGCTGCAATCTTCCGTCAATGGCCGACTGAACTGCCCGCGGAAGCATCGTGCTTGTTCCCGCCGCCAGATGATCCGCGTAGTAATTCACGGCACGTTCCAGAAATTCATTCTTGCTGCGGCAACCATCCCGCCGGTACCAATGCTCCAGCTTTTCCGCCGTCTCCGGCGACATCCGAAAATTCAATCTGTTTTCTTCCTTGCTCATAATCCTCCAATCTGCGGCGCGGCACGCCGGAATCCCTTGAACCGTCTGCGTTTGCGGGATTTTTGATGCCAGCCGCGCTTATTTTTCTCCAAACAGGCGCCAATCGCAGCGCCTGCGCAACCTCTTGATACAGTCCGCACTGCGGGCTGTTGTGACCAGGAAAAGCGTCGGTTCCGATGCCATCCGTTTATCCTGCTTTCTCGCCGCAGCGTCCAAAATCCCTCGATTTTTCCCGTTTCGGTGTTTTCCACGGTTGCCGCATTTCCTCTTTCGACCGAACCCGCTGTGCTGGGCTTTGGCCGAATTTCCCGTTCTCCCGCACAGCGGCGCAACGCCCGGTTTTGGGTTTCCGGTGGGTACGCGCCCGGCTGTGCCCGGAAAATCGGACACAGCCGCGACACGCGGCTCACGCGGGTGGACAGGTGGTTTCCTGCTGTGCCTGTCGGAACGCTTCCAACCGCTTTCGGATGCGTTCCTGCGCACATTCCGCGTCCAGCTTTGCAAGTTTCTGCTCGTAAAACTGCTGGATGGAGAACTGAATGGGCAGGAGCGTGTACAAAAGGCTTCCATTTTGTTTTCGACCATCCTGCGTGATGATGCTTGTGTGCTCTGTCTGAATCAGCCCTCGCTCGACCAGCTCCGCAACATATTTTCGCACGGTGTTCGGACTCATATTGACGGCTTTACCAATCGTTTTGTAGCTTGCATGGCACTGATAAGATATCCGATTGGATATCCTCTCATCATGGAGTCAAAAAGGTCGCGTACCTTTGCGTCTTTCCATATGAACGGACGCTGCAATTCTGGAAGTCCAAGTGCTCCTGTGTCGATTTGTTCTATAAGCTGATTGACCGTCAGCGTTGTATTACTAAAAATTTCTTGCATAAATGCTCTCCATTCATTCCTGAAGAATGCAGTTGAAAGGCGGTTTCGAAGCATGGGCCCCGCACGTCGTTTCAGACATGTGCAGCTTCATTCTTTTCTCAATGCCCGGTACAATTCCTGTGCCATCGCTTCCTGAACCTTCTGGTAGAAGTCCGGATCGTTGAACAGCTTTATAAAGGAATCATTGTTATCCATGTAACATTGCGTCACAATTTTGCTAAACTTATCCGGGAACAGGGACTGCACAAACATTTCCGTACTGTTGTCTCTGGCGTATTTGCGGAATTTCACGACTTCGGGATCTTTCATGAACATCTGATAGATGCCCTCAATGATGACGCGGTCCGCATCGGTGAAATGTCCTTTGAAACGCTCGTTTACCTTGTCGATGATACTTTGAAGCGTATCTTTCTTTTTATTCGGAACATTCGGAGCGGTACTGCCGCTGGGCACAAAGGCGGGCGGTTTTTCATCCAGCACGATTGCGCCGCGGAAGGTTTCCGTAAGTGAGGCATATTCCAGTTTGATCTTGTCCTCAATACTGCCGATGTCCTCGCCGTCTGGTCGCGGAAGGAGCTGGATAAGATCACAGGTGTACTGATACTCGTTGAACAGATCACGGTCATGCAAACGCACCAGCTGCGTGACGAAAGAATATGCCTTATTGAACTTTCGTACATAATCACGAACTGCATATTGCTCTTCGCTGCTTAAATCCAGATATCTGGCGATGACAGGCTGGAACATCCCAGCCAATCTGCCAAGCGCTGCTGCACTCTGGTTCCTGTCCGTCTGCGCCGCCATGAACTGATTGAAAGATTCCACATCTTCAAATCCGTAAAGCATAAAGTCGTGGATCTTGCTGCGGAGATCATAAACCATGTTCAGATCCGTGCTTCCTTCCAGCGTTGCCGTCCCGTAAAACGGCAGGAAGGCCGCCTTGATATCTTCCTCTGTATTTTCAAAGTCCAAGACGAACGTGCTGTTTTTGCCCGGATAGGTACGGTTCAGGCGGGACAGCGTCTGCACTGCCGTTACGTCCTGCAGCTTCTTGTCCACATACATGGTGTGGAGCAGCGGTTCGTCAAAGCCGGTCTGATACTTGTTCGCAACGACCAGAATGTTATATTGGCTGCTGTGGAATGCTTTGCGGAACTGTTTGTCGGTAGTAATGTATTTGCCGTTTCCGTCCAGATTCATAGTGGATTCGGTGAACGGCTTCTCCCTCGGGTAATCTGCCAGCGTCACCTCGCCGGAGAACGCGACCATCACATCGCAGCCGACGCATTGGTCGGCATGATCGGCGAGATATTTCTTGATCGCGAGATAATAGCGAACTGCGTTTGCGCGGCTGTCCGCCACGACCATGGCTTTGCCCTTGCCGCCGATCTGATAGCGGCAGTTTTGGAGGAAGTTGGTCATGATCATCTCTGTTTTCTGCGCAATGGTATAGCCATGCTGCTTGTAGTATTTGAACAGCGCACGAGATGCCTGCCCCTCGATTAGCTCCGGGTTGTCCTCGGATACGCGGATGAGTTTGAATGCTTCTTTGATCGTGGTATAGTTGGAGAGCACGTCCAGAATATATCCTTCTTCAATGGCCTGCTGCATGGAATACACATGGAATGCTTCTTTGACTGGTTCACCCTTCGGCGTCATGCCGACCACGTTTCCGAAAGATTCGATGGTCTTTTTCTTCGGCGTTGCGGTGAACGCGAAGAAAGACTGATTCTCATGCCGCCCCTGACCGATGACCGCATTGATATATTCGTCGGTCAGATCCACTTCGTCCTCTTCAACGCCTGCTTCCTCTGCATACTCCCTGACGGCAGCGCCAATATCGATCAGACTGCGGCGCAGCGCCTTTGCGCTTTCACCGTTCTGCCCCTGATGCGCTTCGTCAACGATGATGGCAAATCTCCGCCCGCTGAATTTCTCCATATCCTTTTTGGCAAAGAGAAATTTCTGAATGGTGCAGATAATGATACGTTTCTTATCATTGATGGCTTCCGCGAGACTGCGGGAGTTCTTTTTATCGTCGATTGCTTCGACCAGTCCGACCTGATGCTCAAAGCTGTTGATGGTGTCTTGTAATTGGCTGTCCAGCACTACGCGGTTCGTGACCACGATCACGGAGTCAAACAGGCCGTTGCCGTCAGCGTCGTGGACGGAGGCGAGGCGGTACGCAGTCCATGCAATCGAATTGGACTTCCCGGAGCCCGCCGAATGCTGGATCAGATAGTTTTTGCCCGCGCCGTTCCGTCGCACGTCTGCCATAAGTTTCCGCACCACATCGTACTGATGGTAGCGTGGGAAGATCATTTTCTCCTTTGTGACCATTCGGCTGACGCCGTTTTTCACCATTTCTTCTTTTTCCTTCACGAAGGAAATAAAGCGGTGAATCAAGTCCAGCAGGCTGTCCCGCTGCAAGACCTCTTCCCACAGATAGCTTGTGGCATAGCCGTTCGGATTTTGCGGATTACCCGCGCCGCCGGTCACGCCTGCGCCGTTGGAGCCCTGATTGAACGGCAGAAAACGGGTGTTGCTGTCCGCAAGCTGCGTCGTCATCCATACCTCGTAGAGATCAACGGCAAAATAGACCAGAAACCGGTGATTCAGACGGAACGCGAACTCTTTGGAGCTGCGGTCATTCTTATATTGGTTGATCGCGCAGATATAGTCCTGCCCGGTAAACTGATTCTTGAGCTCCAACGCCACGACAGGAATGCCGTTTACGGACAGCGCCATGTCGATGGTGTTGGTATTGGCAGTCGAATACCGGAACTGGCGGGTGCAGCCAAGGATATTTGCCTCGTAGCGTTCTACGGTGACCGGGTTCAGATCGGATTCCGGCTTGAAAAAGCAGACCTTCAGCTTGCAGCCCATATCCTCGATGCCATTGCGGAGGACATACAGAAGCCCCTGATTGGAGATGGCCTTTTCCAGTCGATGATACAGCTTGTCAACAGCCTGAACGCCATAATACTTGGTGTATCTGGTCCATTCCTTTGGCTGCGTCTTGGCGATGAATTCGCAGAGAACGTCCATGTAGATGCACTTGGAAACATCGTGCTGGCGGGTATGTACCCAGTTCCCCTCGGCATCCTGCCCGCAGAATTGCGTGTAACCACCTGCCGGAGAAATCAGGAAGGATTCGATATCCCGTTCAAACCGCTTTTCGCTTTTGTCCATGGTGATTCACCTCATCTGTTTTTATTGCACTTTTCGCTGACAATCACATCGAAAAGCGGTTGTGGAATAAAGCAATGATGATACGCTTGCTCCATAATCTTCGTATTCTTATCTATGATGAATTTCGTCTCACTGAGCAGGAGCTTTCTTCCGTCATACTCGTCGTAAAGAACGCCCATGAGGCCCCGTTTATTGTATATCGCTACCGCAATTTCTGGGCTTAATGGATAAAAAATACACGTTGTGGGATTAGCAAGACCATTTGCAAATAAACCGATTTCCGCTTTCCCGATTCCCTCCACAAGGACAGGGTTATCGCTTGTAAGAAAGGGCATATGGCCTCGTTGTGTGTTGATATATACTAGCCAAAGTCCATCTTGCAGGATCTTGCAGTATCGTTCAAAGTTTTCAGGAGCAAACGTGTGATTTAGAATCACTTCTTTCTGATACTGTTCAGGTAATTCTACACGCATTAACCGCTCCCTGTATTTCTCAAGAATGGATTCTGGTAAAGTCAAAAGCGCTTGTTCTTTCGCCTGTGCTGATACCCTTGGATATATGTGCTTTTTTACATAGTCAATACTTTCGGGAATACGCATCAGTTGAGCAACAATTATTTTCGATAGCATCTCTTTATCGTGTCCAGAGAGGGCAATTGCTTTTTCCGAAGACAATGTTATTTGGGCAATAATATTCTCCATATCATGCCCGCACAAGGCATCAATTTCTCTTGCAAAGAAATGCTCCCAATATTTTGGGTCGTCCTTATCTGTCACATCGTAGTAATTCTTGATGTATCCGACATTCGTAGTTGAATCCATAAAGAATTTTACTTCATCTTTTTTGACAATACGCGTTCCAATCATGGTCCGCTTGCCATCTGAGACGCCGAATCTATCTAGATACCGTTTGGGGACAATATGCTGGTCAGTATAATCCTTTCCCATTAAATCACTTCCCGTTTTCCCGTCACATACTCGTAGATAAGGGAGCGCTTGTACTGTTCCAGTTTTTCGATTTTGGATTGCTTGAGGGTAATCAGGTGATCAATTTTGGCGCATTTCCTGTCGAGAAAGTCAGCAATTTTCTGTTGTTCATACAAGGTTGGAATACAAAGTGGAACCTTGACAAAATTACTGTATCTCAAATCCTGGCCATCTCTAATATAGTTACAGGTTCTTTGCAAAGTTGTAATATACATTGAAGATTTAAATAACCACTTGTAGTAATAAGGATGAATTCTCTGCCGTGCGCGCAAAATGATATAATGCCATGTTGCACAACCAGTTACCTCGCTCATTTCAAGACCGCCTTGAAAACTTCTTAGACTGATGACAAAGTCAAAAGGCTCTACGTGTTTCCAATTTTCAAGCCCCTTATCCGCAAGAACGATTCGGGCATTTTCTCTACGCATATACTCTTCCTGAGAAATCATACCATACTTTTGACTTGCGGTTAACTGAACATCGCCTTCTCTGCGGCGCTCATCGCAGTTCGCAAAGAGGAACTTCGATGGAATTACAGACCAATGCTTTGGAATTTCTCCAATCCACTCAACGCCGCTATCCTTCATTGGTACAGTAGGGTCAAGACCTTTGGTAACGACCTCGGTGATCAAGCTCTGCTTGTAGGCTTTCAGCTTCTCAATCTGAGTCTTGATATTGGTTGTGAGTGTATCGACATTTGCGCATATAGTATCAAGACTTTCTCCTATTTGTTTCTGTATCTTTCCGTCTGGATAAGGTATGAGAAGTGTCCCTATATCGGAAGCATTAAGAGCGCTTCTTACTCCATCACCACCAAAATTATTGAAAACGCAATTATAATACATCCCCATTAAAAAGTAGTAAATAAACCTTGGGTACTGCGTATTATTCTTGGGACGAAATCTGATATATGCTGGTGACACTAGCCCTGTATATGGAGATAAACCAACCCGACTTGTACTTATATTTTGTAAATCGATCATTTTAAAAACAAAGTCATTTTCATGAAGGACTTGATATGTGTCAAATTCTTTGGGTTGAAGTCCATCAGAATCATTTTTGGGCCGTTGGACAACACCATTCAGCGTAAGTGCAAGTCTTTGATACTCTATCGATTTTTCTCCAGCAATTTCTTTTGAGTTTTTGTATTTATCTTTGAATCGAATCAGCGACCACTCTTCTGGGATCTCGCCAATCCACGCCACGCCGCTATCCCTCATCTCACGCATTGCCAAACAACTCCTTCATCAGCGCGGCTTCCTCCGCTTCGAGTTCTTTGATCTCTGCGAAAATTTCGTCTGAGGGTGTGGGTGGGACGAATTGATAGAACAGGCGGGTAAACGGCAGCTCATAGCCGATCTTGTCTTTGGCATGGTCAATGTAGGCCAGCGGGTTATACGGCAGGACGTTCTTCTCCATATAGGCGTCGATATTCTCTGAGAGCGGAATGATCTCCGTGTCCGTCGCGCCCTTGACCGGCTGCTTTTTACCCTTTTTCAAAATTGGCTTGCCCTGCTCGTCCGTCTGTGCCGTTTCCACGGTCACTTTTGTAAAGCCAAAGAAGCGGTTGTCGAACACCTTGGACTCCACGACCAGGCCATTGTCCTCACAGGTTTCATCCGCAAAGCCCTCGTATGCGCGGAGAATCAGCTGGATGCACGCGTCATCCAGATCCACACGCTTATTGCCAATATTCTTGCGGCGCTTGACATAGCACTTGCTGGCGTCGATCAGCTGGACTCTGCCGCTGCGCTGCATGGTCTTGCCCTTTGTCAGCACCCATATGTACGTCGAGATCCCCGTGTTGTAAAACAGGTCTGTCGGCATCTGGATAATGGCTTCCACCAGATCCCCCTCGATCACATATCGGCGGATCTCCGACGCGCCGCTTCCAGCATCGCCGGTAAAGAGGGACGAGCCGTTCTGAATAATCGCCATTCTTCCGGAGCCGGTTTTCAGCTTTTTCACGCCGTTCAGCAGAAACAGCATCTGCCCATCAGAGATTGCGGGCAGGCCGGGACCAAATCGTCCGTCAAAGCCACGCTTAGCTTCGCTTTCCACCTGCGTCTTTTCACGTTTCCAGTCAATGCCGAACGGCGGATTGGAAATAATATAGTCAAATTCGTAGCCGGAGAAGGCGTCGTCGCTCAGCGTGTCGCCGTACTTCATGCCGGATGCGTTGCCGCCCTTGATGAGCATATCCGCCTTTGCAATGGCATAGGTTTCTGGGTTGAATTCCTGCCCAAAGCAGGTCAAATCAGCATCTTCGCTGATTGCCTGCAGGCGCTCGGTCAGACAGCCCAGCATCTGAGATGTACCCATTGCCATATCATAAGCGGTTTTGGTGCATCCCTCCGCCGTGATCTTCGCCTTTTCAGGCGCAACCAGCAGCTCGGCCATCAGATAGATAATATCCCGGCTGGTGAAATGCGCGCCGGCCTGCTCGTCATAGGACTCGGAGAATTTCCGGATCAGTTCTTCAAAAATATAGCCCATGTCGGCAGAGGTGATCTTCTCCGGGGACATATCCGCTTTTGCAGAGTTGAACTCCTGCAAGGTCACGAACAGCACACCGCCCTTGACCATCAGCTTGACTGTATTGGCAAAGTCGAAATTCTCAATGATGTCCTTGACATTGGAGGAAAAGCCCCGCAGATAGGCTTCAAAATTCGTTTCTACATTGTCCGGGTCTGAGATCAGCTTTGCAAAATCATAGTTGCTGGTATTATAGAAATCGAAGCCGGAAACGCGACACAGAATACCGTCACGGGCAGCGCCTTCGACGTGCTGCGTGTCCAGCTTTTTCGCCATCTCCACAACAGCGGTCTTGGTAGGCACTAAGGCGTCGTCAAAACGCTTCAATACCGTCATCGGAAGAATCACCTTACCGTACTCATGCGGCTTGAACAACCCCACCAGATGGGTTGCAATTTCCCAGATCAGATTGGCCTTTGCCTGTATATTTGCGTTCGTCTGCTTTTGCAGCTCGTTCATAGACATAGTTGTTTCCTCGCAATAACTGTCGTTGTTCAGTGAGCGTTTTGTTGATTTCATTGTACCAGCTTCGACTGGGAAATGCAAGAAATCAATAAAAACGAGCAGTTTTCAGGTCGAATTTCTAATGATATTCACTTCGTATCTCTTACGCCCCAAAAGACCAGTTGAGCCTTACCCATTTCTCTGCTACAATAAAAGAAAACATAGCGGAGGTTTTCCCATGATCCGTGAAATCTGCAAAGATGAATTCTTTTTATCTCAAAAGTCAGAACCTGCCACGGCTGACGATTTGGCAATCGTGCAGGATTTATTGGACACGCTGGCCGCGCACAAGGACGGCTGCGTGGGCATGGCGGCGAATATGATTGGCGTCAACAAGCGCATCATTGCGTTTGACAACATTGGTACATACATGGTCATGTTCAATCCCGTGATCGTCAAAAAATCCGCGCCCTATGACGCGGAGGAGGGCTGCCTGTC
>ULWL01081854.1_pt1 | contig 10899 bp, 6 predicted proteins | sample 1960171 | NCBI WGS metagenome assembly ULWL01 (sample SAMEA4835807, study PRJEB28245) | human gut metagenome | biome: gut microbiome; material: fecal sample | place: Denmark | collected 2008 | reverse complement strand
GTGAAAACGTAAGCTCCAATGTTAAATGGGGCATTCATCAAAGTATGAAAAACGGTAAGTTCTGTTCAAACTTCAGCTGCTATGGTTATAAACGTGGAACAAACGGTGTCCCCGAAATAGTACCGGAGCAGGCGGAAGTAGTCAGACTTATTTTTGATAGATTTCTTGACGGAAACAGCTTGGAGCAAATTCAAAAGCACTTGGAAGAAAAGAACATATTAACATATAAAGGCTCAAAAGTATGGAACAGAAAAGTAATAGATACTATGCTGAAAAATGAAAAGTATGTAGGCGATCTGTTATTTCAAAAGACGTATGTTACCGATCCGATAAGTAAAAAGATAAAGATAAACAGGGGAGAACTGCCGAGATATCTTGTCAGCAACAACCACCCTGCAATTATTGAAAGAAAAAAATTCAATATGGTGCAAATGGAAATTGCACGAAGAGGGAGTAAGCAGAAGAAATCCGCACTCGGTAAAACACAACTCGGGAAATACAGCGGTAAATATGCTTTATCGGAGTTGTTAATATGCGGTGAGTGCGGAAGTAATTATAAAAGAAACGGAAAAACACTTAAAAACGGTGAACACAAATATTATTGGAGATGTGTAACACGCTCGGTAAACGGCAAAAAGATATGTTCATCTTCCGGTATAGAAGAAACAGTATTGCATTCCGCAGTTTGCAGGGCACTTAACAAGATGTTCGATTGCAGAGAAGAAGTGTTAAATCTTTTAAGAAGCAATTTAAGATATGCAATTACAGAAAATACAACCTCAGTCGAAGTGTTCTCCTATGAAAAACAAATTCATAATTTAAAAGAAGAATCGGAGTATTTTATGACTATGTTGAATAAAACAAGCGGAGACACCGAACGGATACTTGATCAAATTAAAAATAATTTCGAGCAGATTAAAATTTTGAGAGAAAAGCTCAATATTGCAAAAGAGAATGTGAAATCTGATGAAACAGTTAATAGTGAGATTGAAAGAATGGAGAAAATGTTCACTGACGCAAATATTTCATTCAATGAATATGATGATGTGGTCGTCAGACGGCTAATTGAGTGCATCAGAATTATGAAAGGCAACAAGATAATTGTTATATTAAAAGGCGGAATGCAGGTCGAAGAAAACTTAATATAAGAATAAGACTTCGGGTTGTTTGCTAATAAAAACCTGAAGTCGTTTCTTTAAAGTGCATTTCTATAATTATATTTCGTGAGAATTTGTTTTTTACGGTTAATTGAAACTTCGGTGTATATTTCTGTTGTTGTTACACTACTGTGTCCAAGTATTTCTTGGACGGAACGCAGATCGGCACATTTGCAAGCAGATTTGTGGCAAATGTATGACGAAGATAATGTGGGGTTGAATTTTTGTTGATCCCACATGACTTCTTTACCGAATTAAAGATATATTCAATTCCATGAATACTTATTTGATTTCCAAAACGATTAACAAAAATTTTATCGGTATTATTCTTTTGTTCGCTCCTGATTTTTAACCAGTTCATAAGGTTGTCCCATGTATCAGTGCACGAAATATATATAAATCGTTGCTTTCGTCCTTTCCCATGTATCAGTATGGTTTGTTCACTGAGAATAACGTCATCAAGAGATATGTTTGATGCTTCTTCAATTCTTATGCCGGAACTTATAAGCAAGTCAATTAATGCAAGATCTCTGCAGGCTTTCCAGTATGTAAATTTTGATGTGTTCCTTTTTATATCTTAATATTAAGATAATAAAAATTTATTGATTGACTTTTAAAAAAAATAATTATATAATTGTGTTTATAAGTGGTTTCAGCATAAATTAATCGGAGAGGATCAGTTGACTTATATTCGTAAGTTTAGTTATATGAATGAAAAACAAGAAAAGATTTTCATGTTCTTTTCTTGTTTCAATTCATGTGATTTGGCTTCTATAGCAAATAAGGATTATGGATTTATTGAACTGAGGCAGTTGAGAATTTTTGATTATTATAATATCAATTTTAATTCAGAAAAAAGTTTACATTTTTCAATAATGCACCATCCTGTTATGGGACCACGAGTTTTGGATCCTGTTCCTATAAAAACACTTGATAATAGTTACATATCTAATCCTGTGAGCGTATTATCAAATAGATTTGATATTTGTGAAAAATTACAACATAATTATAATGTTCGATGTCTATTAAATGGTCATCAACATATGCCATACTTTGGTGTATATGAAATTAAAGACGTTTATAGTAAAAAACAAATAAAAATGAACTACATAGTAGCAGGCTCTGCTTCTCTCAATACAAAGAATACTGGCATGTATATGGGAACAAAAAATTCTTTTAATATTTATACCGTTAATTCAATAAATAAAATAAGTATTTTAACATGTTCTTATGATTGTGTTGATGAATCTTTATTGTATTACAAAAACAAATTGAGTTTAAAGTGATCTTGAACAGACTTCAAATCAAAGTGTTCGATTTGAAGTCTGTTTTTCTTTTGAACTATATAAAATAAGGATCTTTTGCAATGTATTAATCGTATACCGATTTACACATATCACAAAACAAAAAAATGATTGGGCTCAATTTTATAGTTTGTATGTAATGTTTAGGAGTATATCAATTGTGTGCTTAATTATCAATGAAAATGTAATAATATAAACCATTTAGTTGAGTATACTAATTACAAATTCGCTTGATTGGTTGACTAATCCCTTATTATGTGATATATTTTAAGGGAATGATAACGGAGGTGAGGTAATGAGAAACTTTAACTATTCTGCAATAAAGGATCAGAAATGGGATTCGGAAACTCTTGGATTGATTGCAGCAATATATAAAGAAGCAGGCAAGCAAGAACTTTTTTTGAAGCAGCGCCCGGAAGAACTTGAAAAGTTGGTTGAGATCGCAAAGATTCAGAGTACCGAAGCGTCGAATGCCATTGAGGGTATTGTTACAACGAATACTCGAATTCGCCAGCTTGTTGAAGAAAAAACAACTCCGAGAAACCGTGATGAACAGGAGATAGCAGGATATCGAGATGTGCTGAGTGCTATACATGATAGTTTTGATACGATGCCGATTACACAAAATTATATACTTCAGCTTCATAAAATGCTTTACAGTCATATGAACAATTCTCTTGCTGGACAAACTAAAACGGTACAGAATTATATCAGTGCCACTTATCCCGACGGTCATGTTGAAACATTGTTCACACCGCTTGCACCATATGAAACTTCGGAGGCATTGGATAAAATCTGTGAAGAGTATAACCGCGTAATCGGAAATATGGAGTTGGAGCCTTTAATTGCAATTCCGATCTTTATTCATGATTTCTTATGTATTCACCCATTCAATGATGGAAACGGAAGAATGAGCCGATTACTTACAACGTTACTTTTATATAGAAGTGGATTTTATGTCGGTAAATATATTTCTCTTGAAGCAAAGATAGCAAAGAACAAGGATTTGTACTACAATGCTCTTGCCGAATCCCAGATTGGTTGGCACGAAGGGATAGAAGATGTTGTACCTTTTATTAAGTATATTCTCGGAACGATTCTTGCCGCATACAAAGATTTTGAAGATCGAATGGAGCTTGTAGAAACAAAACTGTCTGCTCTTGAAATGGTTAAAAGAGCAAGTGAGAATAAAATCGGACGCTTCAATAAACAGGATATCAGAGAACTTTGTCCTACACTCAGCGACAGTTCAATCGAAGGAGCTTTACGTAAATTGGTTGCCTCGGGTGAGCTTCACCGAGAGGGCAAGGGAAAGAATACTTGCTATTTTAGGCTGAAATAAGTATATCGTTTACTTTTGAGTTTGTATTTCTTTTATAAAATGTGTATCTATATAGAATGTTGTGGTGAATTATAATACAATTGATAACAGTAATTGTTTAATAATTATAAAAGGAGAAGTTTTATTAAATGAATCAGTTGTGGGCATATAAAAATTTCAATATGGGGCACGAATTAGATATTTCGGGCGAGTTTATATATGATGGAATAGAAGCACTTAATGAAATTATATGCATTGAAGAAAGTTCTCCCTTATTTTCATTTTTATATCATACGTCAGTAGGAATAGAAAGATTACAAAAAATAATTATTGTACTTTTTGAGGACATTAAATTTGACGAATATGAAGAATTTGAAAAAAGCCTTATTACTCATAGTCATCAAGATTTGCATGGCAGGATAAAAAGAAGTGCAAAAATTGAGTTTAATAATAGAGAAAATGATTTTTTGATGCTTGCAACAAACTTTTATAAGAGTGCTCGATATAATAGATTTAATATTAATACCAGCGAATGTAAGGAAGCAAACCTTTTTGTTGAGTTTGTAAAAAAGCATTTGAAACCTGATGAAATAGAATATCATTTCATAACTGGAAAGGTTATGGTTAACGAAAAGGTTAAAAATTTGGTGGGTAGGACGCTTGGTAGTATAGCAAATAAATATTATTTGTTGCTTAGAGAAGGTGCTAATAAAAATGGGACATATACCTATGAATTACTATCAGATTCAAAAGCCGAAAAGATATTTTTAGGTAATTATAGAAACAAATCATTACAAGAAATGAAAATAACAGAATCAATTGCGGTAAAAGAGTTGATTGCTTGTATACGTAATATAGAAGAAACCTGTGCATTTTTAAGATTTCTTGACGAGATTGAACCTTTAGGCATTGATGTAAATTTAATCAATGAATACTTATCAGAACTTTCAATTGGTAATATTCCTCAAACATTGATTGATGAAGTTGAAACTTTATACGAAGAAATAGAACATCCCAAGAATAGGATTGAATTAATTAGTTTAATTGGTGATACTTGTGTTGCTTTTGAGTTTTCTGAGATTCAAGAAGTTATCACATTGATTAATGATTATATAAACGGAAAAATGTTTGCTGAGCTTTTTGCAAAAGAAATTGAAGAAAAAGCGACAATTATTGATGATGAAGAATTTATTGAAATTTTTGAAGATTTAATATTGATTTGTAAAAAATTCATAAAAGGACAAATACAAGAAGAGAGTTTTAGAAATGATGTAGTAGAACAATTTGAGATATTAAAGGAATATTATAGCCTTTTAATGCAAAATGATATGCAAAGTTGATATAACTGAATCTTTTAGAGAAGATGCGCTGTATATGTTTGTTACAAATTTATAGAATGATTTTGGCAAATTATGATTTCAATAATATGTAAATTTGATTGTTTTATAATAAAATATTGGAGGTAGTTTCAGTTGGAATATAATATAATAGAAGAACTTGGCAGCGGCGGAAATGCAACGGTTTATAAGATTCAAACAAATGACAACAAAATTATTGCATTGAAGAAATTACACGAGAACGCAAGTAGAGAGAAGAAGTCTCGTTTTAGAGATGAAATTGATGTTATTAAGCAAAACCATAAAGAAATTGACGGTATAATTCCAATTATTTGGAGTTCTAAACATCGACTTGAATATACGATGCCAATAGCAAAACCCATTTATGAGCATATAAAAGAACAAGAATCAGGACCCAGAGAAATTGTGTTAGGAATAATAGACATCTGCAATACATTATCAAAATTACATACGAAAAACATTGCGCATAGAGATATTAAACCAAGCAATTTGTATTTTTATAACGGTAGATATTATATAGGGGATTTTGGATTAGTAGATTTGCCGGATGGAAAAAATAATTATACACGAGAAAACAGAGGCCTGGGAGCTATTTTTACAATAGCTCCTGAAATGAAAAGAAATCCAAAAAAAGCGGATGGAAAGAAAGCTGATGTATATTCTTTAGCAAAAACTTTATGGATGTTATTGTCGCTTGATGAAACAGGTTTTGAGGGAATGTATGATTTTTCGGATAACAAACATAGTTTGAAAAATTATAAGAATCTTCAAAAGATACATTTAGTCGAAATTGAAGAATTATTAAAGAGCGCAACCGATAATACGCCCGAAAACCGCCCATCTATTGATTCTTTTAAAAATCAATTATTAAAATGGCTTGAGATATTTGATGATTATCGTAAATCTCAAAGAAGCGAATGGCAATTTTTAAACAAGTATTTTTTGAAGAATTTCGGTGATACAATAATTTGGAGAAATCCTGTTGAAATAGTTTCTGTTCTTAATGTATTGGCTAAAACACAAGCTCATAATCATATGTTATTTTCATCAGCTGGCGGACAAGATTTCATAAAGGCAAGTTTGGCAAATGAAGATGAATGCATTTATATTTATGATAATTGTAAAGGGATAAGTTTGGTTAAGCCGAAAGCGTTAATCTTTGAAAGATTTGATAGAAACGAAGAGTGGAATTATTTATTGTTAGAGTGCAAAGAATTAACTCCTGTTTACTTTGCCGATTCTGAATATGAATTACTAGTTGAAGATTATCCTGCACATTATGTCTCAGCAGAATATGAGCAATATGGTGTGTATGATTATGATTTGGGTGAAGAATTACCTAGTGGTTATAAGGTTGTTGCGAGATATTTAAAAGGCAAATTTTTGTTTGTATTAAAAAGCGGACCATACAATAAAATATCTGCAACATATGATGGACGTCATGGCAAGCTTTCTTATGAAGAGCTTAGAGAATATACAAATCAACTAATTAAACACAAAAATACCAAATACACAGCTAATGAAAGAATTAAAGAGTATTTCCATAAACTTGAAATTAATAAAGCAAGGTGTGTAGAAGCTTTTATAAGAGATGAGTTTCAAAACTGGAAATTTGATGTTTCAGAATATACTAGAGAGACTACCAATATCGCATATTATATAACATTGATAATTAATGACGGGAAAATTGATGTTGAAAGCTTTGTAGAGGGCGAATTTTGCTTGTGTAATGATGGATATATGAAGAGAAAAGGAAATCACAAGGATGAAATCAAATTAATATATAGTAAAGAAGCGGTTTCAAAGTGTATTGAGGCATGCAATAATATTCTGATTAACTATTGTAAAGCAAATTGTTTTGTTGATAGCGGTTCAGCATTCTTTTCGTTTGATATTCAAAGATGCGGAAAGCCTGAACATTTATTTACAAAAGAAGAAATTAAAATTGAAATGGCAAAAGCGGACGATAGAAAACATAATACATTGGTTATAGATGAGAATGGATACGCCAAAGTCGTTAGTGGTGAAAATTTGAATTATTATCCTGTTAGACAAGAAACGTGGCATGCCGGTAATTGTTATGTAGGCAAGTATTCTAATTTGAGTACGTTGGATGATGACTATCTGTCTATGCTGCAAGGATGGTTATGTTATTTGGAAACAAATCAAGCAGATTGTGTAGATTATCTCGAACAAAGGCAGGTGAATGAATTGTTGGAAAGAATACGAGAATTTTATTAAGTAGGAAAAGTAAAGTATAAAACGAAATTAAAGCAATTGAATCCTTAATGCTTTTTTCTTTTATATATGAATTTTGCATGTAAAACACAATTTATAAAGGTGGAATAATATGTTACGCAGTTTTTTACCAGTTGGTCAGGGAGCTTTTTATAGAGAAACTTTTAACCTTAAAGAAGGCATGCATACTATTGTTTATGATTGTGGTTCTTTAACTGATCTATCAATTGTTGAACGTCAGATTAAACATGAATTTAAAAGAAGAGAGACCGTAGATGCTGTTTTTATATCACATTTTGACGAAGATCATATAAATGGGTTACCATTTTTGTTAAAGCATTGCAATGTTAAAAACCTGTTTTTCCCACTTGTTACAACGAAAGATAAAGCGTATTTAAAACTTAAGTTATTATTGTCCGCAGATAAAGAGAGCTTTTTATATAAATTTATTGATAATCCACAGGATGCTATTGACGGGTTAGATGTAGATAATAATGTTAATTTGCTTTCTGTTGGAGTTAAAGAGAATGAATATGTGAATAACAATAATGTAGGAATAATTTCATCCGGAACGAATGTTGTAGATTTATTAGGATTTGATCTGAAGGGAAAATTTGCTTGGGACATGATTCCTTTCAATTTCAGACAAGGAGAGCGCATCGATGAATTAAAGAAGGCTGTAGCCAAAATATTTCATTGCGGAAAAGATAAAATTGAGGATAAAATAGAAGAACTAATTAATAATTATCCAAAGGATAAAGACAAGATAAAAGAAATGTATAAGCAAGTCAAGGGAACCTTTAATACTAATTCAATGACATTGTTTTCTGGAACAAAGAACAGTTGTATCGGACAATACTACGCTATATCCAAACGTTATTTTTGTGCTTGTTATTATCAATTTTCTACAGAAAATGGCTGCTTATATATGGGCGATTATGATGCATCTGGAACGCAAAAATGGAAAAATCTAAGAGATGCATATAATGAATATTGGGAATATATTGGGTGCGTTCAGATTCCTCATCACGGTTCACGACAAAGCTATAATAATGCAATTGCGGAATTAAACGCAATAAATATTATCTCTGCGGGTTGTAAGAATAGTTATCGGCATCCGCATTCATTTGTAATTAAAGATTTGGTAATGAATAATTGCTTGATACATATAGTTACGGAGAATATTGGTAGTCAGGTTGATTTGAAAGTGGATGTGTTTTGATTGGTTGTTTTTTGTATTCTTAACCAACTTATTGGCGAAAAATCTTATAATATTAACAGACTACAAAATCTGACCTAATGTTTGATTGGAAGCCGGTGCTTTATATTGTTTTATCAAACATTTTTGTTGATTTAATATTTGTATATTGAACAATTTTATTATATCGTTTATAATTACTGTGTAGTGTCAGTAGGAGGTTGGTAATATGAATGACAACAATGTGCAAATTACCTCTAAAGGAATTAGAAATTCATTAAAAAAATACACTGCGTTAAAGTCAATATGTGAATATATTTGGAATGGTTTTGATGCTAAAGCGACACAAATTAATGTTGAAATTACGCAAAATGAGTTGGAATCAATATCATATATTAAAATTTCTGATAATGGATATGGTATTGACTATGAATTATTAAACGATAAATTCAGACCGTTTTTTCAGTCTGAAAAAATTTATGATCCAAATATTAAGCAATCAGATGTTCATGGCAAAAATGGAGTTGGCAGACTGACGTTTTTTACATTTGCTTCTCTTGCTAAATGGACAACAGTGTACTCTCAAGAAGATAAAAATTATGAATATTCTATAACCATAGATTCAAATGATTTGAATCATTATAAAGGTACTTCGCCAAATGAAGTTGAAAAAACTGCTGGAACAGTTGTTGAATTTGTAAACGTAGATTCTGAAGATTTTACAATTAAGATGATTAAAGACCAACTTTGCAAAGAGTTTTGTTGGTATTTAGAATTGAACGAAGAAAAAGGTTATCAAATTATTATAAATGGTGAAAAGTTAGATTATACACATCTTATCTTAGAAAAAGATTCTGTTGATGTAAATCAAGATGGTGATAAACCATCGTATTCTGTTAAATTTGTATGTTGGAGATCTAAATTGACTGAGTATTCGAAATATTACTATATTGATAGTGTTGGAAAAGAAAAGCAAAAAGAAAATACTACATATAACAATAAAGGTGATGCTTTTTACCATAGTGTGTTTATTAAAAGTGTTTTGTTTGATAATTTTGATTTCACTAGTAATAGTGCGAACGAACAACTTGATATCAATAAGAATGTTATATACACCAAAAAAAGTAATAACTTCCTGTTAATGATGCGTGAAATCAATCAGATGCTTTTTAATAAAAGAAGGCCTTTTTTAAGAAATCATGTTTCAGAAGTTATTGAACGATTAGAAATTAGTTCAGCCTTCCCTAATTTTGACGAAAAAGATCCGTTATTGAATTTTAGAAAGAGTCAAGTTGAAGAAGTGATTTCTTGTCTGTATATGGCAGAACCCAAAATTTTTTCATCGAGCATGAATAAAGAGCAAAGGAAGACATTTGTACGCTTAATTGATTTGATAATGGAAAGCGGAGAGGTCGACTCGTTGTTTGAAATATTGGGAGAGATTTTGGATATGGACTCAAATGAGCGTGAGGAGCTTGCTCAAATTTTGAATTATTCCAGTCTGTCAAATATAACAAAGACAATAAATTTATTAAAAGATAGGTTTGCAGCTATTGAAGATCTTAAACAATTGGTTTTTAATAGTGAATTGAAAGCGAATGAAGTGGACCATGTACAAAAGATGATAGAAAGTCATTACTGGATATTTGGGGAACAATATAATTTAGTTACTGCCGCAGAGCCTAATTTTGAAGAAGCACTAAGAAGATATATGCATTATCTTCATAAAGAATATGATGATAATGGTATTGAGCATCCTGATAAGTTGAAACAAATGGATATTTTTGCAGTAAGACAAAATATCCATAGCGATACAATTGATAATATTGTTGTAGAACTTAAGCATCCCAATATCAATCTTGGAGAGAAACAATTAAGTCAGGTAAAAAAATATATGAATGTGATTATGAGTGCTGACGAGTTTAATGCTCCAAATATGAGATGGGAATTCTATTTGATTGGAAATGGATTTTCGTCTGATAAATATATTGAAAACGAAATAAACAACAATAAATCTCATGGTGAAAAATCTTTAGTGTTTAAAGTAAACAACTATAAGATTTATGTTAAAACATGGAGCGAGGTTTTTGCAGAGTTTCAGATTCGTTATAATTATTTGTTAGAAAAACTTTCTTTCAGAAAAGAAAAATTTCAACAGAATTATAAAAATGCTGATGAGATAATCAATATTCAGCAGAAAAACACTGCCAAAATGCCTGAAGAAGTAAGATTGGACGCTTAAAAATCTGAAATAAAACAGTTTGATTTCCGTTACATAAACACAAAAAAAAGATCGCACGATGTGCGGTCTTTTTGTTTCTGT
>ULWL01084286.1_pt1 | contig 10929 bp, 9 predicted proteins | sample 1960171 | NCBI WGS metagenome assembly ULWL01 (sample SAMEA4835807, study PRJEB28245) | human gut metagenome | biome: gut microbiome; material: fecal sample | place: Denmark | collected 2008 | reverse complement strand
TATGGCTCTTTTATCTCATCCGGGTAATACGTCATACTGTAAACAAAAGCGCCGGATTTGTCATATGTGAATAGTCTATATGATAAGCCCCCCGATTTCAAAATGGTGATAACCTCTTGTTCGGTATCTCTGTTCTGCTGTACAGCATCCCAAAATACATAAAACCTTTCGGATGTGGTCAAATATTCCGGGTAAGGTTCGTTTGTATCCATTACATCATATCCTGCATCATAAAGCAGGTCCTCTATGGAATCGATACTGCTTTGGGACAAGCAGGAATCGTCCCATGGACTGTCTGGCACTGTTTTCTCGGCAGACTCATATAGTGCATGGTACAAAGATTCGATTTCTTTACACCGGACTTCAAGACGGTCAAATATAGGGTCATCAATCGGAACGTTATTATGGCTTTCATTTGTGGTTGCCGGAGCAGTATCCGCTTCTGTGGTGGCAATCGTGTCTTTTGACTGAAAACTTGGCTTCGGGTTTTCAGTTCTGCTCCCGCAAGCATATAGTCCGATAATCAGTGCAAAAAGAACAACAGTAATTTTAAGATATTTCATGAATTTGGGCTCCTTTTTTTTCAAACTCAGCAATGATTTCTTCTGTAACAGGGATGATACAAAAATGTTCCCAATCACCGATAGCAAAGTAGGGATACACACCTATTCCATCCTTATGGAATAGCACAAAGGGGACAGCATCCTTGTCGTACCATTCGTCACTGGAAAACACATTCTGATTACCCATCGCAATAATCTCTGAGCACAGGTCAAGAATGCTCTCATCGGGCAAATTGGGAAAGAATACTTTCATTGTGTAATAACACATTTCCTTATAATGCGCAAACCCTGATTCTGAATAGCTGTGCTCGTCAAAATTGACGGTGATTTCTTGTATGTAGTCCCCATTTGTCGGCACATATACCGTAATCGTAGGCAGTGAATATACACGCTCGTCCTCTGTAAAGTAGTATTTCTTTGTTTCGTGATCTGAATGGATTGCAGAATCGTAGATATAACACTGCCATTGTGATGCCGGTGTTAAGTAGCTTCGGCAGTAGCCCCTTTCATAGTAGCTGTTATAGCTTCTGATATATTCATCGATGGAGAAGGTGAAAACCAGTTCATTTTCCCGGTTCTCCACGACCTGAATATCCAGAGGATCTATTTCCGCCTGCGATACAGTCGGCTCGGTTTCATTGTCCAAAGTCTGACACTGCATCGTGCCGTCAAAATACAGTAAGATTCGCTCGTCAAACTGTTCCTCCCCGGATAAGATCACTTCCACATAATTCTCGTTCCAAGTGACTGACCAGTCATTGCTGCTGATGCTACAACCATCATTGCGCAACTCAAAATCTGTCTGTGATATTTTGGTAGCACCTTCATTCAGAATTAGCCGCCCGGATGCAGACCCGAAGGGCCACGCCGGTTCCCCGATCTCTATAAGGGTCAATTCAAATCTCTCATCTGGGGAAACAGATGTATCCCGTAAAGTTTTCTTGTAGTTCACTGCATAATAGAAGCATCCCGCAAGCAGCAAATTCATTCCAATGACCATGCAAATCATACAAAGCACGGCTCGAATACGTTTTTTCATTTATTTTCACTCCTTACATTTGTAAGAATTAGATATATAAAGTAAAGCCGCGAAAGCAGCCTTACTCTATGATATTCATGGTTTGAAGGATATTCGATGCTGTTTCATAAGCCAACGCGCCGTCGGCACCATCCTGGCTATTCTGATAAACCGCAATGAAATAGGTGTCGCTATGTGTTTCTGCAAAACCTATAAACCACCCTGCGACATTCGCGCCATCCAGTCGCCCGGTGCCGGTTTTTCCGTACAGTCCTTCCTCGTTCAGCGACATGGCATCCTTGACAGTTGCAATACTTCCATCCTCGAAACCAAAATCGTTGCGGTACAGCTTTACCAGCAGTTCTACTTGCTCCAAAGCGGAGATCTTCACACCGGAGCCATTCCAAAAACTATCCGAATCATCTCCAAAGTTGCAGTCACCATAGCCGATCTCTGTCAAGAAATCCTCCATCTGCGCTGTCTCTGCTGACTGATCCAAGAACTTAAAATACCAGTTTACAGACTCCTGCATAGCGGATCGCAAGGTTTGATCTTGGTTCCATGATTCAAAAGCGTACGTCGTCCCATCCCAGACAAGGGTATTTGCCTCGGGGGAGATGATTCCCTGTTCCAACGCATTGAGGGCGCTATAAATCTTATAGGTGGAACATGGCGGTACACGGCGGGTTACTTCCGATTTGTTGTATACCGTGTATAGGTCTGCGCTAAGATCATAAACAACAGCACAGCCACCTGAAGCGCCGAAGAATTCTTCCCAGTCGGATTCAACCATAGTCAACGCACCAGAGGGCTTGTAATAGGTTTCATTGTATTCTGTACAATAGGCCAGTGTCGGAATTTGCCCGATTGCTGCCACTGCAAGAAATCCCGCAAAGCAGCGGCCCAGAAGGCGCTTCCATTTCGTCTCCCGCTGAAAACCAACCACTTGTTGCAGACGGTATTTCAGCTGATCTTTGCTCTGGCAGAATCCGTTAGCCGTAGGAAGGCGGGTATTGGAGACAGCGGCAAAGTTCAAGATTGTTTGACCATAGGCAATTCGCTCTGTTTCACCGGTCATCTCATTCATAACAGACCAATCACAGTAGGCTTCCCGATCCCGACGCATTTGCCGAAGGGCGAGCCATACCAGCGGATTGTACCAAAAGAGCGTATGAACAACACAGATCAGGTAATTGATGGTAATATCTCCATGTTTGATGTGTGTTAACTCATGGAGCAGAACATGATTCAACTCGGATTTCGATAATCTGTCGATGCCGTCTTTGGGTAGAACCACGAATGGCTTCTGCCACCCGAAGCTGACCGGAGCGGTAATGAATCTGGACTGCCGCAGTTCGATATTCTGTTTTAGTCCCAGCCTGCGTTGGCACTCGTCAAACCGCTTGCGGATTTGATGGGATGGGTCTGTTGCAAATTGCTTGATTGTATGAAGCCGCCAGTTTCCGCCCCAATACACACTGGTCAGTACCAGAACACCTGCCAACCAAATTATCAAAATGACAAAGGCAAAATGGGTGTTTGCAGGACTGGCGATCAGTTCTGTTGTATCATGAAGCCATCCTGTTCCTACAGCAGCTACGGCAGTATTGCTGGAAGGATTGGAAATGGTAAATGCCTGCTGTCCAACGGATTTCGCGGGTTGAAACTCAGGCCATATCCCACTTGGGAGTAATGACAGAAAAAGAGAACCAAGCAGGACAAACCAGCTGTGATACTGAAAGCGTAGGGATAACCGATTGCGAAGCAGCCATTTCAGGCCAAGCATTACGCAAATGAGGCCAGCATTCCACAGGTTCCCAATCAAGAACTGCTCTAAAATCATCATAATCGCCTCATAGCCGGCGCTTTTTGTCCAGGATACTCTGCAATTCATCCAAGTCTTCCGGGGTTAAATCCTTCTGATCCAGGAAGCTGACGACCATCTGTTTCATGGCCCCGTCAAAGAAGCGGTCTGCCAGAGTGCGGCTTTCCGCCGCCAGATAATCATCTTTCTTCACGCAGGGCGTATAGACAAAAACACGGCTTTCCTTTTCGTGTACGATCACGCCCTTCTTTTCCAGGCGGGATAGCATTGTGTAGATTGTTTTCGGACTCCAATCCTTTGTCTTAGCCAAACGGTCCGTGATCTCGTTGGTGCTGATGGGGGCATACTTCCAAATAATGTCCATCACTTCAAACTCGGCATCCGAAATCTGCGGCAAGTTTTTCATATCATCTCTCCAATTCTTACGGATGTAAGAATTATTATACAGCACGAAAACATGGATGTCAACGTTTCTTTGCGTTCTTAATTAAAACATAAAAAGCATAATCATTACAAGGTATGAAGAAATGGTTTCTTTGATTCCGTGTACTTCGGGCAATACTTTTGTAAGATAAGAGTTCGAAAACCAGGCATATCCAACGTTCCGGAAATGCCTGTTTCCTGTTCGTTAAGACGATTCCGTCTTTTGAGTATTACACAATTCTGCGTTTTGAAAATACTGCAGAATAGTAACTTTGATTGTCAGATGAAAGAACATGAGAGGATAAGTTATGGGTCTAATATTTTGGGAGACATTCATATTCTGACAAGCATTCTGCACGAAGCTGCTTACATCGAGTTTCAATTTCTTCTTCCTCCTGCTCCGTCAGATCGTCCCGTTCGCCCCCAGTAAACTGTAATTCCAGATTACTGGAATAATTGCTCAGCAAAGCATCCAGCATATCTTCCGGTGTTTCCAAAAGCTCTACGCTGTACCACTGGTGTCTGTGCTCATCCCACCCTAGCAGCGTATAGCCGTGGCTGGTGGAAACAACCTCATACAGCGGGTCTTGGCGGAGAATATCTTCAAAGACTTGCAGGATTTTTTCAAAAGATAACATGGTTATTCCTCCCAATTCTTAATCGTAAATCAGCTCTGACAATATATTTTCCGCTACCTGCGATTTCGATGCGTTCGTCAGCCCTATAAGCTGAATTTCCAACATTATGTCTTATTTTTGGGGAAAATGCAAGGATACGATAGGGATGATGCTTTTTCAACCAAGCGTTATACCAAATTTGGTACAATAGTAGCAAGCAATGCCTTCGTATATACAAAGGCACAAAACCAGGCATTTCCACTCTATCGGAAATGCCTGGTTTCTGCTTGTTGAGGCACTGCCCCAATCCCCGGAGAACACAGATTTGTGTTCTGGAAACGCTGGAAAATTCCAGCGGCTACACGATTCTGCTAATCGTTAAAGATAGTATCGAAGTCTTTGACCAACTTGTGGCTTTTTGTCAACAACACAAGTTCTTTGTATGGTAACAGATATTCTATCACACTTTGCTTCCGAGATTCGGAGTAAAGCACGAGTCGAGACTAGGAAAAGAGTCGGAATTATAGCCACTGAGAGAAAACAAGCCAAAGCAGTTATTGTGTAAAATTAAAGCGATTTCTATTTATGTGTCTTTATGATTTAAATATAAACAGGAGGCTTAAGTTTTTTTGATGCGAAGAAAAAAACTCTTTCCAAAAGTGACAGATTTTGCTATACTATGCTTAAGCAATTCTAGTTGTAGTGCGTTGCCTTTTTCGTTTCTTTCAAGAACATGATCGTAATAGCACCCTAGTAATTCCGCCTGTGTTTATTTCAGCAAAGGAAAATTCAACTATGGATAATAAGCAAACCGGCTCATTCTATACTCCAACGAGTTTAATTGAATATATGGTTGAGTATGCGCGTAGCAGAATTACACCACACTCAATCCTTGAACCCTCTGCTGGTGATGGTCGTTTTGCAAAAGCTTTACATTTCTTCGATTGTCCAATTACACTTGTTGAGGTCGAAGAACATAAAGTGGCTGATCTTAGAAGCACATATTCTGATTTCTGTGAAATTGTCAATGCGGATTATCTGGACTTTGCCTTTAATCAAAATCAAACATACGACCTGGTTATAGGTAACCCACCGTATATCCGCAAGAAAGTGATTCCACAGGGGCAGAGAGATTCATCACTAAAGTTACTGGATTACTTTAAACTCTCACATGATTTGTTTCAAAATATATGGGTGAGCTTTATTCTTGGTGCACTTAAGAACTTATCTCCAAACGGAGCCATTTTTTTTGTATTGCCATTTGAGTTTTTGCAAGTGCAGTATGCTGAAAAATTGAGAGAATTCCTTGAGGGACAATTCAACACTATTGAAATTACGACCTTTGAGGACAGTGTTTTTTCTGAAATCGAACAGGATATTTGTCTGGTATACTTAAGAAACGAACAGCAGGGAAGGCCATATATCAAGTATACAACATTGGTTAGCGATACTAATACAACGAAGACATTCGAAAGCATTATCCAGAGAAACAAACCACTGAAAAAATGGTCGAATTGCATTCTGAATGATGCTGAAACAGAAACTCTTTTAAAGACAGCCTCCCATTTTCCCAAAATTAAGACATTTGGAGAGATTTCTCCTGGAATCGTTACCGGTGCAAACTCATACTTTGTGCTGCCAAAAGATCAAATTGATGCACTGAATGTAGCAGAAAATCTAAAGCTATCTGTTCTTACCAAGGGATCGTATGTGCCTTCTTTGTTGCTATTCAAGACAAGTGATTTTGAATCTGTAGAGACTCACCAAAAGAGAACCAGACTACTTAATTTGAATGCAGCAGAGGAAACAGCCTTTTCCCAAGAACTAAAAAAATATCTTGAGGCCGGTGAAGAGAAAAAGATTCACGAGAGGTATAAATGTAAACAAAGGAAACGATGGTTTGATGTTCCTATCATTAGGACAGGCGAAGCATGTTTCTTCAAGAGATTTCATAAACTGCCTAAATTGATTGTAAATGAGGCAGCAATTCATACTACAGATGTTTCGTATAACATTCGCTTTAATGAGAAAATAAATCCTGCGTCCTTTGCTTTCTGTTTTTACAACTCTCTGACCATGGCGCTCTGTGAGTATAATGGTAGGTTCTATGGTGGGGGTGTGGGAGAACTCGTACCGAGCGAATTCAAAGAAATATGTGTTCCGTACCATGAAATATCAGAAGAGAAGATTTCCTATCTTGACGACCTGTTCCGGGAGAATGCTCCTTACACAGAAATAATCGATTATGTTGATTCGCATGTCTTAGCAGAACTTCCGAATGATGTAATTTCACTCCTTCAACAGATTAGAAATAGATATTTAACACGCCGAATGAAACTCTATCGTAGAGAGGATGGTACTCTTGGAGAATAATGTTATAGGCGAGGTAGGATTTGTATTTTCTTCGCGCTTCAGTCAGCTGATTGGTCGACAATTAATATCCAATCCTATTGTTGCGGTATCAGAATTAGTAAAAAATGCATACGATGCTGATGCAGATAACGTCTCAGTAGAATTTCACCAGCTCCTTTCTGAAAAACCTTGCCTGAGCATAATAGACGATGGCGATGGAATGACATTTAATGATGTCAAAACGAAATGGATGATGGTTGGTACTGATAACAAAGTGCATACACCTTTTACCCCAAAAGGACGTAGGAAACTTGGAGAAAAGGGAATTGGCCGTTTTTCTGTTGAGCGGCTTGCAAAAAAGCTTCAGATTATCAGCACTAGAAGAGGTGATGATTTTGCAATTTCTTTTTCCATTGATTGGGACGAGTATGAAAGGTTTGATGGGGAATTTGCAGAATTAAAACACACGGTCATTAGAATTCCTTGTGATTCTGAAAAAAAGGGGACTACCTTGCTGCTAGAGGGATTAAGAGATGCCTGGGGTAAGGATGAACTGCTTAATCTTCAAAAGGAGCTTGAATTACTGCGTCCTCTTGATATTAACGATTTTGCATACAAAAAATACGATTTTGTGGGACAAAATGTAAGAATAAACTTAATTGCCCCGGATTACCTTTCTAAAAAGCGTGTCATCAAGACAAGATTTCTTTCTTATGCCCAAGCTCATTTGTACGGCGAGATCAAAGAGGATGGTTCCGCAGTAGTTCGTGTTTTTATTAAGTCTAATATAAGTGCAAGCAAGGCAGATGTTACGCAGGAATATACTTATGAACCTGGAGAGTATGATACTTCTTGTGGCCCTGTGACCTATGAGTCATTTGTTTTCCTAAAAGATAAGCGACTTTATAAAAGCCTCGATATTGGGTCAAAAGAAATAGATGATTATTTGGAATCTTTCTGTGGCGTGAAAATATACCGAGATGGATTCCGAATACTACCCTTTGGTGATGCTGACAATGATTGGCTAGAATTGAATGCAGCAAGAACAAGCTCTCCTGAGTTTAGAATTGCCACATATAACACCATTGGCGTTGTATACATTACTCGTGACAATAATCCTGGGCTACAGGATGTTTTAAGTCGTGAGAATATGTATGATACACCAGAGTTTATTTCTCTTAAAAAGTTCGTTAATGAAGCATTTACTAAATATACTGCAATTCAGTTAGCTTCAAGAAAGAAAAAAGAGAGAAAAGTGAAGGAAGAAGGCCAACTTGCGCTGGAGGGAGCGCAAAAGGCACTTACTACACTAGCGTCACACCTTACTGCTCTTAAAACCTCCGTTATTGAAGCAGATATGACTTCCACCACGGAGCAGAAAGAGGAGCAATACATAGAAGTTCAAAGCCAGGCGGCAACAGTTGTCATATCGGCACAGCATACAATTGAGCAGTTAGAAAATGCATACCGCTTTTACAAAAAGCAAACTGACTTTAGAAGCCGGGAAATGCAAATTTATAGGAATATCGCAACGCTTGGGATTAGTGCGGCTATGTTTGGACACGAGGCTCTGAATCAAACTGTTGAAGCTAAGGCAATAATTAACAATGTTTTTTTAGACTATCCATCGTTAATCTCTGCGGCTGATAGCCTTTCAGAGCTACTTATGGATCTGAAGGAAGATCTGACACTAATTGATGAGAAGGCAGATTTCTTCAGAAACTATTTGCAGAGGGAAAAGCAGGATCAGTGTCAATATGTTAATGTGTATGCGACTCTAACAAAACTCCTTAAGCAACACGAAAATGCATTCGTGGCAATCAATGTCAAACCAGTTGTGATTATGAATGGTGACGAAAATGATTATCTCCTGTGGGCATACGAGGGAGATATTGAAAGCATTTTTACTAATCTAATTACGAACGCATATAAAGCATTGAAAAAGGCGAGCGGAGACAAAGAATTGAAGTTTACACTGGAGCTTATTGACGGAATTATCCGTATCCAAATTAGAAACAATGGCCAACCTATAAAACAGGAAAATCGTTCGAGAATTTTCGAGCCATTGTTTTCGACATATTCAGATGGAACGGGATTAGGTCTTACAATTATTCAGGATACGCTTCTACTTTATCAAGGAACAATCAAACTAGCAGATGACTACCCTATTACTCAGTTTGAATTGTCAATACCCAAACATGAGGCACCAAGGGAGGGAACGTAATGGCAATCAATATTCTAATAATCGATGACGACAAAAGACCATTGACCCGCTTGGTTAGTAATTTGAGACACGCAGACACCGGAAGTAACTTAGGTGTAATAGAGATTGATGATAGTATTGTACAGCTAGACATGGTAGAAAAATACGATGTTTCGAAATACAATACTACATTTGATGTTGCACTCATCGATTACCAGTTAACAAGTTCTTTTACTGGTATTCTGGTTTCAGCGTGGATTGCTCTGTATCTAAGAATTCCTCGAATGGCGTTGAGTACTGCTGCCTATCCCGGAGATCCAAGTTACTTTAATGGTGCAATTTTGAAAAGGGAAATAACAGATGCTCCGGCAGATGTTATTCATCGCATCATTAATTGCGTAGAAACATACAACTCCGATGAATGGCTCAATAATCAGCATAGACTGCTTGTGGAGCAATATCAAAACTTGTTGCAATCAAGTGATAATGCACCGGAATTGGCTCAATTAGAGAACTTGCTGGATCGCTTTGAACGAATTCTTGACGCACAACAAGATTCAGAAATCAAAAAAGCTCTGGCATTTGAGCAGCAAGCAGTATCCAATCAGGAAAAGGCCCAGAAGTTAGGCAAGCGTTTTGAAGAACTCTATGCCAAGCTTCAGAAGTTACGAGGGGAAATAGGCTGTGATTGATTCTGTGATGCACCGATTGATATATGCGAATCCACCTACATATGGGAGATATCCGCAATATCGGGATTATTTGAGAGCAGCGTCACAGTATGCGTGTGCATACTGTACAATTACGGAAAGTGAAAACCCTGGGGCTACGTTTAATATTGAGCACTTTCGTCCAGAGACCCTATTTCCTTCTTTGGCATCTTTGTGCGAAAACCTACGGTACTCATGTCCACGTTGCAATTCTTACAAATCAAAACGATGGATTTCTACAGACGATGGGTGCATCAGAGACTGCGAGAAATGTACCCGGAAAGTTTGTAATGACAATATTGAACGATTTATTGATGCGTTAACTGAAGACCCTAAGTCAATGCTGTATCTCGGAGAGGATAACAAGCTGCATGCATTTTCTGGTTCTAAACCGGCAAACTATACCATAAAATATCTTAGACTGAATCGTGAGCAGCTTATTAAACTACGATATGTGAGGAGATTTATGGATAGTTGGCAAAATGACTTGGCTTTGAAGAAAACAGAGGCAGAGTCAAAGCTGGCAAAGATCAAAGACGAGCAGGAAAGATTTTTGACTCAAAACAATCCCTCTCTTACTCTGAATGAAAAACAATATCTCGATGCAATTAAAATACTTTATGAAATGCTGGTATTAACCGTTGAGGAGTCACTATGCCAGATTGAGCAAGAAATCGAAATGCTCAATAAATTGATGGCATATCGTGTAGGAAATGATTCATCAATTGTAGCTATTCAGTAGCCCCATTTTTCAGCTGTGAAACATTCTGGAAAAGGCAGAAAAATCCGAGGAGTTGCCACACCAGTGTGCGTACGGGTTCGCAATGATACGGACGACTGAATAGTTACCATCAATTTATTTAATGTAATGTGCTCATCGGCTTTGCTCAGCTATATTGTGCTTTAGCGGATTTGTACTCGCCACTGTAGGGCGGCTTGTCCTCAAGCCGCCGCTTTTTTACGTAACGGCGGGAATACGGCAGCGGGCTGAAGGCAGCCCGCCCTACTGTAGGCAGGTAAATTCCCCCATTGCTGAGATAAAACGATAAGCACATAAAGTAAAAGGTCAGTACCGCATTTCTTTTCCTTGCTCTTTCTCATAGAAAGGATAATCTTCCCTAAGAATCCGATCCACATTAGCCTTGGCGGTTTGGAGGGAACGCATTTCATTTTTCGTCTGCTGGTACTCTGCGTACATGGCTTTTTTCTCAGACAGGA
>ULWL01055969.1_pt1 | contig 10930 bp, 9 predicted proteins | sample 1960171 | NCBI WGS metagenome assembly ULWL01 (sample SAMEA4835807, study PRJEB28245) | human gut metagenome | biome: gut microbiome; material: fecal sample | place: Denmark | collected 2008 | reverse complement strand
CCGCCGCCCGCCCCGCAGCAGCAGCACCACCTGATCCCGGGCAGGCTGCTGGATCTTCTCGATGCGGGTGTTTTCCACCTGGGCGGCGGTCTCCCGGACCACGGCGCTCAGGCAAATGGCATCCAGCGGCATGTTACTCCTCCTCCATCATCCGGCAGAACAGCTGGTTGACCCGGTCGTGTCTGCCCTGTAAATACAGGTATCCCAGCAGGGCCTCCAGAGCCGTGGCCTGCTGGTATTGGGCCCGGCTGGCGTGGGCCGGGATGGAATGGACGTTGGCGTTGCGGCCCCGGCGGAACACGTCCTGCTCCTCCTGGGTCAGCAGGGGCAGGATCTTCTCCGCCAGCTCCGCCTGCCGGGGGGCGCAGACCAGGGCCACGGTGGCCCGGTGAAGTCCTCTGCCCGTGGCCTTGCCCCCGGCGCACAGCCAGGTGCGCACCAGCAGCTCAAACACGGCGTCCCCCAGGTGGGCCAGGCCGATGGAGCTGATGGCCCGGATCTGCTCCGGGGGCAGCTGCACAGCAAAATAATCAGTCATTGCGTTTGCTCCTTACTCTCGTTAAAACCGGTCAGCCCTTGGCCGCCAGCCAGTTGTGACCGGTGTGGGCCTCCGCCAGCAGGGGCACCGACAGCTCTGCCACCCCCTGCATCTCCTGCTGCAGAAGCTGCTCCACCCGAGACGCCTCCGCCTCCGGGCACTCCACGATCAGCTCATCGTGAACCTGCATGATGAGCCGGGCCTCCAGGCCCTCCGCCGCCAGGCGGCGGTGGACCCGCACCATGGCCAGCTTGATGATGTCCGCCGCCGTGCCCTGGATGGGCATGTTCAGGGCCACCCGTTCGCCGAAGGACCGCATGTTGAAATTGGAGCTTTTCAGCTCCGGCAGGGCCCGGTGGCGGTGCCACAGGGTCTCCACATAGCCCCGCTCCCGGGCCTGGGACACCACCTGCTCCATATACTGTCTCACGCCGGTATAGGTGGCAAAATACCGTTCCATATACTCCTTGGCCTCCGCCACGGTGACGCCGATGTCCTGGGACAGGGAGAAGGCGGAGATGCCGTAGACAATGCCGAAGTTCACGGCCTTGGCCCGGGAGCGCATCTGATGGGTCACCTGGTCCTGGGGCACATGGAACACCCGGGCGGCGGTGACGGTGTGGAAGTCCTCCCCGGACAGGAACGCCTGCTGCATGGCCTCGTCCCCGGAGATGTGGGCCAGCAGCCGCAGCTCGATCTGGGAATAGTCCGCATCCACCAGCACATGGCCCGGGGCCGCCACGAACATCTCCCGCATTTTGCTGCCCAGGTCCGTGCGGGTGGGGATGTTCTGCAAATTGGGCTCCGTGGAGCTCAGGCGGCCCGTGGCCGTTACCGTCATCTGGAAGCTGGTGCGGATGCGGCCGTCAGGGTCGATGACCTTCAGAAGCCCGTCGGCATAGGTGCTTTTCAGCTTGGCATACTGCCGGTAGGTCAGCACGTCGGCCACCAGCGGCTGATCCTTCAGCTTCTCCAGCACGTCCGCATTGGTGGACCAGCCGGTTTTCGTCTTTTTCCCGTGGGGCAGGCCCAGGTCCTCGAACAGCACCTTTCCCAGCTGCTTGGGGGAATTGATGTTGAATTGCTGTCCGGCGGCGGCGTAAATGCGCTCCTCCAGCTGGCGGATGGTGTCGGACAGGTCCGCACCGAACCGGGCCAGGGCTCCGCCGTCCACCAGAAAGCCGCTGCGCTCCATATCCGCCAGCACCCGGCACAGGGGCAGCTCCACATCGAAGTACAGCTTTTCCATGCCCTGCTCCCGGAGCCGGGGCAAAAGCACACCATACAGGGCCTCTATCGCTGCGCCATAGCTGTGCAGCGACGCCCAGGCGGCAGCCCGGTCTCCCAGAGGGGAGAAGGCGTCCGGCTCCAGATGGGCGGGCTTTTCCAGCTCCTGGTTGAAATACGACACAAACAGCCGCTGCAGGTCATAGCCCCCCGCCGTGGCATCCAGCAAATACGCCGCCAGGGCCGTATCGAACACGAAGCCCTCCGCCGGGAGGCCGCCGTCCAGCAGCGTCCGCATCAGATCCTTCACGTTGTGAGAAATTTTCCGGATGTCCCCGGAAAGCAGCGCCCCCAGCAGGGCGTTCCAGTTCCCCTGATAGCCCCCGGACCACAGCTCCGCCGTCTGTGCCGTGCTCTCGCCGGTATCCCAATGGACGGAGATGGCCGTCAGGTCTGCTGCGGCGTACAGGGCCACGTGATCGGCCCTGCGCCACTCCTCCAGCAGAGTCCGGGCCTGCTCCTCCGTTTCCACGGGGACCACCGTGGTGGTGTACTCGGGCTTCTCTGCCGTCTCCTGGTGGGGCCGCAGGTGATATCTGTCAATGAGCTTCTGAAATTCCAGCCGCAGGAACAGGTCGTAAAGCTCCGGCCGGAAGGGCCTGCGCAGGTTCTCCGCCGGGTCGAAGGCCAGGGGCGCATCGGTGACGATGGTTGCCAGCCAATAGCTGTGCCGGGCGGACTCCTCCCCCTCCGTCAGCTTGCGGATGACGTTGGGCTTGGCGTCGATATCCGGCAGGCGGCGGTACAGTGCGTCTATGTCGCCGTACTGCTGCACCAGGGCCATGGCGGTCTTTTCCCCCACCCCCGGCACACCGGGAATGTTGTCCGACGTGTCCCCCATCAGGGCCTTCAGGTCGATCATATGAATGGGATCGAAGCCGTACTGCTCCCGGAAGGTCTCCGGGGTCATGTCCTTTGTGGTGGTCTGGCCCATGCGGGTGGATACCAGCTTCACCCTGGTCCGGTCCGTGACCAGCTGCAGGCTGTCCTTGTCGCCGGTGACGATGACGCAGTCCCACCCCGCCGCCTGGCATTTGCGGCTGATGGTGCCGATGAGGTCGTCGGCCTCGTACCCGGCCAGCTCATAGCAGGGCACGGACATGGCCGCCAGCACCTGCTTCATCACCGGCAGCTGCATGGCCAGCTCCGGCGGCATGGGCTTGCGCTGGGCCTTGTAGTCCGCGTCCGCCTGGTGGCGGAAGGTTGGCTCCCGGCGGTCAAAGGTGACGCACAGGGCCTCCGGCTCCTCCTCGTCCAGCAGCCGCTGGAGAGTGGTGATAAAGCCGTATACCGCATGGGTATACAGGCCCTCCCGGGTGGACAGCGGGCGAATGCCGTAATAGGCGCGGTTCAATATGCTGTTGCCGTCGACAACCATCAGCTTCATGGGGACGACCTCCTTTGCGTATTCATTTTATTATACCTCTTTTTCCTGTTTGGCACAAGGAGTGGAAAACAAAAACGGAACGTGATAAAATAAATAAAAAAATCCTCCGGAAGGACGCAATAAAACCGCCCTGCCGTGCATTATCCATATGACAGGAGACAAATGAGATGCTGCACAGGATAGACAACACAACTTCATCCCTCCCCGCGGAGGAGGCGCAGGAGCTTCGACGGCTGCTTTCGGGAGTGGCTGCCGGGAACCGCGACGATCTGGCCCAGCTATACCGCCGCACCCGAACGGCGGTGTACGGTCTGGCTCTGTCCTATCTCCGCAATGCCCACGATGCCCAAGACCTGACCCAGGATGTGTATGTGCACATCTGGGACACGGCGGACCGGTACCGTCCCACAGGCTCTCCCATCGGGTGGGTGCTGGCGGTATGCCGGAATCTGTGCCTGATGCACCTGCGGCGGGCAGACCGCCAGGTGACCATGGAGGACCGGGAATGGTATGCCATCCCCGACGACGGCCCGGGGCTGGACGCCCAGGAGCGGCTGCTTTTGCAGGATGCCCTGGCTATTCTGGGAGATGAGGAGCGTCGTATCGTTCTGCTGCACACAGCGGGCCTGAAGCACCGGGAGACCGGAGAAGCGCTGGGGCTGCCGCTGGCCACCGTCCTGTCAAAATATCACAGAGCATTGAAAAAGATGCGAGCTTACATGGAAGGAGATGACGCCCGATGACCAACGATCTGATGGAACGCAGGCTTTCCGCCGCGCTGGACAAGACCGCGCCGGACGACGTGGCTGGCGTGCTCTCCCGCTGTACAGAGCGGAAAGGAACGGTAGTCCCTATGAAAAAGAAAAATCAACGTATGAAGAAATGGATGCAGGCCATGGCGGCGTGCCTGGCGGTGCTGCTGCTGGGCGGAGGCGTGCTGGTGCAGCAGGCCCACGCCGTAACGTCTGTGGTGTCCCTGGACGTGAACCCCAGCATCGAACTGCGGGTGAACAGCCGGGAAAAGGTGGTGTCCTGCCAGGCCCTCAACGACGAGGCCGCCGCCGTGCTGGCGGATATGGACGGAGGCCGGGACCTGAAGGGCGTCAAGGCGGATGTGGCCGTCAACGCCATTGTGGGCAGCCTGGTGCGGTGCGGATATCTGGACACGCTGTCCTCCGCCATTCTCATTTCCGTGGAGGATAAGGACCAGGCCCGGGCTCAGCGCCTTCAGCAGGAGCTGACCAGTGTTGCGGGCGGCGCTTTGGGCAACTCCCAGGCCGCTGTCCTGAGCCAGACGGTGCAGCAGGACAAGGACCTGGAAAAGCTGGCCAAGGCCAACCACATTTCCACCGGCAAGGCCGCCCTGATCCGGCAGGCCATGGCCCTCAACAGCAGCCTGACCTTCGAGGGGCTGGCAAAGCTGTCCGTGGAGGAGCTGCGGGACCTGATCGAGGCCGGGGCCCCGGGGATGCCCATCGGCATGACGGCGGCTCTGGAGGCGGCAGCCAACTATGCGGGTCTGACCACGGCGGATGTTGTCGACGCGGATGTGGACCCGGAGCTGGACGAGACACCCGCCCACTACGAGGTGGAGCTGGAGGTCCCCGGTCACGGCGAGCTGGAATATCGGGTGGACGCCTACACCGGCCAGGTGCTCAGCGGCCCGGCCAACGTGAAGGTCTCCGCTCCCGTGAACCCCTCCGGTGACATTGGCATGGAGGCCGCCAAGAGCGCCGCGCTGAAGCACGCGGGCCTGTCCTCCGCCACGTTTACCAAGGCGGAGCGGGACTATGACGACGGCCGCTGGGAGTACGAGCTGGAGTTCCACACCGACACCGCCGCCTATGAGGTCACGGTGGACGCCATCAGCGGCTCTGTGCTGGATTACGAGAAGGAGAACCTCCGCAGCAGCAGTACCTCCGACATTGGCGCCCAGGCCGCCAAGAGCGCCGCGCTGAAGCACGCGGGCCTGTCCGAAGGCCAGGTGCAGGAGCTTCAGGTGGAATGGGACAACGAGCATGGCCGCGCCGTGTACGAGGTGGAGTTCAAGTCCGGCGGAATGGAATATGAATACGTCATCGACGCTGCCACCGGCTCCGTGCTGGAGCATCAGGCAGAGCAGGACGATTGACCGCAAAAAAGCGAGGGCTGCCGCCCTCGCTTTTTTCATCGTCGGGCGGCAATCTCCGCGCCCGTTTTGTTCTTACGGATAGCAGTGCTCCCGCAGGGCAGCCTCCAGCTTTTCCAGGGCGCGTTTTTCAATGCGCGATACATAGCTGCGGCTGATGCCATAGGCAGCAGCCACCTGGCGCTGGGTCTGGGGCGGGTGGCCGTCCAGGCCGTAGCGGCGGCGGATGACATCCGCCTCCCGGGGTGTCAGCCGCTCTGCAACCAACCGTCGGATGAGCTGTTGGTCCTCCCGGCCCTCCAGGTCCTCCTGCATGGTGTCGTCGGCCCCCACCACGTCCTGCAGGTACAGGGCGTTGCCCGCCTTATCCGTCTCGATGGCCTCTGACAGCGACACCTCCCCCTGCAGCTTCCGCTGAGCCCGGAAGTACATGAGGATCTCATTTTCGATACATCTTGACGCATAAGTTGCCAGGCGGATCTTTTTATCGGGCCGAAAGGTGTTCACCGCCTTGATCAGGCCGATGGTGCCGATGGAGATCAGGTCCTCCTGATTGCTGGCCTGGGTATAATACTTCTTGATGATGTGCGCACCAGGCGGAGATTGTGCTCCACCAAGCGGTTGCGGGCGGACAGATCGCCCTGGGCCCACTGCTCCAAGCACTCCCGCTCCTCCTGCCGGGACAGGGGACGGGGAAAGGAGCCGGGATTACCGGACAAATGCAGGGTCAAAAACAGGCTGTTGGACAGCAGCAGCAATGCCGCCGATAACATAGGTCATCCCTCCTTCACGGCAATCCTATGCCCGGAGGGGATGGTCCTATGTAACAAGAGGAATCGTCAAAAACAGCGCTGAAAGGCGGACGGCCTTGCGGTCGTCCGCCTTTCAGCGCACATAGGTATAAACGATTACAGGTTTTCCGGTCATTTTCTTGGCCGGCGCGGCTTACTCCCCGCCGCTTTCGTCTTTGGGGGCAGCAGGCTCATCGTCCAGGGGCTCCGCCTGTGCGGACTCCGGGGCGTCGTCCTGGGACCCCGCCGCTTCGGTTTCTGCCGGGGCCTCAGCCGCCGCAGCGGCAGCAGCCTCCCGGGCAGCCACCTGGTTCACATACAGGTCCTCAGGCCGGTGGGGGTGGAGCTTGATGTTGTAAAACAGCACCGCCAGAGCGGCGATCATCAGCACCAGGCTCAGCACCTGGGACACCCGGATGGGCTGGCCGGCGATGGTCCAGTTGAACAGATACAGGCTGTCGGTGCGCAGACCCTCGATCCAGAAGCGGCCCACGCCGTACCACAGGAAGTAGAAGCAGGTGTTCTCACCGTCGAACCGCCTGGCCTTGGATATCACAAAAACGATCAGCAGCAGGCCGATGAGGTTCCACAGGCTCTCGTACAGGAAGGTGGGATGTACCTCCACCAGCTCCCCGGCAGTGGTGGTCAGCTGCATGCGCCAGGGCATGGTGGTTTCCGCGCCAAAGGCCTCGCGGTTCAGGAAATTGCCCCAGCGGCCGATGGCCTGGCCGATGAGCAGCCCCATGACCACCAGGTCCATCATGGCCCCCAGCTTGATATGGCGGCTGCGGCACAGGATAATGGCCACGATGACCACAGCGATGACGCCGCCGTAGATGGCCAGGCCGCCGTCCCAGATGGCGATGGCCTTGGACCAGCTGAACCGGCCCTCATGGTCCTTGAACTGGCTGAGATAGAACAGAACGTAATAGATCCGCGCGCCGATGATGCCGCAGGGAATGCCCCACAGCAGCCCGTCGATCAGGTCATCCTCGCGGATGCCGTATTTCGTGCGCTGGCGCATGCACCACCACAGGGCCACCAGCATGCCCAGGGCGATGAGGATGCCGTACCAGTAGATGCCGTTGCCGATGTTGATGGCCTTGGAGCTGAGGGTAATGGTCCAGTCGCCAAAAAGCCCCGGAAAGCGGATGGGGCTGTCGGTCATGATCTTCATAGTGTCACTCCTTGCTCAGAAACTGGCACCTATTATACCGCAGACGGCGCAGAATGAAAAGCCCTTTTTTCCGGGCAGCGCCTGCATGCGTACCCCCTTACCCCTCGATGATCTCCACCACTTCGCCGATATACATACGGTGGACGGGCTCGTCCTTATAAAAGGCGTCCCGGGCCTCCTGGGGGATCTGCTCCAGGTCCAGGTCCTGGCAATAGATCTTGCGGCAGACCAGGGTAGTCTCCGCCTGACGGAAGGTGATGCCCTGGGGCAGGAGCTCCGGGGTCAGACCCGCCGCCGCCACCTTGTCGCCGTCCCGGCCGGAGGTGCTGCCCAGCAGGGACAGGGCCCTGCGCTGCTCCTTCGGGTAAAAGCTGACGGTGAAGTAGTCGCTCTCCTCCATAAATGCAAAGGTATGGCGGTTCTTTTTCACATACACTGTGGCCACCGGGCGTTCCCACAGGGTGCCCAGGCCGCCCCAGCTGATGGTCATGGTGTTGTAATGCTCCGGGGTCCCCGCCGTGACCAGGGCCCACTGCTTGTCGAATTTGGTAAATACGTCCGCTTCCAGGTGCATCATACCGGCACGCTCCTTCACTATAAAGTAAGGCTATTGTATCACACCCCGCCCCCCGGGGCAAGACGGAGATTTTGGCAGGCGCAGGAAAAAGGGCGGACACAGAGCCCACGCCCCCACAGGCCCTCTCAGTCACCTTCGGTGACAGCTCTCCCAGAGGGAGAGCCAAGTCCGTAGGGCCCGCTGCCCTCAGCGGGCCGCGTTATCAGGGGGTAATTCTTGCGGTGTCATTGCGAGGAGCGAAGCGACGTGGCAATCCGTTCCTTATGCGTTCGACAGGCCCAGGGAAAACGGATTCCCACGTCGGCCCGATGGGTCTCCTCGGAATGACATATCAAGAAGATTATCGGTAGCTGACGGCGGGGAAATCGCCGAAGCGCCGCCAGCGGCGGAAGAAGCAAGGCGATTTCGAGGAAGTGCCCCGGCTGGCGGGCATGACAATGCCTGCCTGTCGGCTGGCACGACGGTGGGCAGACATGGGCCCCGCCCCACGGGTGTTCTATCAATAGGCGCTTCGTAGGGGCCGACGTCCCCGGCGGCCCGCAAAAAGGGCGGACGCCGGCGCCCGCCCCGATCTTTATCCGAACAAAAGGATGCACCACCAGATGGCGCCGATGACAGATACCACCAGCCCCAGCAGGAGCATGATGCCCCGGGCCAGGTCCGTGGCCTGGAGCTTTTCCGAGTTGTCATAGAAAAAGCCCAGCAGGAATTTGTCCAGGGCGATGGCAGGCTTCAGCAGCAGAGGGAGCACCAGGCCCAGCAGCAGGAACAGCCCCGCCGTGAGAAATTCCCCGGGCCGCCCGGCGATGCGGGTCTGGTGATTGCCCAGGGCCATGCTGTACAGCGTGTTGTCGGTCAGTCCCGGGCTGAACCCGGCCTTCTCCTGCACCAGGGTGCTGATGGACCAGCTGTCACCCGCTGTCATGAACGTTCCGGTGGCGGTGTTGTAGGTGACGTTGCGGACCACACCGTCCATGGCCATTTCCGCCGCCCGATAGGAGCCGTTTTCCGCCAGGGACAGGGTAAACTCCGCCGTCTGCCCCGCGGGGGACTGAATGCGCAGGTGGTTGTCCTCCGTCACCTCCACCGTGGAGCAGCCCGGGCGGGTATAGGTCCTGCCCTGTTCCCCGGCGGTCATGCGGTAAAAGCCGCCGTAGTTCCACACGCCGGGGCGCAGGCCCCACACCAGGGCCGAGATCGCCAGGAGCACCGCGGCGGCCAGTTCGATTTTCCAGATGATGCTTTTCATGATGGATTCCCTCACCTTTCCAGCGAATTTCCGTCTGTTGCAGCTGTGGTTCTCTGTACAATTATGTTACTATATTTATGCACAATTGTCAACGAAAAAAAATATTTTCGATTGAGTATTTACCCTCCTTCGCGGCCGCCATTCACCGGAAATCTTCTTGATATGTCATTTCGAGTCAGCCGCAGGCTGGTGCGGCAATCCATTTTCCCGGCGCATCAGTGCCTATTTCCTCCCATAACCGCCGCCTCTTGTCTTTTCCTGCCCTATGTGGTAAAATGGCAAAAACATCGAAAAGGAGATGAGGACGTGACGGACTATCCCACTTCCCTGCTGCCGGACCGCGGCAGATGCACCGGCTGCGGCGCCTGCGCCAGCGGCTGCCCCAAGGGGGCCATCCATATGCTGCCGGACCGGGAGGGGTTCCTGTACCCCACCGTCACCGATGCCTGCATCCAATGCGGCCACTGTGCCCACATCTGCCCCGTTCTGAAGCAGCGGGAGCCCCGGCCGGAGCCGGCGGTGTTCGCCGCCTGGAACCCGAATCCCGCCGTGCGCCAGACCTCCACCGCAGGCGGCGTATTTCCCCTGCTGGCGGAGTATATCCTGGACGAGGGCGGCGTGGTGTTCGGCGCAGCCCTGGACCAGGAGCTGCGGGTGCGGCACATCGCCGTAAAGGACAAGGCGGAGCTGCCCCGGCTCCAGGGGGCCAAGCCCGTGCAAAGCGACCTGGGCGACAGCTTCCGCCGGGTGCGCCACTATCTGGACCAGGGGCGGCGGGTGCTGTTTTCCGGCACCCCCTGTCAGGTGGACGGCCTGTATCACTTCTTAGGCGAGCATCCGGAGCGGCTGCTGACCTGCGACGTAGTGTGCAGCGGCGTGTCCTCCCCGGGGGTGTGGGGCCAGCTGGTGCGGTCTATGGCGTATATCAAGCGGCAGCCGCCGGGGGACGGGTGCTTCTGCGGCAAGCTGCCCGGGGAAAAGGACCGGCGATTCCGTGTCCGCTTCGCCGGAGGCGCCCAGTATGACGCCCCCCTCGGCAAGTCCGATTTCGGCCGGGGTCTGCGGCAGCGGCTGTTTCTGCGGCCGGCATGCCACCGGTGTCCCTATACCAGCACCGACCGCCCGGCGGACCTGACCCTGGGCATATACCGGGACCCGCCCAAGGACTTCCACCCGGAGGTACCCCGGTACAGCATTTCCCTGCTGCTGGTGAACAGCGCCAAGGGCGCCCACTATTTCGACACACTGCCTCTGAAGCGGGAAAAGCTGACCCTGGACCAGGCGGTAGCCTGCGCCGGGGCTCTGTCGGCTCCCCAGGAAGCCTCCGGCAGCCGGGAGGACTTTTTCGCGGCCTTCTGTCAGCAGCCCTTCCAGCAGGTGCGCAACCGGTTTCTGTCCGCCTCTCCCCTGCCCCAGCCCCTGGAGCGGCTGCGTCAGCTGCTGAAGCATCCCAAGGAGAAGTGATTTTATGGAAACACTGATGCACACCTGCTGCGCGCCGTGCTCCGTGTCCTGCATCCGCCAGCTGCGGGGCGAGGGCATCGAGCCTGTCAGCTTCTGGTATAATCCCAATATCCACCCCTATCAGGAGTACAAGGCCCGGCGGGACACGCTGATGGCCTATGCCCCGGCCATCGGCATGAAGCTCATCGTCCGGGAGGATTACGGCCTGCGGGACTTCTGCCGGGCGGTGTGCGGCGACATCGACCACCGGTGCGGCCACTGCTACCATATCCGCCTGTGGGAAACGGCGCGGTATGCGGCGGAGCACGGCTATGCCAGCTTCACCAGCACCC
>ULWL01075558.1_pt1 | contig 10938 bp, 7 predicted proteins | sample 1960171 | NCBI WGS metagenome assembly ULWL01 (sample SAMEA4835807, study PRJEB28245) | human gut metagenome | biome: gut microbiome; material: fecal sample | place: Denmark | collected 2008 | reverse complement strand
GCCGCCGATGTGACGGTCGCCGAAAGCGAGCTAGGCGAACCGCCGGCCAAGAAACCGAAGAAGTGAGTCTCTGAGGTGAGCCGCCAGCGGCTTTTGTAGCGCAGCCGCTCACTTCACCCACATACGAGGGGCCTTTCCTTTGCATGAAGGAGAGGCCCCTCGTATATCCCGTCACTGTCTGCAACCAACCGTGCCCCCCTTTGCTCATATTCAGTCAAAATCGCGGGAAAAATGCTTTCGTGAGCGAAAAGGGGTATAAATCGCAGGCAAAACGGTCGAAATCATATCCCCTTTTGCTCACGTCCGTGCAGAATCGCCCTAAATCGCAAGACGTGCGCGCATAGAACCGTCCTTATCCCGTTCTCGGCTGTTCTCAGCGTACATTCCTGCCCCTGCGCACAAACCCGTACGCGAAAAAATGGTTTTTATGGGCGTAATCTCAACGAATGCACAAGCGAAGGCGGAAATCGCAATCAAAACCCCGAAACGTACCACGTAAGCGACGGAGCACTATCGGATTTAGCGCATCGCACAAACCGCGTGCTCTACAGCACCGGAACGGACAGGAGGTACTGCGGGCCAGCGGACGAATTTCCGGAACCGTTCCCACCCAATCCAGCCTGCAGCGCATCGTCGAAAACTTCCGCAGCGGCGGCCAATTCGACCGTCTCGTCAATCAAATCGCCATTATCCGGCGTGAAACCGGTTTTCGCCAAGCCATAGCCGGTAATTGGTAGCGAGCTGGCGGACGAATCCGCCGAACCGTCGGACGAATCGCCACCGCTGTTCTTCGAAGAGCCGTCCACTCCCCCGACTTTCGCCACATTCTTCGACGTGGTGTCCGCTGCGGCGCCGAACGACGGGCGTAGTCCGCCCGCGTAGCTCATCACATCATCCATGCTGATGGCGTTCTTGTCATCGACCAAGCTGGTCGAATCGGCGGTGTTGTTCTTCGCCTGCGCGCGTTCGGCCTTGCGTTGCGCACGGGACCGCCGTTTCTCGGCTTTCGCGCACAACGATTGGCTGGCGGAGGCGGAACGCAACGTGTCCAGCACAGAAGCGTCATCGGCAGCGCCCGATTCGGACGTGTCGTCATCCGAATCCAGCTGGTCGGCGAATCGCAGCACGATCTGGTGGAATGCGCTGGCCTGTCCGGTGTGCTCGCTGGCGTCCGCCAACGCGGTCATCGCCGCGGACACCTTGTCGGACGCGGTTTTGAGCTTCTCATTGTCTTTGATGCCGGCACGCACGTCGGCGATCGCCTGGGTTTCGTAACTGCCAGCCGTGCCTGCGGTGGCGCCCAGTTCCTTAAGCCGAGCCGTGTATGCGTCGGTGAAATCCATCGAATACGGGATCATGGCCGCGGACAGCTGCGATTGGCCGGCACTGTAGTCTTTGGAGCCGCGCTGTTGTTCCTCGCCGGCGCGCTTGGTGAGCTCGTTCACCAAGCCGGATGTGCCACGCTGTTCGATGGTGCGAATCACCTCGTCGACGGCGTCGGCCGCGCCGATATGCCGGTATGCGGCGCTCACGTCGTTGACGGCGTTGGCCAGGTCTGCCACGGATTTAGCTACGGAGGTATCGCCGTTCAGTTCGGACGCGGTGCCGAGAATGGCGGGAAGCTGTGTGGCGTTGCCGATCGAACCGGACAGATGCGTGGTGTATGAGCCCACGTACGCGTCGATGTAGCCGTCGAACGCCTGATCGTGCGCTTTGGAACGTACGGCGATGGTCTGTTTGGCAAGCGCTTTCTCGTTGTCTCTGAGCTGTTCCAGTTGGGCGATGAGCTTGCGGTTGCGTTGCGAGCCGACGTTGGTCAGACCGTCCACCAAGGTGGTTGCGCGCTTGGTCAGGTCAGGCAGTGATTGCTGAACGTTGCCTTCCACCGCGGCGATGGACAGTGAGCTCATGGTGAAGTGCTTCGCCGTCACGTAGGCGTTGAAGGTCAGGTCCTCGCCCGGTTTGCCGACCGCAGCCACCAGGGTCGAGGTGTTGTCGGATGAGACGAGCACGCCGTCATCGGCGGTCACGTCACTGCCGACGCGTCCGGGAATGGTGAAGGCGACGATTGGCGTCAGATTGGCGGTCACGTCGGGTTTCGTGGCATGCAGGGCGATGCGTATGCCGATCATGCCGGAAGCGCCGGAAACGTCGGAAACGCTTACGTCGGGCCCGTTGAGGGTGAAGGAGGCGGATATTTTCCACGGCAATGCGACAACGCCTTTGGGAACGCGTTTCGACGTGGAGGATCCGCTGTTGGTCAGGAAAAGGCGGCCTGGTTTGTCGATGGAGGTGTAGGCGCTCATCACGTCATCATGCGATGCATCGGCCGCGTACTGCCCATTCTGTTGCAAGGCCGATATCGCGTCGTTCACGCCGACTGCCGCGACGGGAGCGGCGGTGATGACGGCGACCGCGATCGCCGCGGCAAGCGGGCGTCGGGCACCGGATGGACGGTTCGCGGTGGCGTGGCGCATGCCGGACCTCTCAATCGCAATCGAAACAACTTTCCAAGGCATTTAATGTAGTGCCCGGCATGCCCGTCGGCAATGGACGTTCGCGCGGGGCGCGCGGAAAACGGACGGCTCAGGCGAAAACGTCGAGTACGCCCGGGTCTCCCCCGTTTTCGGCGATGCGCTTGTGGCGGCGCTTGGCCTCGGTCACCACGAATTCGCGGTACATTTCGGCGATTTCCGGATCCAGTCCGGCTTCGTCGGCAATGCGATGCAGACGCTCGATCTGGGCATGTTCACGCTGGTAATCGGCCGGCGCGAAGCCCGCACGCGCCTTGAGCACACCCACCTGCGACGTGTATTTGAACCGTTCCGCCAGCAGCGAGACGATGGCGGTGTCGACGTTGTCTATCGATTGGCGCAGCGAGGCGATTTTAGCCACCACATCGGCCACTTCGGGGTTGTTCTGCGCGGTGCGCGCGTCGATGATGGTTTCGGATTCGGTTTCTTCTTCTGGCCGAAGCCAGTCATGTTCGCTGTCGCTCATGGGTATAAGCCTACCGCGCACCCTACCGCGGCATCTGCCGAACAGCGGTCACTTCGCGAAGTAACGCTGCAGCACGATGGTGGTTTCGGTGCTGACCGACACCGTGCGATGGATGAGGTTCAACAGCTCTTCGAGCTTGCTGGGCGATTCGACGCGAACGGTGAGCATGAAGCTGGGCGAACCGGCGACGGAATCGCAGGACATGATGCCGTCGATGTTTTTGAGCTTGTCTGGAATCTCGGCTTCCTGGGAGTAATCGATGGGCGTGACCGCGATGTAGGCGTTCACCGCAAGGCCGCGGCGCTCGTCGTCGATAACCCCCTTGTAGCCGCGGATCACGCCGCGACGCTCAAGCTTCTGTACGCGCGACTGCACGGCGGACACGAACAGGCCTGTCGCCTCGGAAAGGTGGGACAGCGTGGCTCGGCCATCCTTTTCAAGCATGTCGAGGATTACGCCATCGGTCGCGTCGAGCTGGCTCGCAACCGTACGTGCGTCTACCGGACCATTGTCACTGTTGGTCATTCATACCCCTTTTCCAACAATCCACTGCACCGGCCGCAATCGACCGTCCCCACTGCAGTTCCATGTTCTTTTTCTTCCTTACCATACCCACTACCGCGCACATACCGTCGCGGAATCGCCGCAGTTTATCCGGACGGCGCAACGCTGTCATGAAATATCTTTGTTTTATTTAGCTCATACCCCCATATCGACCATATATATTTTCCCCATTTATCTTTTCTCGTCGTATTTTTACCTATTTTTTAATTGACAACGTTGTCCAAAAAGTGGCCAATTCCACGAAATTCGTCGAAACGTACGCATAGGAAAGGGGCTACACGGCGATTGCCATGCAGCCCCTCAAACCTTCAGATTCGCTTGCAGCCGACGACTCAGTTGCCGTTGGTGGCGTTGCCGCTCTGCTGGATGAGCGACGCCATGAAATCGCGGTTGGTCGCTGTCTTCTTCAGGCGTGGCACGAGCGTCTGGTAGGCCTGTTCCGGCTCGAGGCCGCCCAGCAGGCGACGCAGACGGTAGATGATCGGCAGTTCCTGCGGATCGGTGATGAGCTCCTCGCGGCGGGTGCCGGAGGCGTTCACGTCGATGGCCGGGAACAGGCGCTTGTCGGCGAGCTCACGGCTCAGGCGCAGTTCCATGTTGCCGGTGCCCTTGAATTCCTCGAAGATCACCTCGTCCATCTTGGAACCGGTTTCCACCAGCGCGGAGGAGATGATGGTCAGGGAGCCGCCGTTTTCGATGTTGCGGGCGGCGCCGAAGAACTTCTTCGGCGGGTACAGCGCCTGCGCGTCCACACCACCGGACAGGATGCGGCCGGAGGCCGGCGCGGCGATGTTGTAGGCGCGGGCCAGACGGGTCATGGAGTCGAGCAGCACCACCACGTCCTGGCCGAGCTCCACGAGACGCTTGGCGCGTTCGATGGCCAGTTCGGCGACGGTGGTGTGGTCGGAGGCCGGACGGTCGAAGGTGGAGGAGATGACCTCGCCCTGCACCGTGCGTTCCATGTCGGTGACTTCCTCCGGACGTTCGTCCACGAGGACGACCATCAGGTGGACTTCCGGATTGTTGGTGGCGATCGCGTTGGCGATGTTCTGCAGGGTGATGGTCTTGCCGGCCTTCGGCGGGGACACGATCAGGCCACGCTGGCCCTTGCCGATCGGCGCCACGATGTCGATGAGGCGGCCGGTGAGCTTGTTCGGCGTGGTCTCCTGCTTCAGGCGTTCCTGCGGATACAGCGGGGTGAGCTTGCTGAACTGCGGACGATGCTGCGCTTCCTCGACGCTCATGCCGTTGATGGAGTCGATGGACTGCAGCGGCACGAACTTCTGACGCTGGTTGCGACGTTCGCCTTCACGCGGGGCGCGGATGGAGCCGTGCACGGCGTCGCCCTTGCGCAGGCCGTACTTCTTGACCTGGCCCATGGAGACATACACGTCGTTCGGTCCCGGCAGGTAGCCGGACGTACGCACGAACGCGTAGGAGTCGAGCACGTCGACGATGCCGGCGACCGGCACGAGGTCTTCCTTCGGCTCGTCGCGATGCTGGTCGCGGTCGGCGCGATCCATACGATCGTTGCGCTGGTCGCGGTCGGCGTTGCGGTCCATGCGGTCGGCGCGATCGTTACGGTCGTTGCGATCATTGCGATCGCCCCTGCCGCGACGCTCGTCACGCTCGTCGTAATCGCGGTCACGGCCACGCATACGGCGGCCACGGCGATCGTTGCGTCCACGGCTGTGACGGTATTCGTTGTCTTCGGTCTCGTCGCGACGCTTATCATCGTCGGCGTCTTCCTGCGACGGCAGCGTGGCGAGGATGTCATCAAGGTCGCGCACGACGTCTTCGCTCTTCGGCCCGTCCGCCACGCGACGGCGGCGACGCGGCTCGAAATCGTCCCTACGGTCGTCATCACGACGGCGACGGCGGTCATCCTGCTTCGGAGCGGCATCGTCAAGGCCCAGTTCGGCGAGCAGGTCGGCGCCGGCTTCGGCGTCACGATGGCGACGACGCTTCGGCGCTTCATCGTTCGGCTTCAACGCGTCCACCGCTGCCACGGCATCCGCGACTTCGGAGGATTCCGCGGACTTGGCCTGCTTGGCACGGACGGGGCGTTCCTCCTGCTTGGCTTCATCGGCCTTCTTGTCCTTTGCCGATTTGACCTCAGCGTCTGCGGCGGGAGCGGACTTTGGCGCGCGCACGGTGACGCCGGCCGGAGCCTGGCCGCCGGAACGGGCGGCTTGAAGTGTTGCGATCAGTTCGGTCTTGCGCATGGTGGAGACACCACGAAGTCCCATCTGCTTGGCGAGCTCCTTGAGCTCGGGCAGTTTCATATCATCGAGATTAGGGCTTGTTGCCACTGGTAGTTGCCTTTCCTTGGCTTCCACAGGCATGCGCCCGCGACAGCTGTAAAAAAGAATTGCGGAAAATTTCCGTCGAATGAAAAGTCCGCCGCGAAACATCGCGGTTTTTGAACTGTCCTAACCATACAACGCAACCCAGACCAACGCGAAGCGGGCACGCGCGGTCCGCCCGTGCGGTCCGCGCACCGCGCAATCGCAATGAAAATCGCAATGAAAAAGCCCATGCCAAAAAGCATGGGCTTGATCAAAGTTACGCTGCGAAAAATAAATAACGCGTGCGAAGACGCCCGTCTGAGGCCGAAGGCGTACAAAGGTACGTCGAGCGCCGGAGAAAGGGCGTATGCGCACGCGTTATTTATTTTTCTACTTTTCTTCGTGGTAGGACTTGTCAGTGTTGACCGACCACACGTTGTCTTTCGACGTTTCGCCGCTCTTGATGTCCTTGACGGCTTCGATGGCGGTGGCCATGGAGTGGTCCATGTTGTTGTAACGGTGCTGTCCGTTACGGCCAACGCAGTACAGGTTGCCGAAGGAGTCGAGGTAGTCGACGAGTTCGGGCATGCGGTCGTAGGTGTCGAAGTAGGCCGGGTAAGCCTTCTTGACGCGTTCGCGGTGGGAGTCGAGCACATCCTGCGGGCCGTTGATGACCTGCATGCGGGTGAGCTCCTGGATGGCGAACTTGGTGGCTTCCTCGTCGGTCATGTTCCAGAAGGAGTCGCCTTCCTCGCAGAAGTATTCGAGGCCGATCCACACGGTGTTGTCGACGTCCTTGACCAGGTACGGGCTCCAGTTGTTGAAGATCTGCAGACGGCCGACCTTGTAGCCCGGATCCTGCACGTAAATCCAGCAATCCGGCACGATCGGCGGGTTGCCGAGGGTCGGAATGTCGGTGGTGTTGGTCAGGCGCAGGTGCTTGACGAGCAGGCCGACGGTGACGAAGTCGCGGTACGGCAGGCCGTTGGCGATTTCGGTCATGTCCTTCGGAGCCGGCTGGTCGGAGGCGTCCACGGCGTTGACAAGGTCCTTGACCGGCATGGAGGAAATGAAGTCGTCCGCGGCCATTTCGGTGCGGTTGCCTTCGGAATCCTCGTACACGACGGATGCGATCTTGCCGTCCTTCTGGCGAATTTCCACCACATTGGCGTCGGTGATGACCTTCACGCCGGCGGCTTCGCAGTTGGATTCGACGGTTTCCCACAGCTGGCCCGGGCCGAGCTTCGGATACCAGAATTCCTCGATGAGGGAGGTTTCGACTTCGGAGTTGTCGCGCTTCTTCGGCAGGAGCTTCTGGAAGGCGTTCTTCAGCACGCCCATGATGCTCAGGCCCTTGACGCGCTGCGCACCCCAGTCGGCGGAGATTTCGGACGGGTGACGGCCCCACAGCTTCTCGGTGTAGCCCTCGAAGAACATGGAGTAGAGCTTACGGCCGAAACGGTTGATGTAGAAGTTCTCCAGGTTGGTTTCCGGCAGCTTGTGCACCATGGACTTCAGGTAGCTGAAGCCGGCGACCATGGTGAGCTTGAAGCCCATGGCCTTCAGGGTGTTGGCGCTCAGGGAAATCGGGTAGTCGAGGAAGTGGCGGTTCCAGTAGATGCGGGACACGCGGTGGCGCTTGAGCATCACCTTGTCTTCGATTTCCGGATCCGGGCCGCCCGGCTCCATATCATGCTCGCGGTGGAGCTTCTTGTCATCATAGCTGGGTGCGCCCTGCAGCGGCAGAACGTCCTTCCACCAGTCCATGATGCGGTCGTCCTTCGAGAAGAAGCGGTGGCCGCCGATATCCATACGATTGCCGTCATGCTTGACGGTGCGGGAGATGCCGCCGAATTCGCGGGTGGCTTCCAGCACGGTCACGTCGTACTGTTCGGAGCCACCGTCCTTGACGAGCTCCCAAGCGGCAGTCAGGCCGGCAGGGCCGCCACCGATGATGACCACGGATTGCTTTTGCGTCACTTTGAAGTCTCCTTACAAACAAAATCGAAGATATTCTACCCGAAGGTAGGGAAACGCACAGCGCACCTGTGCGCATGCACACAAAATCACCGCCAAGTCCGACAGCAATCGCCCTGATAGAAGGAAAACCAGCCGTACGGCTTCCGCCGAAGACTGGTTTTCCGTAGGTCCGCTACATGCTGTCGGGAATGTCGATGTCGGTTTTCTGCACTTCCTCGACGTTCACGTCCTTGAACGTGACGATGCGCACGTTCTTGACGAAACGGCTGGAACGGTAGACGTCCCACACCCACGCGTCGGTCAGCCGCACGTCGAAGTAGACGTCCTGGCCGGCGGAACGCACGTTGAAATCGACCTTGTTGGCCAGATAGAAGCGGCGCTCGGTCTCCACAACGTAGGTGAACAGTTTGATGACGTCGCGGTATTCCTTGTATAGGGACAGCTCGGCGTCGGTTTCGTAGTTGTCGAGGTCCTCGGCGCTCATCGTCTGCCTTCCGTGTCGCGCTTGCGGCCACGTCCAAGCGTGCGCCACCAAGCATCCTTCGAGGTTTTGCGCTCATCCGAGCTGTACGGCCAGTTGTTGTCGGCATCGCCGGCCTTCTGGTCCGTCTTCGCCGTTCCGGATGCTTCGTTCGGCTGCGATTCCTGCGATGGCGCGGCAGACGTCTCGTCGGCGGAGGTCTGCGCCGTGTCTCCACTCTGGCCTGCCGCTGCGGCATCGTCCGCATCGCCCTTATGTACGGAGTTGAGTTGGATGGCGATCGAGTGTTCGCGGGCGCTCAACGCCTCCTTGACGCCCGGATTGTCTTCGATCACGTGCATGCCGAACGCGTCGAGCGAGCGGATCGGGTCGAATTCGTCGACGAGCGTGTCCATGACGATGAGGTCCTGGTAACGGTTCTCCGACGCGTTCCACAGGGCATCGCGCGAACGGCCGGACGGCACGAAGCCGAGCGACTGGTAGACGGATACGGAACGCGTGTTCTGTTCCGGCACGGCCACCCAAATGCGGTGCATGCCGAGGCCCGCCGGTTCCGGCGCGAAGCCGTACGTCATCACGCGGGGCATGATGTCTCGCGAGTAGCCGCGGCCGCGGTAGTCCTTGCCGAGCACCACTTGGATGCGGGCGGAACGTGCCCAGCCGTCGATGTCGATGAGGAAGATCATGCCGATCACGTTGTCGGAAGAGGCCGCGTCAAGCTCGCCGTCGCCGTCATGGTCGGTTTCGGTGACGATGGACCATGCGATGGTACGACGAGATTCCGGATCCCCCACGCCGGATTCGTTCGATTTTTCGCCATTGGACCATGCCACGGAACGACGCACCCACGCGTTCACAGCGCCACGTTCGGCCACGCGGTCCTTGCCGGTGATGCCGGATGCGCCGACGTACGCCTCAATGACCTCCATGCGTGCGATGTCGTCGATGGTGGCGGGGCGCAAGTGCACCATCTCGCCCTTGATGGGCGGAATGACGATGCGTTCCGGCAGCTCCCTCGCCCGCTGGTCCGTCGTCTGTTCCTTCGCTGTGGTTTCAGCGTACTCTGACATGATTATCGTTTCCTATGTTTCTCGGCGCGGTCCCTCGCCGCACCCATACCGACGGTATTGTACCCGACTGAACGCCAGCTGGGAGTTTTGTTAGGCAAAATCCCCGTGAAACCTCCCCAGCCGACGCGTGAATCGTACGAAAAGGCATGTAAAAGCAGATAAAAAGCACCAAAATGCAGAAAGGCGTGCGTTTTTACGATTCCTCTCATCGCAAAAACGCACGCCTTTCGATGCCATCAATCAGGCAACGTTCGGCAATCGCCGGAATGTCACTTGATCTTGCCCATCACGATCTTGGTGACGGCCTTCGCGTCGGCCTGGCCGCGGGTGGCGCGCATGACAGCGCCGATAATCGCGCCCATCGGCTTCATGTTGCCGCTCTTGAGCTTCTCGACGATGTCCGGGTTGGCCGCGAGTGCCTCGTCGACGGCCTTTTCGAGCGCGCCGTCGTCGGAAACGACCTGGAAGCCGTGCTTCTTGACGACCTCGTCCGGAGTGCCTTCGCCGGCGAGCACGCCTGCGACGGTCTGCTTGGCGAGCTTGTCGTTGAGCTTGCCGTCGGCGATGAGCTTCTCGACCTCGGCGACGTCGGCCGGGGTGATCGGCAGCTCTTCAAGGCTCACGCCCTTGTTGTTGGCTTCGCGGGACAGCTCGCCCAGCCACCACTTCTTGGCGCCCGAGGCGGAAGCGCCGGCCTTGACGGTGTCCTCGAGCAGGTCCAGAGCGTCGGCGTTGAGCACGTCGCGCATCTCCAGATCGTTGAAGCCCCACTCGCCCTTCAGGCGGTTGCGGCGCTCACGAGGCATTTCCGGCATCTGGGCCTTCATCTCCTCGATGTGCTCCTTGGTGATGTGCAGCATCACCAGATCCGGATCCGGGAAGTAGCGGTAGTCGTCGGCGTCGGACTTCACGCGGCCGCCGGCGGTGGTCTGCGAGGCCTCGTCCCAGTGACGGGTCTCCTGCAGAATCTCGCCGCCTTCGGAAAGGATGGCGGCCTGGCGGCGGATCTCGTACTGGATAGTCTTCTCGATGCCACGGAACGAGTTCACGTTCTTGGTTTCGGAACGGGTGCCGAACGGATCGGACGGGCTGTTGCGCAGCGACACGTTCACGTCGGCGCGCATGTTGCCCTGCTCCATGCGGGCATGGGAGATGTTCAGCGCACGCACGATGTCGCGGATGGCGCGCATGTAGGCGCCTGCGATTTCGGGGGCGCGGTCTCCTGCGCCTTCGATCGGCTTGGTCACGATTTCGATCAGCGGCACGCCGGCGCGGTTGTAGTCGACCAGCGAGTGATCGGCGCCTTCGATACGGCCGTCAGCGCCACCGACGTGGGTGTTCTTGCCGGCGTCGTCTTCGATGTGGGCGCGCTCGATCGGCACACGGAAGATGGTGCCGGCCTCAAGCTCCACGTCGAGGTAGCCGTTGCCGTTGGTCGGCTTGTCATACTGCGAGATCTGGTAATCGCGCGGCATGTCCGGGTAGAAGTAGTTCTTACGGGCGAACTGGCTCCATTCGGCGATTTCGCAGTGCAGGGCGAGACCCAGCTTGATCG
>ULWL01042037.1_pt1 | contig 10958 bp, 10 predicted proteins | sample 1960171 | NCBI WGS metagenome assembly ULWL01 (sample SAMEA4835807, study PRJEB28245) | human gut metagenome | biome: gut microbiome; material: fecal sample | place: Denmark | collected 2008 | reverse complement strand
TTAAATTAATTATTTTTTGAATTAATTAATAATTATTTTCAATTATTTTTAATTTATTTATTGTTTAAAAGACCAAACTTTATTCGTCACAGCAATGATGCAAGTTTCACGGCGGCGATTTTCTCTGAGGCAAGCAAAGACAGGCAAAAAGTTGGCAACAAAGCGGACAAGCATTCATACAATACTTCATGAATGCAATTTGGATAACCCTCATGATAATCAGTTTTGTGTGCCTTTTGATAACACGTCCAGACTTCATTCTTTCAACCATGCTATCTTCCTCATCTTCTGCTCTCACGCTTTGTCTCAATCTTTGTTCAATGTATGCTGTGTGGCTTGGAATGTTTGAAATATTGGACGAATCGGGAGCAACAGAAAAACTTGCAAAACTTTTTCGCCCCATAACCAAAAAACTTTTCAAGACGGACAACCCCTATGCCCAGCAGCAACTTTCACTCAATATTGCCGCAAATGTTTTGGGGCTGGGTTCTGCTGCAACGCCAGCGGGAATTGAGGCGATGAAAGCAATGGATGACGGGAGCGGAAAAGCGACATTTGGCATGATTATGCTTTTTATCATAAACGCAACATCAATTCAACTCCTCCCAACAACCGCCATAAGCCTAAGACTCGCGGCGGGAAGTCAAAATGCGGCGGACATCATTTTCCCAACCATACTTTCCACCCTTCTCACAACTGGGCTTGGAATTGTGTTTGTTTTTTTGATTGAAAAACTCAAACGACAAAGGAGAAAAAAATGACGCCTTACATTATGCCCGCGCTTTTCCTTTTTGTTCTCATCTATGGCAAAATCAAAAAAGTTAATTGTTATGACAGTTTCACACTTGGTGCAAAAAAAGGATTGATGCTCGGAATTGACATTTTTTGCTATATTGCAGCAATTCTTGTTTGCGTTGGACTTTTGCGAGCAAGTGGAATAACATCATTTCTCGTCCATGTGCTTTCGCCAGTATTTGGCGCAATCGGAATGCCTGCAGAAATCATTGAACTCGTTCTTCTCAAACCTTTCACTGGCAGCGGCTCAATCGCAGTTCTCGAAAGCATAATCAGTCAGTATGGAGCGGACTCATTCATATCGCGATGTGCCTGTGTGATTGCTGGAAGCAGTGAAACAACATTCTATATTGCTTCAATCTATTTTTCAAAAACATCAGTCAAAAAACTTGGATATGCAATTCCGCTTGCTCTTGCTTGCACGATTGTTGGCGCGATATTTTCTTGCCTTGTCTGCAGAGTTTTGTGAAAGACGCTCAAATTTTGCCAAATTCAAATTTTTGATTGTATTAAAATATTTTATATGCTAAAATATTTGCACAGCATGGATATCAAAATGTCATTCTGAGATGGACCTGCAAAGACGGGCAATCTAAGAATCTCAATAAGCAAACAACATCAACAACAAAAGAGGTTAATATGGGGCTTTGCAGTTTTTCATCAGAACTAATCATCAACAACAAACTTGAACTCGACAACATTTTTGTTAACGAGTTTTTGCCTTATGCTCCAGAAGGGACTGTCAAAGTGTATATTTATGGGCTTTATATGTGCTCGCACGCAAACGCACACGACAACACGCTCGAAAGTTTTGCAAAAGTGCTTTCGATGAGCGAACAAGACATTTTGGATTCATTTTTATATTGGCAAGAACAAGGACTTGTTCAAGTTCTTTCAACCTACCCTGTTTCAGTAAAATATATGCCACTCAAAAACTTCATCAACAATTCAAAAAAGTTTAATAAAGACAAATACAGCACTTTTAATGCTCAGGCACAAGAAATCATAACTGGCAGAATGATAACTCCAAACGAATACACGGAGTATTATACTGTGATTGAAAGTTTTCACATTGAGCCAGAAGCCCTGCTCATGATTATGAGTTATTGTGTGAGACTCAAAGGCACGAATGTTGGACATGCATACATCACGACAGTTGCAAAAAACTGGGCACAAGAAAACATCACAACAACCGACAAAGTTGAAGAAAGACTAAAAGAATTTGAACTCATTGGCTCTGATGTTGCCGATGTCTTCAAGGCACTTGGTTCAAAAAGAAAACCAACCCACGAAGATAATGAACTTTTCACAAAATGGACCAAAAACCTTGGTTTTGAGAAAGGTGCAATAATTTATGTCGCAAAAGCAAGCAGAAAGAAAAACCTTCGTTTCTCATTTGAGATGCTTGACGGAAAATTAATCAAATATTATGAAATGAAGTTGTTTACAATTCAAGAAATTGAAGATTTTGAAAACAACAGAGAAAATCTCATCTCTCTTGCAAAAGAAATTAATCGTGAACTTGGTTTGTATTACGAAAACCTTGATATTGTTGTTGAAAACTATATCTGCAAGTGGAAAAACTTGGGATTTGATAATGACGCCCTAAAAATGCTTGCAAAATATTGTTTTTCTCATTCAATCAGGACTCTTTCTGGAATGGACGATTTGGTCGCAAAAATGTTCAAACTCGGACTTGTTTCTCTTGACGCACTCACCCAATATATTTCTTCTCTTCGCGACATTGACGAAAAAATTAAAGATATTCTCAGAAAATTGGGACTCAGTCGTCTTGTGAACTCATATGACCGCGATTTTTATGCAACTTGGACAAACTCATGGAATATGAGCGAAGAGTTGATTGACTATGCCGCAATGATTTCTGCCGGAAAAGGTCAGCCAATGCAATATATGAACAAGATTTTGTCAACTTGGTCCAACAATAATGTCAAAACCTTGGAACAAGCAAAATCTCAAACACCACCAGCGGACACCACCACAAAATCAAACCCTGCCGCAATCAAAGGACACAACTACTCAAAAGAACAACTTGACTCTCTCTATGACTCTTTGGAGGAAATTGAAATATAGTTATGAACAGAACAATTTTAAACAAAGCCCTAAAAACACTAAAAGACAGAAAGACATCTGCTGAAAGAATTGCCGATGCCAACTATAAAGTTGCACTTGAAAACAAGGATTTTGAAAATATTGACAAACTCATGCGCTCTCTCACGATTGAAATTTCAAAAAAAGAGTTTTGGGGAAAAGATTCAAAAATTGAAACCGAAAAACTAAAAACTCTCGAAAAACAAAGACAAGAAATTCTCGAAAAAAACTTTGGAAAAGATTTTTCAATCACCCCACACTACTCATGCTCAAAATGCCACGACACAGGTTTTGACGGAAATGAACCTTGCTCATGCCTCAAAGAAATAATCACATCAATTCTCTTGGATCTTTCGGGAACTGCAAGAAACCTCGCAACATTCGACAACGCAAACTTTGATTTGTTTGAAGAGGGTTATCGTGAAAAAATCAAACTTGCCTATCAAAAAATGGAAGAATGGTGCGAAAAATTCAAAACAACGAAATATAAAAACATTGGACTTTTCGGAAACACAGGCGTTGGAAAAACTTTTCTGACCGAAGCCATGGCAAACAAACTTATGAGTCTTGGAAATGTCATCATGTTCACATCGTCTTTCAATCTTGGCAACACTCTCATGAATTATCACAAAGCGATTGATGAAGCAAAACAAAGCATCATTGCTCCATATCTTGATTGCGATGTCTTGATTATTGACGACTTGGGAACTGAACCAATTTACAAAAATGTCACGCTTGAATACTTGTATCTCATTGTGAACGAAAGATTCAACAGTGGCAAAAGCACAGTCTTTTCGACCAACCTCACGACTTCTGAGTTCCGTGACAGATATGGAGAACGAATTCTCTCTCGTCTTCTCAACAAAACCAATTCGCTTGCAATTCATCTCGTCGCAGATGACGCAAGACTCAAAAAACAAACAAAAAAAGATTAAAAAAAAGTATGGGCAAATTGCCTATACTTTTTTTTGCGGAACGTTTTGATGTTGTTTATTTTGTTGAAATTGAAATATTTATTGAATACGCAACATTTTCAAGAATGTTTGGATTTTCACCAAGACTTTCAACAAATTCCCGATATTTTTTTGCTCCACACCGTCTCAAGTTTTCTCCCACTCCAATGCAATCGAGGTCGGCGGGTTTCAAAAGGTCAAGCACTTCAAAAAACTCAATCTTGAATTTGTCGGAAACTTTTTGCTGCATTTGCTCATCTTCAAAATTCTTTTGCGAAACTTTGTCCACTCTGTCGCTTGTTTCATTTTCAATTCCCAAGACATCAAGCACGAAATGAATATCCCAGTCGATTTCGGCTTTTCCATTCTCAATTTTGGCATTGGTTTTAACTTGTTTTTCCAAAATCTCAAAAGACACATCAATTGGATTGTTTTCTTCAGTAATATAGTTATTAACAACAAACCTTGCTTCATATGAATCGGGATTCACAAGATTAAGCGCCTGTGTTTGTTTCATTTCCAAATCCAAAACTTTTTTTGCATTTTTAAAAATTGAGCAAGCACCATCATTTGATACTTTTTTTGGTTTTGATGAACTTTTTCCACCACCTGTTCCACTTTCGCCCTCGCCGCCACCAGTCGCTCCACTTTGCCCGGTTGCTTCAACACCTTCTCCATTTTCATCAACAAGTTTTATCATGTTTGCGATTGAGCATGAGGAAGTTGAGAGATATGCATTATAAAATCTGTCAATGTTCGTGTTTGCGTCCATAAGATTACGCTTGTTGTTATAAAGAATGTCCTTCACTTTTTCCCCAGAATTCGTGTCAAATTCTTTTGTTGTTTCAAACATTTCTTTTGCCGATGTATTTGTTGTCATAACAACAGCATTTGTTCCAATATCATTTGAACGCACAAGGTCTTCGATGATTGTCTTGATTCCGTCTTCACACATTTCTTTGCCGAAAACAACATATGACGCGTGTGCAAGGTCAACTCTTTTGCCAAGATAGTTAACCAACTGACTTGTGGCAAGAGCAATATTTTGCGCCTTGGCAGAAACAAGTCTATAACTATCTGCAAAAGTCAAAGAATTTTGAGGAATTAGTGTCAAAATTGAGAGTTCAATCCCCTCATCAGCTTTATCAATCCCAACGCCCGTGCATACGACAACAACATCGTTTTCTGCTGGCATAAGAATTGCTTTGGGCATATACATCGCCATAAGAAGAACAAACACCCAAAACATTGGCATTCGAACAATGGTTTTCCAAACCTTCAAGAACCTATTTTTCATTTTTCCTCCTTCGCCTCTTCAAAAGGTCAAAAAGAAGCAAAATCGGCAAAACAAAAGCGACTCCCAACGAAAACCATTTGAACCAACCTTGAAAAAATGAGAAAGTTTTGTCATCGTTTGCAAAAAGAAAATAAATTAGGGCGAGACTCGCAAGCACACATATGACGATGCTTCCAACATTTTTGTCGTGGCTTGCCTCACAAAAATCTTCAAGGCTGATAAGAACTGCACGAAATATAATTGAACTTTGCAAAATTATAAAAAACATCATCGTGAGAACTGGAATGAGATCAAGCCTTCCAACATCAAGCGCTTCTGGGCCAAAAACTGCAACATCATAAATTGTGTAGTGATGAATGAACGACGTTCTTCCAAACACGCCATAAAAACAAAATACAAACAACATCACGCAAACAAAAGACAACCCCAAAAAGAATAGCGAACGGCCCATAAAGTTTTTTTCAACCCTAATTTTGTCCATAAACAACAGCAAAAATAGCCCGTCGCCAAACCAATAATTGAATTCAAGTGCAGTTGAAAAAAAATTACCTCCAGTTGTGTCAAGGCTGAGAAACGGCAAGGAAAATGAACCCGAAAAATAACCGAGTGCAATGCAAATCAAAAAGCCCGAAATTGCAATCGCAAAAAAGAATTCACACGTTCTTGAAAATGCTTTCATCGTCGAATATCCAAGGGCAACAACAATTGGAATTATGATTGAAAGATAAAAATATTTGCCCGCGGTTGAAAAAATTGAATCTCGCAAAAATGAATAATTCCCAGCAATAAATGATGAAAAACGTATCAAATAATAGAAAAAAATTAAAAAATAAATGATTTTTGCACAAATTACGCCAACTTTTTTAGAAAGATAGTCATAGAACGACACACCGGGATGACGCTTGATAAATGCCAAAATGCATACAAAAATCAACACATCAGCAAGCGCCAAAAACAGAACGACAACAAAAGCTGTATCTTCAATTTTTTGATAAATCAAAGATGCCAGGTTAATGAATTTCAACCCGCAGAAAGCATAAAAAATCATGATGCCAAGTTGTCTTGTGCTAATCTCACTCTTTGTCGTCATCTTTCAACCTCACAGAATTGGAATTTTTGAACGCTTTTGGTCTTGTGGTCATTTCACGAAGAGGAGCTTTCATCATTGCATCTTTTCGATCATTTTTGATATGTGGAGAAATTGGTGCGAGATATGGTGCTGAGTATTCATTGAGTTCATTCATATAGTTGCAAAAGTAAATTATTCCCGCAACCATACCCAAAAAACCAAGCGTGCCACCAAGCAACAAAAAAACAAAACGAATCAAACTTAACTGCATATTTTGATCAGGAATCGTATAAACCGCAATAATGCTCATCGCGATAATCATGACCCCGGGCGGAGAAATAAGCCCTGCCTTAACGCCTGTATCTCCCAAAATCAATGCTCCAACAATGCTTGTTGCAAGCCCCAAAAATTTTGGCAATCTCAAACTCACTTCATACAATATTTCAAATAAAATCAAAATAAACAACAGTTCAATGAATGGTGTGAAAGGCAAACCTTGATTTGAGTTGCTGATTGTTATAAGAAATTTCAAAGGGATAATTTTGTAGTGATAGAGTCGCATCGCAAGATACGCCCCAGGAACAATAACCGCCATAAACAGCCCCAAAATTCTCACCCAGCGCATATAGGTCGCGTAATAAAATCGTCCATAGTAGTCGTTTACATCTTGAACTTCTTCGGCATAGATGAAAGGAAGAGTCAGAACAATCGGACTGTTGTCAACCAAAATCGCAACACGCCCCTCCAAAATTTTTGCCGAGATGACGTCTGGTTTTTCACTTGAACCAACTTGCTTAAACAGAGAATATGGTCGCTGTTCCAAAAAACATTCAACATAGTATGATGAAACAATTCCGTCAATATCAATTTTCTTGATTTGACTTTCAATCTGTTTCAAAACTTTTTTATCCGCCACACCTTTGAGATATATGAGACTGACTTGCGTGTTTGAATATTTCCCAACAAACAAATTTTTTAGAACCAACTTGTCACTTTTGATTCTTCTTCTAATCATTGAAATGTTTGTTTTTATATTTTCAGTAAATCCTTCACGCGGACCTCGAAGAACAGACGATGTTGGAGGTTCGGAAGGTTGACGTGTTGTGAAATCTTCGGCATCAATTTTGAGATATTTTTCTTCTCCTTCAACGAATATAACAACATTGTCTTCAACAACCGCTCTGAGTGCATCAGAAAAATTTTCAATGTCTTTGCACGCCAAATTTTGCAAAACGGACTCTTTTATGTTTTGAATTGAAAGGTCTTCCTTTTTTTCAACTTCCAAAATCGGAGCAATAATGCTCTCAGAAATCAGCTTTTTGTCGGTCATGCTTTGAAGATATATGACACCAACTTTTTTTTCACAAACAGAGATATCCCGAGCAACAACATCGGGATTTTTTTGTAATTTCTCCTTAAAATTGTTTAATTTTTCACCAAATTTTGAAAAATATTGCTTTTCCAACAAAAAAACATACTCCTTTGTGTTAGTATGTTTTTTATAACTCTATTTATTCAAGACTCACCGTTGGATCGAGTTCGGCACTATTTGAAATAAAATAATTTTCGCCAACCGCCTCAATTTTGAAATAGGATATTGTTGTGTTCGGTGCAATTCCTGCAACACTCAATTCAACGATATATTTGTCTTCATCAAACTTTGCAACGCCAAATGTTTTTTCATTGATTGTCACGACATAACTTGATGCGTTTTCGACTCTTGTTATTTCAATCTTGCCGTTTGGCAAAACTCTGCCTGCAATCCCCTGCAATTTTTCATAAACCGAATGTTGCAAAGAGTTTGAATATGCACTATCAATATAACCCGCCTTTGTGGTTTTTGCACGAACTTGAACAACATATTCCCCGCCACCTAAAACGCTCAGGTCAAAGCTCAAAACATTGCCAAGATTTTTTGTTTGGTTGTTATAAAAGAGTTCATAACTTGTTGCACCCTCAATTTCCGACCAACACAACACGCTTGACCCACTTTCATAAAAATGTATAATTGGTGCTTGAAGTTTTTTACGCAAGTCGTATGTTATTGTTTTTGATGCCTTGCTCAAACTGCCATTTTTGTCACCAGTTGCATAAACTTTGATTGAATATTCTTTTGGTTCAACAAGTTTTGACAAGTCAAGCGATGGGGTTTTGCTGTCATATTTTTTTCCGTCAATTTCAAAAATATATTTTGTTGCACCCGCAACACCATCGCATGTCACATACACAGCTTCATTATTGCTGGAAATCATAAGATTTTGTGGAGTTGCAAGCGGTTTTGCTGGAAGTTTTGAAATAATCAGAAACACGAGCCCAACCACAAGTCCAATCCCAACAACAACAGCACTTGTCACAAGCCAAAACTTCTTCTTGTTGAATTTATTTGTCGACCTTTCATGTGTTCTTTTCTCAGTCTTTGCTCTCTCCTCTGAAATCTCTTTTTGGGATTTTTTTTCACGAGAACGCACCACCGACTTCTCTTCTGGTTTTTCAGTCTTTTCAACAGATTTTATTTCTTCTTGCTTGAAAGTGTCAACTTGCTTTGGCTCTTCTTGTTTTGTTTCTGTGGTCACCTGCTCTTGTTTTGGTGCAGGACTTTGGACTTCAACTTTCTTTTCTTCTTGTTCCCCTTCAACCACAATCTGTTTTTTCATCAAAGGCGGACGAGGTGGCATGGGACGAGGAGGCAATCTCTTTTGCCCCGAAGCCTCATTCATATTTTCTTTCTTTTCTTCTTCCACACTCGCCTCTCAAATAGTTTGTGCTTTATTATTTTTAATATAGTGAAATATCTCACTTTTGTCAAACAACTAAAATAATTAAATCTTCTTCGCTCAAAATTCTCGCGCCCCACCCTCGAACAAACCAACAACACCCCTCAAAAGCACATAAAAACATCAAAAAAAATATAAAATTCTATTGACAACCCATTTTGAATTTGCTAACATAAATAAGTCTTCAAAAGATGATCCTCAGTAGCTCAGCGGTGGAGCAACCGGCTGTTAACCGGTAGGTCGTCCGTTCGAACCGGACCTGGGGAGCCAAACAAACCGAGTTTAATTCATTCAACTCGGTTTTTTGTTTGAAAATTCCATAAAAAACTCAAGCCATACGACTTGAGTTTTTTGTTTATTTTATTTTAATTATAACCAAAAACGGAGAGGGGCGGATTTGTCGGGTTCGCGGGCGTAGTCAATTCCAATGCGTGGTCCAGTGTGATAGTGAGTTTCGTTTGGTGAGTCTTCAAGCCAAAGCGTGGTTGAAGTTTTGAGATCCACGCCATTTTGCTCTTTGGTGATTCCAAAATATTTTGTGACGCGTCCAGGGCCTTTTGCGTCTTCCACTCCCCGAATCAAAACTGCTTCGGGTCTTTGACCCGCGCAAACAATGTTGAACATGTTGTGCATTCCATAGCAAAGATAAACATAGACCGTTCCGCCATCACACCACATGGTTTTTGTTCGTTCGGTTTTTCCATGAGCAGAATGACAAGCCGAATCTTCTTCTCCGCAATATGCTTCAACCTCTGTGATTTTTGAACGCAAAACTTGTCCGTTTTTTTCGCAACATAAAATCTTGCCCAAAAGAAGTGGAGCAAGACTGCGAGCAGATTGATTGAAAAATTTTAAGTCACCAAGTCTCATATTTTTAGTATAATCAAAACTTGCATTTTGACAAAAAGTTTTGGAAGTTTTTATAAAATATTTTATCCACCTCTCCCCCACTCATTCCGAGGTTTTCTAGTTCACATATTAGGCGAGAAAATTGAAAATAATTTTCAAGATTTTTGGGTGGGTTTTCGATGCCATTAAAGTCACTGCCGACACCAATATTTTCACAACCAAATTTATCCACAAAACGTGCATAATTTTCGGCGATATTTTTGACCGAAAAACAGGATTTGTCCGCATTTTTTGACATGCTTAATTTATCATAAAAAAACAACCCAATAAATCCTTTATTTTTTACAATAAATTTGATTTGTTCTTCGTCCAAATTCCTTTTGTCATCTCGAATAAAGCAAAAACCAGTGTGCGAAATATATGGTGGATTTTTTGATATATTTTGTGCGTTAAAAAACGATTTTTTGTTGAGATGTGCCGAGTCAAATAAAATGTGATTATTTTCGAGTTTTTTTATCACATTTTCACCGAGTTTTGTTAGTCCCTGTTCCCCATGGCTCCCACCTGCAAACTTGTTGTCGAAATTCCATGTCAAAGAACATGAAAATGGATTTGTTTTAATCAGTTTTTCAAGTTCGATTTCGTCACGAATAAATCCCAAATCTTCAATGTGCAAAGCGAAGCATTTCCCATGTTTAATCGCATCTTTTCTTGATGCAATTTCATGCAGAATGTCGCCTTGTTTTTTTGTTGTCCAAAACGAGCCACTCAAAAACTGAACACCTGCGTTTTGGCAAGTGTTAATATAATTTTGAAGTTCATCTTTTTTTAATTCACCGAAAAAATCATTATGGCAATCACATATTTTCATAATGTTTTTTATGATTTATGAAACTATGTTGTTAAAAACAAGATAATAATTTATTAATTTTGTTTGCACAAAGCGCGCGTGATGGTATAAATTATTATATATATATTTAAACTAACGATAAGAATTTTTTGCTTGGGGACAAAAAATGAAGAAGAAGGTTGTTAACTTTGCGTTTGCTATTATATTTTTCTTCTCACTCGCACTTTGTGGGTGTGCATTTTTGTTTTCTGCAAACAAAATC
>ULWL01083711.1_pt1 | contig 11039 bp, 6 predicted proteins | sample 1960171 | NCBI WGS metagenome assembly ULWL01 (sample SAMEA4835807, study PRJEB28245) | human gut metagenome | biome: gut microbiome; material: fecal sample | place: Denmark | collected 2008 | reverse complement strand
TTTTTTAGTTTCGTGTCCAATTTTTGTTGACAAGTGCAATCAAGGGGCAGCACGCCCCAAAGGCTGCCCCTGAGTAACATGAGCCATAAAAAACTGGTGACCCGTCATCGGGAGAACCTCCCAGTCACAAGTCACCAGTTTTTTAATCGATGTTTCTCTACCTCTCCCCAAAACAAAATTCCCTCTGTAGAAATATCAATCATTTCTTCAGAGGGAATTTCCTTTGGCTATTTTACAAATTAGTGATTAGGATTCACAGCCAACAACGAATACTATTTCTCTGCCTTTACCGTACGAACTCTTTCTACAGTAGGCTTGCCATCTTTGTCCTGATGCACTGTATCCACAGTGAAACGTTCCAGTTCTGGTGCAAATTCTTTCAGAATCCTATCAGACAGAGTAGCCCCTTCCAGCATGGCTTTGTAGAGCATGGTAGCGAATTCATAACGAGTCATTGGACGATCCCCTTTGAATTCTCCATCGGGGTAACCAGTGAGCACACCATTGCCTTTCAAAGTAGATACATATTCATAAGCCCAGTGATTCTTCGGTACATCTGGGAAGAGCTGGAGCTTAGACGTATCCAGTTTCTTTCCTGCATTCGCATCCAACAGAGCCGATTTCAGACCTTCCATTTCTTTTCTGAGATCTTTGATTTCCTTCGCCATAGCTACCTTGGAAGTAGAAACATGGTTGCCCTGGCCCAGTTTCAAGCTGACACCTGCATTCACCATATTTTCACCATTACCGAAGCTGCCGCCTACAGAGAGCATGGTATCTTCATTCGGACGATAGTAAGCGCCGATAGCGGCTGCATTTTCGCCATTGTAATTGCCATAGCCTGCTGCGAAATCCCACTTGTCATCTGGATCGAAGTCCAACGGATGGAGCGCTGCCAAAGCGGCTGCACCAGCACCGACTTTGTTGATGCGGTTGCCCAGCTTACTGATACTCTGGGCATTCTGTGCTACCTGCTGGTTGGTTGCAAAGAGCTGGCTGCCATTGACAGCATCAGTAGATTTTTCAGAAATATCCCCAGCAGCTACATTGGTGACTTTCTGGTCATTGGCATTGAGACCCTTGTTGCTGACATAGGTTTTATTACCAATGGACAGTCCGTCCTTTGTCAGGGAAACATCTTTTACTGTGACACCATTGGTATCCATCTTGGTATCCCCTGTGGTAACACTAGAGAGATTCAGATCCTTATTCAGGCTCACCTTATAGTCTTTGCCACCGTCCTTATTGGTATCTTCGCTGATTTGTACGTTTGTATCATCAGTAGAAACGGTAGTATGTTTCTTTGCTACTTCTTCTACTTTAGTGACACGTTTATCCAAATTTCCGATAGCTTCGGTGTTTTTGCTAATATCTTCCGTGTTCTTAGCGATAGCTTTCGTATTCTTCTGAATGTTTTTTGCATTCTCAGCGATGGCCTCGCTATTTTTTTTGATATTTTCTGTATTCTTACTGATAGCTTCGGCGTTTTTGCTAATATCTGCCGTGTTCTTATCGATAGCTTTGGTGTTCTTATCGATAGCTTTGGTGTTCTTCTGAATGTTTTCTGCATTCTTATCTGCTTTGTTTTCGACACCTTTGAGCTGACTACCATTCACTGCATCGGTAGATCCCTCTTTCACTTCACCAGCAGCCACACCACTAATTTTGCCGCTCTGATCAATGGTAACCCTATTGTTGATTGTTACAGTGCCACCATTTCCCATGCGGATAGAAGATAAACCATTGGTCATAGATTCAATACCGGTCAAATCCTTATTCAGATTGACTTGATAATCGGTATGCCCATCTTCCGCCACTTTAGAGGTAACCTTGGTATTGGTCCCATCAGAAACAGTTGTCTTGGATGCTGCCGTCTGTTTCTTCAACTGGCTCATATTGACTGCATCCATATCATCTTCGCCGGCTGCAACATCATGAATTTGCTGTCCGCCAACACTGACTCTCTTTTTGCTGAATTCCAAACCACTAGTACCACCGCCAATGGTCAGTCCCTTGTCATTAATAACCGTATCTCCAAATGTAGCACTATTTAACTTCACATCTTTATTCAGTGCCACTGTGACTTTGGTTTCTTTATTGCTTACACTGACATTGTCATCGCCAGAGAAATCTACAGAGCCTCCAGGTGCCACATTAGTAGCAGCGGCAGCCACACCATTGGTTGTCAAGTTCCAACCTTGATTAGCTCTTTCTGCTTGACTAGCGACTTGTTTTAATTGTGCCACATTAACAGCATCGGTGTCTTCATTTCCAGCTGCTACATTGGTAATCTGGCGAGTGATATTGTTCACCGTATCACCCACAGAAACAGCTCCTTTGGTGGCAGTCCACGTGGATTCTTGTCCCGTCGGGATGGTATCCGGTGCATAAAGTCCGTGTTTTCCTTTTTCGCTGTCAGCTACTCGATCCGCCTTAGAACCTACTCCGATAGCTACTCCTCCCTCTGCTGTTACCGTCGTACGATTCCCAATAGCCACCGCATTATTTGCCTTAACAGTATTGTTATTTCCCAAAGAAATCACATTTTCTAGACCCTCTAATGCATTGTTATCCCCCATGACGATAGTTGATTTGATATTCTTGGCTGTGTTATGAGAACCAATGATAGATGTATGGGTCGCATTGGTCACTTCGTTTTTGTAACCATTGATCATATTGTACTCGGAAACCGCACTGCTTGCCCCAGTCAATGTATTCCCTACACCAATAAGTTGCGATTTTCGTGCCCAGTCTGCTTTATTAGCACCACCAATGGCCAGTACTGCTCCCCCTGCATTAGATTCAGCTACTGCATTTTTCAAAGCATCCTGTGCTTTTTTAGCATCTTTTAAAGAAGTTGTGTCACCAACACCGTAAATATCACTTAAAGAATGGGTTACTTCATTGCCTGCACCAAATACCAAGGTACCATTAGAGCTATTTACTTTATTCGCCACGCCAACGATGCTATTGGCTACGCCAGACGTAGACGTACCCCACCCACTAACAATATCCGATTGAGATTCATTACTATTCAATGCCCCAATCACTGTTGCGCCAAAGTTCTGTGCTCCATAGTTGAGGGCATTCAAGGAACCGTATCCTACAGATCTACCCGACTGGATGTTATAATCCCCAATGGTCGTTGCTAAATTTCCACGAGTAAAGCTATTGGTTCCAATAGTGGTGCTATTTACAGTAAACCCATAAGCCCCATCGCTACCGGTATTGAAGCTGTCTGTATCAATATTTTTAACATCCCCCATATTTCCTTTGTATACATGGGAGCCAATCATAATACTGCCAGTACGAGCATAGGTATTAGCCCCAATAGCTATCGCTCCTGCTGCATGATTATAATCCCCATCCCAAGCAAAAGAGCTTTCTTGTCTACCTCCTCCGGTGATAGCCGTTGCATTATTTCCAATGCTAATCTGTCCCATGGTATTATTACTATCCCATATGATTTTAGCATTCTTTCCATAGACTACATCTGGGCTATTAACAGATACTTCCCCATTCTTCTTAACAGTTAATCCACCAACAGTAACACTGCCATCTTTATTCGTAGTTACTCCATTCTTAAGAAGATTATTTAATGCATTAATATCTGCTGCCTCCGCTTTTACAGTCCCGTCCGTTCCAATGGACACAGCAGCCTGTGCTGGCATAGCAAACCCAGTCAACACCGCAACAGCCATCAATGCTGCTGTAGTCCCCACACGAACTCTCTTTGTGCTATCACTATGACTTTTGGCAATTTCAGAAACTACGGTATAGCAATGTTTCGCTTTATTCCAAATGACTTTGTAAATATGATTCATGATATACCCTCTCTTTCAATGAATTCAGGGAGTAGGATAGGTTCGTAAAGATTAAGCGAATCCCTAAGCATTTATCCTTTTTTCTTCTGTTCTCGAATCACTTTTGGTCTAACTCTATGCTGACTCTATGCTGGGCTTCCCGACAGGTCTCACTGCAAGCACCGAAATGAACGAATAAGTACTGTTTCCTGCGTATGTACTTCATCCTTGGGCAGTCGTTTCCGATTGGCAGCTACACGGCAGGCTGGCGAGCAATATCTCTGCCAACTTTTTAGCGGAGTAAACTCTTTCCCACACCATTGACATTTCATACCATACACATGCCTCCCCTCCTACACACTATCCACTCCGGAAAAATTTTTCTTTTCATGATTTGAAAAAATATCTCTTTTCTCACTTTCCATTTTCTCCGCCGGTGAATAGCAGTGCTTAAATTCCTATTTAGACAGTACTACCCCCCCGAATTTCGTCAATGCCTAAACTAACTGATCACTACATGTTAAAACGCTATACGGGAAATGGGTATATTTCCCATATAGCATCCATTGGATCATTCCTATCTCCCGTAACCTGAGCAACAAAAAACTGGTGGCTCATCATCGGGAGAACCTCCCAGTGATGAGTCACCAGTCACGAATCACAAATCACGAATCTTAAAATTCACACTTCCAAAGGCCATGCAGATTGCAATATTCATACACCACGCCATGCGGCACATCAGCAAAGGCGGCTTTCGGTTCTTCTCCCGGTTTCAGATAGCACACTTGGAATCCCTCTTCGGTCACCAAGGCGATCCACTGGATGTAATGGTTTTCCAACATAGGATGCAGCACTTCCCCCACTTGTACGTGAAGGAGATCCCCCTCATGAGTCACCACCGGTACATGTTTTTCCCTGGCTCCATCGCTGGTGCCTGCTGTCAAGGGCTGCAATGTTTCGCCACAGCAAGAAACAGCCATGGCTTCGCCGGTTTTGAATACGAAAGAATCGCAAGATGGGCAATAATAGATATGAAGTGTCATGATATTCTCCTTTCTCTGCAGATGGCAGAAAAAATTAGGTGACCAGTGACTAGGGATCAGGTGTTAGGGGTTCGGTACTACACTCTCCTAAACGTAATTCTTGTCCGCTTGCCATGTTCATGGTGAAGCAGACCGCCAGTCGAGCCTCTCTTGTATCCTCCCTTAGTGGGAAAGATACGCCCGAAAAATGATGATCTTACCAGTCGCAGGCCGCTTTATCGATGTTCTTCTATATCTATATATTACCATATAGTTCGATATTTATCAATCTAAAAATATAATGGGTAAGAAAACGCTGATGTCTGATATCTTCCAAACTCCCCGTCTCTCATCTCCCGCCGCTCACTTCTCCCATTCCAATTCCAGCAGGCGGAAGCGGTGATCCGCGCTGTGCTTCTGCAGAAGATAGATATCCTTTCCCTGCTCTTCATTCTGACGAAGCGCTTCCTCCGCTTCATAGCGGATGTCATTCAGCTGCTCGTCATAGCCGGACGCCTCGATATTCATCATCCGCTCCTGCAGGTCAGTGATCAAAAACTGCTGATAAATGACCATGCCGAGCAGCATGGCCATGATAAGGTAGAGATATTTGCGCTCTCTCCACTGTATTTTCCTTTTCCACTGTTCCATGGAAATCCTATTTCCTCATCATATCATCGATCTTACGCGGGTCATTCAAAAGCGTCAGATGGTCTTTGGTGAATTCGATCCAGAGGCGGGCAGCGCGGGAGAGGTAGCGGCCCTTCTTCCAGATGGCATAGAGGTGATGCGTCATGCGCGGCTCTGTCATCACACGGGTGACGACCTTGCTTTCCTCGCTGTTTGCCGGGCACAGGCGCGACGGCAGGATCGCGACGCCAAGGCCGCTCGCGACCGTCTGCAGCATCAGCTCACGCTGGCTCGTCTCGAATACGATCTTCGGCGTGAAGCCGATCTTTTTGCAGTTCGACATGATGTCATCATGCATATTGAAATCATCGCGGTACAGCACGAGCGGATAGTCTGCGAGCAGCTTCATCGGGACGACTTGGTGCTCTTCGAGCGGATAGCCCTTCGGCATGACGACGCACATCTCATCCTCCGAAAGGAAGAAGGACTCGAATTCGTTATTCGGAATGGTGCAGATGATGCCGACGTCGATGACCCCCTCCTGGACAGAGGTCTCGATGACTTTCGAACCGTGCTCATAGAGCTTGATGGCGATCTGCGGATAGTTTTTCTTGAATTCGCCCAGAAGCTTTGCAAAGACATGCGCATCGGTGATCGGCGGCAACCCGATCTCGATGGTATCCTGCTTCAGGTTGAATTCATTTTCAAAATCCGACTTCAGATGTTCAAAAATAAAAAGACACCGCTTCGCATAGTTCAGGAAAATGGTCCCCGGCGCTGTGATCTCTACAGTCTTTGCGTTGCGGATGAAAAGCACGACCCCCAGCTCATCCTCCAGCGACTTGATCATGCGGCTGATGGCGGACTGGGAAATATGAAGATTGCGCGCTGCTTTCGAGAAGCTCTTCTGTTCAGCAACTTCCATGAAATATTTCAGATGACGATAATCCATTGTGATCCTCCGTGGAAAAGCGAGAAAGAGGAAAAGCGGGAATGGTCCATTACGATGAGCGAAGCCCGAAAGTACTATCTCAGTCACAACTCACCGGGCATTCCCAGGCACCAGTCACTAGTTACCAGCTACTCTTAATTCCTTTCTCCTTCTCATTTTCTTGTGAAATCCATATCTTTATTCTATAATAGAAATGTATCTATTCGGATGCCCTGGAAATGTCCATGGTCTATGACTTAGTATAGAATAAAGTGAATCCATCTATGCAAAATTATCATAAAACCATTGTACCTAATTTTCAGGTATCTTGCAAGGAAAGAGTAAAGGCAAAGGCAAAGGTATAAAAGCCAAGTGACGGATGAGCAGGAATCCGTGGCCGGAAAGACACCGCCTTCCTCCTCCTTCATCTTCTCTGCTCCCCTTGAACAGATTTCCCATACAAAGGAGTGTTGATCTGTGAGAAATGTAAAAACAATGGATGGCAACACAGCGGCTGCGTATATTTCCTACGCATTCACAGAAGTAGCTGCTATTTATCCGATCACCCCTTCCTCGCCGATGGCGGAAGAAGTGGATGAATGGGCCGCTCACGGCAAAAAGAACATTTTCGGTGACACCGTACACGTCGTCGAAATGCAGGCAGAAGGCGGCGCAGCCGGCGCATTCCACGGCTCTTTGCAGAGCGGTGCGCTAACTACCACCTATACGGCCTCTCAGGGCATGCTGCTCATGGTGCCGAACATGTACAAAGTCGCAGGCGAATTGCTCCCGGGCGTTTTCCACATCGCAGCGAGAGCTCTTGCAAACCACGCACTCTCCATCTTCGGTGACCATCAGGACGTCATGAGCGCACGTGCGACGGGCTGCGCGATGCTGGCAGAAGCAAATGCCCAGGAGATCATGGACCTCGCAGGCGTTGCCCATCTTGCTGCCATCAAAGGCCGCGTACCTTTCATCAATTTCTTCGACGGCTTCCGCACGAGCCATGAGATCCAGAAGGTCGAGGTCATGGGCTATGAAGAGCTCGCTCCGCTCATCGACCAGAAAGCCCTCGCCGACTTCAGAGCCCGCGCTCTCAATCCGGATCATCCGGTCATCCGCGGCACCGCAGAAAACCCGGACGTTTACTTCCAGCACTGCGAAGCAGCGAACCCCTTCTACAATGCCCTCCCAGACATCGTTCAGGGCTACATGGATGAGATCTCCAAGATCACCGGCAGAAGCTACCATCTCTTCGACTACTACGGCGCAGCCGATGCTGACCGCATCATCATCGCGATCGGCTCTGTCACCGACATCTGCAAGGACGTCACCGATGCGCTCAATGCCCACGGCGAAAAAGTCGGCGTGCTGAATGTACACCTCTACCGCCCATTCTCTGTCAAGCACTTCCTTGACCAGATCCCATCGACCGTCAAGAAGATCGCCGTCCTCGACCGCACCCGTGAACCGGGCGCCATCGGCGAACCGCTCTACCTGGATGTCGTATCTGCGATCGCCTCTTCCGGCCGCGCCATCAAAGTCTGCGGCGGCCGCTACGGCTTAGGCTCGAAGGACGTCATTCCGGAAGACATCATGGCTGTCTATGAACACCTGAAGGAAGAGACCCCGCGCCACAACTTCACGCTCTCCATCAAAGACGACGTGACGAACCTCTCCCTCGCTCCGCTCCCGGTACCGGAAATCCCGTCCAAGCTCGTCTCCTGCAAATTCTGGGGCTTCGGCTCTGACGGCACCGTCGGTGCGAACAAGAGCGCCATCAAGATCATCGGCGACCACACCGACCTCTATGCGCAGGGCTACTTCGCCTATGACTCCAAGAAATCCGGCGGCGTCACCATTTCCCATCTGCGCTTTGGCCCCGATCCGATCAGAAAGCCTTACCTCATCCGCAAGGCTGACTACATCGCCTGCCACCGTCCGTCCTACATCTATAAATACGACCTTCTCCGCGGCTTCAAGCCGGGCGGCATCTTCCTTCTGAACTCCCCATGGAGAAAAGAAGATCTGGACCGCGTCCTGCCGGCAGCCATGAAACGGAAGCTCGCTGCCCTCAAGGCAAAATTCTACATCATCGATGCCTTTGAGATCGCAAAGAACATCGGTCTCGGCGGCCGCATCAATATGATCATGCAGTCTGCCTTCTTCCACCTCACCCACATCATTCCTGATGCAGATGCCGTGAAGTACCTGAAAGACTCCAACGAAAAATCCTACGGCAGAAAAGGCCAGAACGTCGTCGACATGAACAACAAAGCTGTCGACGCCGGTATGGAAGGCATCGTCGAAGTCGAAGTGCCGGCTGAATGGGAACATGCGACCACCGGCGGCTCCATCGCCAAGGTCAGCCGTCCGGACTTCGTCAAGAACGTCTGCGACGTCATGAACCGTCAGGAAGGCGACGATCTCCCGGTTTCCACCTGGAAAGGCATCGAAGACGGCACCTTCCCGTCCGGCACCTCCCAGTACGAACGTCCATCGGCAGCCATCATGATCCCGGAATGGATCCCGGAAAACTGTATCGGCTGTAACCAGTGCGGCGTCGTCTGCCCGCATGCTGCCATCCGTCCATTCCTCGTCACTGAAGACGAAGCAGCGAATGCGCCGGAAGGCTTCATCGTCAAAGACTTCAGAGGCCCGGTCAAAGGACTCAAGTACCGCATCGTTGTCGATCCGGAAGACTGCTACGGCTGCGGCATCTGCGCGAATACCTGCCCGGCTCCGAAGAAAGCCCTCGTCATGCAGCCGGCAGAGACAGAGCTTTCCAAGCAGAACCTTTGGGACTATGCAAAGAGCCTCCCGGCAAGAGACAATCCGCTCGGCAAAAAGAACCTCAGAAGCGCCATGTTCGAACCGACCTACTTCGAATTCTCCGGTGCCTGCGCAGGCTGCGGCGAGACCCCGTACATTAATATGGTCACCCGTCTCTTCGGCGACCGCATGATGATCTCCAATGCGACCGGATGCTCCTCCATCTACGGCGCAAGCGCCCCGTCCATGCCATATACCAAGAACAGCAAAGGACAGGGCCCGGCTTGGGCGAACTCCCTCTTCGAAGACAACGCGGAATATGGCCTCGGCATGCACCTCGGTGAAGCGAAGCTCAGAAGCCGCCTGACCGAAAAGCTCGAAGCTCTCCTCCCGGCAGCGGAAGGCGATGTCAAGACCGCCTTGGAAGAATGGCTCGCCAAGAAAGACCTCGGCGAAGGCACGAGGGACCGCGCCGACAAACTCGATGCGGCCCTCACCGCTGCAGTTTCCGCGCATCCGGAATACAAAGAACTGCTGGATCTCAAGGATCACTTCGTCAAGAAATCCCAGTGGATCTTCGGCGGCGACGGCTGGGCATACGACATCGGCTTCGGCGGCCTCGATCAAGTCCTCGCTTCCGGCGAAGATGTGAATGTCCTCGTCCTCGATACCGAAGTCTACTCCAATACCGGCGGACAGTCCTCCAAGTCCACTCCGGCTGCTGCCATCGCCAAATTCGCAGCCTCCGGCAAGAAGACCAAGAAGAAAGACCTCGGCATGATCGCCGTCTCCTACGGCTACATCTACGTCGCACAGATCGCTCTCGGTGCTGATATGAATCAGGCCTTCAAAGCCATCAGCGAAGCAGAAGCTTATCCGGGACCGTCCCTCATCATCGCCTATGCGCCATGCATCAACCACGGCCTCAAAGCCGGCATGGGCAAATCCTCCGAAGAAGAGAAACGCGCCGTCGAATGTGGCTACTGGTGCAACTGGCGCTACAACCCAGAGCTTCTGGAACAGGGCAAGAATCCGTTCCACCTCGACAGCCGCGAACCGAAAGGCAACTTCCGCGACTACCTCATGGGCGAAGTCCGCTTCGCATCTCTGGCGAAGCTCTTCCCAGATAAAGCGGAAGAACTCTTCGAAAAGACCGAACGCGATGCCAAACAGCGCCGTGAAAACTACGTCCGCATCCAGAAATCCTATGACCAGGAAATCGCAGATCGCAAAGCCAAAGAAGAAAAATAATTCTCACGCTGCGTCATACGAAAGCGTAAACAAAGGGGCCGCTGACTCAAAGAGTCAGCGGCCCCTTTCGCGTGGGTCTTCCGGGATAAAGAGTGACTAGTGACTAGTGACTAGTGACTAGTAGCTGGTGGCTAGGGATTAGGGATTAGGAGTCTCAAGTGACTAGTGACTGGTGACTTGAATACTACTTCCGGGCATCGCCATCATCTATACTCCGCGGCGTTTCTATATTTTATGCGCCGCACCACCTCATACCCGAACTCATTTTCTTCTTGCATCTTACGCGAGACTATGGCATAATAGTCTGCGTCAACGATTTATGGGCGATTAGCTCAGCTGGGAGAGCGTCTGCCTTACAAGCAGAATGTCAGCAGTTCGATCCTGTTATCGCCCACCATAGTGAAAAGACTTCACGTGCTTCATGCCGTGAGGTCTTTTTTCTTCTTTACCTTTCTTTTCATTATCATTTAACCTCCTGCATCCGCGACTCACGATCATTTGCGCGTCGCTTTGCTCCTTCAAATGATGTTCGCTGCGGAACCAGTTCGATCCTGTTATCGCCCACCAAAATGAAAAGTTCCACGTGCTTTGTGATATGATCCCCCTAAAGCAGACAAGGTAAATAACCAA
>ULWL01064233.1_pt1 | contig 11110 bp, 10 predicted proteins | sample 1960171 | NCBI WGS metagenome assembly ULWL01 (sample SAMEA4835807, study PRJEB28245) | human gut metagenome | biome: gut microbiome; material: fecal sample | place: Denmark | collected 2008 | reverse complement strand
CTTCGACATCAAGGACGGCAAGTGCTACGCCTTTGGCAAGGAAGTCACTCTGGACAACGGTTGGAATTGGAACAGCGTTTCCTGCCCGGTGTTCGCCATTGCTTGCCAGGCCGAGGGCTTTGACAATGCTGCCGCCGCTATGGAGGCTGCATTTGGCGCTCAGTACAATCCCTGGGGCACCCCTGCTTCCAACTGGCAGTAATCTAATTTAGCACAGCTTTGCAATTGGCTGTGCCATTCCCCTCCACCTATGTGGTCTGCACCCTTCGTGGTGCAGGCCATATGAGAGCACCCGGCAAGACCGGATGTTCTCATATGGTCTGACACGATCATAGAAACCTGTTTTCATATCCCTGATTGGGAGATATGGCAATATCAGCTTGAGAGGAGCACGACTATGAAGCGAAAACTTTTGATTCTGTCGGTGCTGGCGATCTGCATCGCCACGCTTGCCGCCGGAACCATTGCGTTCTTTACCGCAGAAGGTAAGGCGCACAATGTCATCACCACCGGCGGCGTAGAGATCGCAGTGCAGGAATGGGCGGACGTGGAGAAAACCAAGCCCTTTGAAGACCTGACCGGCGTGATGCCCAACACCACCGTCACCAAGATCGCAGAGATCAAGAACACCGGCGCGTCTGATGCATGGGTTCGCGTAAAGGTGGAAAAGAGCATCAAGCTTCAGGGCGAGGGTACGCCGGATACCGGTCTGGTGGAGCTGACGATCAACACCACCGACTGGACGGAAAAGGACGGTTACTTTTATTATACCAAAGCCCTGAAGCCCGGAGAAGTCACCGCACCGATTTTCACCGCCGTGACCTTTAAGGCCGATATGGGCAACGAGTACCAGAACGCCACGGCAACGGTGGATGTTTCCGCCCAGGCCGTGCAGACCGCCAACAACGGCGATACCGTCATGGACGCCAAGGGCTGGCCAAATTCGTAAGGAGGCAGCGCTATGAAGAACAGAAAAGGATTCGCACTGATTATTAGCCTTGTGTTGGTTATCGGAGTAGTGCTTCCCGGCACGCTGGCGCTTTCTACCGATCAGGCCGCTACAAACGGCGAGCTTACGGTCACGGAAGAAACCCCGACTCCCACGCCGGAGGTAACGGAAACGCCAACACCCACGGAGGAGCCCAAGCCGACGGAGACCCCCGTGCCCTCCGAAACCGAGAAGCCTGCCGAGACTGAGGCTCCCAAGGAATGCACCTGCAGCGCAGCCGAGGGTGAAGCGCACAAAGAGGGATGCCCTCTGTATGTTGCTCCCGAACAGCCTGCCGAAGCGGAAAAGACCTGTACCTGTGACCCCGCACCTGCCGAGGGCGAGGCGCACAAGGAAGGCTGCCCCCTCTATGTCGCGCCTGAAAAGCCCGCAGATCCCTCTCATATAGATACCTGCTCCGACGACTGCACCGATGCAGACTGCAAATGCCCCTGCCACCTGTTCGACAAGATCATGGCCTGCACTACGCAGGAGGCTTTGGAAGACCTCATCGCAGAAACGCCGGAAGAGTATTTTGGTTTACTTTCCGACGAACAGATTCAGAAGGTCGAGGCACACATCAAATCTCTTGAAACCGTTCCTCTACCTGCTGTAACCATTGAAAATGATGTGGTAGAGGAAACTGTGCCAAGTGAAATTGTGCGTCCGACTGTAAACTACACCTATGTCGCACCCTTTGGCGATCCCGTTACTGGCGGGAATAATTGAGGAGGCAGAGAATGAAAAAGACGAGGATTCTATCGCTGCTTTTATGTCTGTCTATCTTTTGCACGCTAATTGTGCCTGGCACGAGAGCCTATGCGGAAAGTGACCCCGACAACGGCATGAAAATCAGCAAGACGGCTACTGCCAACAAAGATGGCTCCTATACCATCACACTGGAAGCCTTTGCAACCGGCTCCAAGACTACAACTGTCCAAGAAAAGGATATTCCTACGGATATCATTCTTGTACTCGATCAGTCCGGCTCCATGGCAGATGATATCGGGCAGGTGCAGTATACAGCGTATACGAGAAATGACACGCAAAACAAAAGCAACTATGAAAAACGGCATAACGGCGGCAGTGCCAACCTCTGGCATAAGCTGCCTGATGGCTCTTTCGTGTCTGTTTCCGTGACGCTTCAGCAGACGATCACCTATAGCAGAATAACAAAAGGCCGGAATGACAACAGTGAAAGAGGATATACGAACTATTGGGAAAATCGGAATAATTTGTATACCTATGTCAACGGCGAAATCAAAAAGGTGGTCTATACCCGCGAACGCGATTGGTTCTTGGAAAACTGGAACTGCAAATATGCGCTTGAGGACGGTACTATCTTAAACCAGAACAACAATGGTAGCCGTTATTCGCCTACTTTCCAAAACACGGATGACGGTTATCTGTATCTGGCTGTAGCAAATGAAAGTCAGAACGTGTACACATACACCTACACCGACTCCAACGGTACAACCCAAACCATTGGCACGTCCACCGGTGCAAACATGAAATATACGCCTGCTTTTTATCAGCGCAGCACAACCACCTCCGGCGGCGGCTCACGCCTTAACGCTCTGAAAAGCGCGGCAAATGCGTTTGCCAGTGCCGTTGCTACTAAGGCAGCAGGCGAGGACGGCGATATCACTACCACTGCCGATAATATTGATCATCGCATTGCCGTCGTAGGCTATGCGGACACTAATTGGAATTACGGCTATAATACCGGCGTGTTTATCGGAAGCACGCTGAACCTGTATAAAAATAATGCTGCCGGGGTGTATAGTACGGCACTACAGGACATGAGCACAACCAACGGTAAGAGCAACGTAGCCGCGTCTCTTAATGCGTTGCAGGCGAGCGGCGCGACAAGAACAGACTACGGCCTTATCATGGCAAAGGGTATTCTGGACGCCAATCCGGTTCCAACTGGTGAGACGCGCAACCGTGTGGTGATCGTCTTTACAGACGGCTCTCCGACAGACTACAACGGATTCCAAAGGAACGTTGCCAATAGTGCAATTTCGACTGCAAACGCAATCAAAGCCGAAGGAACTACCGTGTACTCCATAGGCATTTTCTCCGGCGCTGACGCAAGCACCGCAGGAAAAGAGCCAGATAAAGATTACGAAGTTTCCGGTTGGTCGGCTAACTATACAGAAGCAGAAATGTCTGCTGCCTGTAACTGGTTTATGCAGAAAGTTTCTTCCAACAACGGAACTCCCCGCACGCCCAGCTACTACCTCTCTGCCGGTGACTCGGCTTCTTTGAACAACATCTTCCAGCAAATTTCCAACCAGATTGAGACTGGCGGTGCTGAGACCACGCTGGGCAGTGAGACAGTTGTGAAGGACATTATCTCCCCGTACTTCACACTGCCTGCCGGGACGACGGCAAGCGGCATTCGGATCGACACCTATGCCTGCACCGGGAAGGACGGAAATACCTACACATGGAGCGGCATCAGCGGCGGCAATGGCGGCGCGTCTGCCACGGTCAATGGCGACCAGGTCAGCGTAACCGGCTTTGACTTCTCCGAAAACTGGTGCGGCACAGAGACGGATGCGAATGGCAATACCACCGTTCGCGGCAAGAAGCTGGTCATCTCCTTCACGGTAGACCCCAAGAGCGGCTTCCTGGGCGGCAACAATGTTGTCACCAATGCAAGCGCGGGTATCTACGAGAACGGCTCCGCGCAGACCCCTGTTATGACCTTCGAGCAGCCCAAAGTCAATGTTCCCATCGAGGACGTGACCGTCACGGCCACTGACAAGAACGTCTATCTCAAGGGCGAAGTCACCGCCGATCAGCTCAAGGATGGCTCTGAAATCAGCGTTGGCGATGTAACGCTTGATCTCAGCAAGGCAGCCGACACCGATAAACCTTACGGCCTTGATTCCTGGCAGACCGAGTACGTTGATATCACCGTTACGGTCAGGGACAAGGACGGCAACGTCATTTCTGACAAGCTTGAAAATCTGACCGAAGATACGACCTATACCGTTGAAGTTACTGTGGAACCCAAGACAGCGGGTACTTCTACTGCCGCAAAGGGTGACGCAGCAACTGCGAAGACCGGTACCAATGATCCTGTCGCCAAAATCTATGTTTTTAAGCCGGAGCTGACGTTCAGGGATTCCAGCGCTTACTATGGCGAGACGATTCCCACAAACAATAATTACAGCAGCAATCGTGTTGGCACGGAAAAGTGGATGCATGATGGTACAGAGGCTGTTCCCAGCGAAATGCTCGGCACAAAGCCGACGCTGGACATCAGCTTCACGCCGGATGAAAGCAAGCTCGAAAACGGCAAGTACACCAAGCAGGATGTTCCGGTTGCGGCTACGGTCAAGATCGGCACAGAAAAGGTGAATGAGCATACCTCGTTCGTGCATCAGGATTGCACCACCGACTGCGGTTGGGAGACCCCAGAAACGCCCGGTGCTCCCGCGTTCCTGATCCACATCCAGACCTGCACGCTGAACATTACCAAGCAGGGCGGCGCGGCTGACGAGTCCTATGTGTTCGATGTTTTCAAGGACGGCGTGAAGTATTCCGAAGTAACCGTCTGGGGCACCGGCACCGAAACCCTCGTCGAACTGCCCATCGGTACTTACACCATCAGCGAAAACACCGGCTGGAGCTGGCGCTATTCTGCCAATAACGGCGGCAGCGCTGCGCTGACGGCACAGAATCCCACCGGCAGCATCGCCTGCACCAACAAGAAGAACAACAATCAGTGGCTGAACGGCTTCAGCAAGGTTGTTCGTAACATCTTCGGCACGAATCACTAAGAAAGGAGGGAATGAAGATGTATAGAGGCAGATATGAAGGCAAGCACCGCAAGGCAACGGCAGCTCCGGTACATGGAAAAACGCTCCGGACTGGCCGCCTGACGACCATGGTAATTGCGACCGTACTCCTTCTGGCGCTGGCCATCGGCGGCACGCTTGCATGGCTGAGCATAAAAGACGCGCCAATTCAGAACAAATTCCTTCCCACCAAGGTGACCTGCGAAGTGACGGAAAAATTTAACGGCACCACGGGCGAGAAAACCGACGTCAATGTGAAAAATACCGGCACGATTGATGCCTTTATCCGCGTCAAACTGGTGACGTACCGCACAAACGATCAAGGTCAGCACATTGGCGGCACCGCATCCCTCCTGTCCTTCGATTTAGGTGCGAACTGGGTTAAGTATGGTGATTATTACTACTACACAAAACCCGTCGCACCGAATCAGAAGCCGGGAACAAATCTGGCAGACAGCATGACGCTGGTCGGTTCCTATATGGATACCGATGGCGGCAAGCAGGCCATCGACGTGATGGCCGAGGCCATCCAGAGCGTTCCGGAAGATGCCGTCAAGGCAGCCTGGGGCGCAGGCTTCTCGATTGGCGCAGACGGCAGTCTGATCGTACCGGGCAACTAAGGGGGTGGAGAACATGAAAAAGTCATTCAAGGCAATCACATCCCTTGTGCTGATGCTGCTCGTAGTGGTGAGCATGTCGGTAACAGCTTTTGCAGCGTCTCCCTCCATCACATTTGAAGGGTTCTCGAAAGGCTTCGATTTCCAGCCCGGCAGTGAGTACACGGAGACCGACCTGTTCGGAAGCTTCAAAAACGTCATGCCCGGCGATACCGTGACGGAGACCATCACCTTCACCAATTCCGCTGCCGACTGCGATTTCGTGAATCTCTACATGAGAGCCGAAGCCCATGACGAGGCGGCAAATCCCCTCAGCCCCAAGGTCGCGGAGAAGGAGACCGTCGCCACCATGACGGAGTTCCTGTCCAAGCTTTCCATGAAGGTCTGGAACGGCACGGAGCTGATCTATGACGCTTCTCCCGACCAACTGGATGGACTGAAAAGCAATAAGTTCCTCGGCACCTTCCGCACCGGCGAGACGGCCACGCTGAAAGTCGAGCTGAGCGTCCCCATTGAGCTGGACAACAAGTACGCCAACCGCGTAGGTGAAGTGGACTGGATCTTCCATGTGGAAGCTTACAACGAAAGTCAGCTTTCCGTCCGTAAGGTCTGGTCTGACGGCAATGCGAACCACGCTAATGACAGCATCACGGTCAATCTGCTGAAAGACGGTAAGGTCGAAAGCTCTCAGGAGCTGAACGCAGCAAACGGATGGGCATACACCTTTGACCGGCTTCTGGAAGGCCATACCTGGACTGTCGAGGAAGCGGAGGTTCCCGCTGGGTACACCGTCAGCTATAACACAGTGGGCACGCTGACGACCATCACCAACACAAAGAAAACGCCGCCTAAGCCTGACCCCGATCCTGATCCCTCCTATCCTCTGGATGTCGTTGTCCGCAAGGTGTGGAGCAGCGATGATGGAAAGGATCGCCCGGATTCCGTGACCGTCACGCTTTATAACGGCGATGTTCCCTATGAGACGGTACGTCTGGGCGCATGGAATAACTGGACGTACACTTGGAAAGACCTGAGCGCCTACGGAAACTGGCAGGTCATTGAGACCAATATTCCCAAGGGCTATGTCCCGTCTTACAGTGTCTCCGGTAATGTCGTTACCATCACCAATACCCGTAGCCTGATCCAGACCGGTCAGCTCAACTGGCCTATTTGGGTGCTCGGCGGCGCAGGACTTGTCCTTGTTTCTCTCGGCGGGGCAATGCTGGTGAAGAAAAAGAGAGAAAATAATGCCTAAAAAAACGGGCATTGCCATCGTAGCAGTGGGAGCAGTGCTGATCCTTTCGGCACTGCTCCTTTTCCTCCATAACCGTCAGGAGGATGTACAAGCCGGTCAGGAAGCCGAGAGCCTGCTGGAAAACGTTGAGGCGGTTATTGAAACGAAAAGAATAAAAGCACCTGTCACCAGTAAGCAGCCGGACGCAGCTCCGTCTACGACGCTGCTTGACCCACAAATGCCGGTCGTGATGCTGGATGGCTATGAATATGTGGGCTATGTCGAAATCCCTGTGCTGGGGCTAAAGCTGCCAGTTATGTCTGAATGGGATTATAACCGGCTGAAGCTTGCACCCTGCCGTCAATTCGGCTCTTCCCGCACGGACGATCTTGTCATTGCCGCGCATAATTACGAAAGCCATTTTGGGCATCTGAAAGATTTGTCGGTGGGAGAACCCGTCACCTTTACGGACATGGAGGGCATTGTCAACACCTACTGCGTCGAAAAGATCGAAACGCTGAACCCGAACGAGGTAGATGCGGTGCAGAACAGCGGGTACGATCTCGTCCTCTATACCTGCACCAAAGGCGGTAAGACCCGCGTGACGGTGTTTTGCAACCGCGAGGAGATAGCTGCACCTTCTCCAGCTCCGACACCGATGGAAAAATGAGGTTGAATATGGCAAATAATATTATCAATTTGGACAGGAAAAGAAACCGCCGCTCTCGTGCCAACAGCGCCAGATGGGAGAAGATGGTTCGCTGCGTTCTGTGCTGGCATCTGACCAATGTTCCCCAAAACACGCCGATCTCCCAGCGAAAATACTATGTCCAAGGACAGGGACAGCTTTGCGCGAAATGCTACTACGAGCTTTGCAAGCAAGGTGCGTTCTTTGGCGAGGACAATGTGAACTCATAACAATGATAGAGCAGAAAACAGATCAGAGGCTTACCTGCGGTCAGCGTTTTGGCCGCTGGACTGTGCTGGGCGGGTGCGTGACGCCCCCGCAGGGCGAGCGGAAGTATCTGTGCCGCTGCGATTGCGGCACGGAGCGGTATGTACTGGAGCGTTCATTGCTATATGGAGGATCTCAGAGCTGCGGCTGTCTGCGGAAAGAAATGGCGTATCAGGCCAATGCTTACAATCTGCTGGGGCAGACCTTTGGCGACCTCCGCGTCGTCGGAAAGAGCCGGAAGCGCACGAAAATGGGGTCGTATTGGACTTGCCTGTGTAGCTGCGGTTATACCTGCGAGGCAACGGCTTCTGAGCTTGTGTCCGGCCGTAAAACAAGCTGCGGTTGCATGAGCACGAGGAACTATGCTGTGTCCGATATCATCGGCAAGAGGTTCGGCCGGTTGACTGCGCATTACTCCACGAAAAAGCGTGACGCAAAGGGCTTTGTGATCTGGCATTGCCAATGCGATTGCGGCAGCGAGGCAGACGTTTCCTATAACAGCCTGATGTATTGCGGCCAGACAAGCTGCGGATGCAAGAAAAAGGAGCATGATAAAGCCCTCGGCGGATTCCTGACACATGTGGACGGCACCAGCATTGATGCACTCAAAAGCAGAAAGATTCCCTCAAATAATACGACTGGCGTAAAAGGCGTGTATCTGGTCAAAGGCCGTTACCTTGCGAAAATCGTATTCCAGCATCGGCAATATTTTCTTGGAACATACGCTTCGGTTGAAGAAGCGGCTGAAGCCCGTAAAAAAGCGGAAGAAGCTATAAACGGTGAAGTTATCGGCTTTTATGAAAAGTGGTCAGAAAAAGCGGCTGCTGATCCTGTTTGGGCGAAGGACAACCCCATAAAAATCAGCGTCAGCAAAAGTGCCGGTGCTGAACTGCGCGTGCAGTTGCAGCCGGACTTGTAGCTGCGATTTGTAAACGCGGTTATGAATCTGTTTCAGCAATATGGAGTACCTGAATGAAAAAAGAAAACTCTTTGCAATCCTTCTGTGAGTGTCAGGACAGAATGTATCTTCTACAGGAGTGGGATCAGGAGAAAAATGCTCCGCTGCCCCCTGATAGCGTACATAAAGGAAGCCATCAAAAAGTCTGGTGGCATTGTGAAAACGGTCATACATGGTATTCAGAAATCCGGGTTCGTGCAAATGGTTCGATGTGTCCTTATTGTACCAGGCGGATGCTCTGGGTTGAAAGCAATGATCTGCTCACCTTGAATCCTGCACTGGCTTCTGAATGGGACAACGAGAAAAATGGTGAACTAAAGCCCTCAGATGTGTTGGAAGGAAGTCATAAATACGTTTGGTGGAAGTGTCAGAATGGTCACTCATGGCGAGCTCGCATACTCAGCCGAAGCAGAGGCGCGGGATGCCCGGTTTGCACTGGGAAGGCTGTGATGTCCGGCGTGAATGATCTGGCGACGCTCTTTCCAGACATCGCCGCACAGTGGGATGCGGAACGCAACGGAAGTCTGAGACCGGATCAGGTTACTTCGTTCAGCAACAGAAAGGTCTGGTGGCTCTGCCCGGAGGGGCATGTCTGGCACACGGCGATCTCGAACCGCACGAATGCAAAGAAGCGCACCGGCTACCCCGTCTGCGCCGGAAACGTCAGCCAGAAGCACCGCCATCTGCATCTTTCGCCGCAGGCGGATGCAGAACGGAGGCGCACATGAGACAGAGTTTCTTTGACTATTGCAGGCAGTACCACAAAGAAGCGCTGCTGCGCGAATGGGACACGGCGCGAAACGCTCCGCTCACGCCGCAGGCGGTCACCTACGGCAGTCATACGCCGGTCTGGTGGCGTTGCGAAAACGGACACGAGTGGGAAGCTGTGGTTTATACGAGAACCCACGGCAGCGGATGTCCGTTCTGCGCCGGAAAAAAGGCACAAGCAGGCTTCAACGATCTGGCAACGCAGTATCCGGAGCTGGCGCGGCAGTGGGATTATACGAAGAATATTCCTGTATTACCGGCAGATGTTACAACCGGCAGCCATCGGCTAGTCTGGTGGAAATGTGAAAAAGGACATAGCTGGCGAGCATCTGTCCGCTCACGCGTATCTGGCAATGGCTGCCCGGTATGCGCTGGGCGGCAGCTTCTTGCAGGAGAAAACGATCTGGCAACCCGGTTCCCGGAACTGGCACAGGAATGGGATCGGCAGAAAAACGGCACGTTGACACCGGAGTCCGCCATCCCCGGCTCGTCCCGCAGGGTCTGGTGGCGCTGCAAAGCCGGTCATAGCTGGTTTGCCTCGATTTCTTCCCGCGCATATAGAAACAGCGGGTGTCCAGTCTGTACCGGAAAACTGGTGCTGCCGGGCTTCAATGACCTTGCGTCACAAAATCCGGTGCTTGCCGCACAGTGGGACACGGAACGAAACGGAACGCTCACCCCGCAGCAGGTCACACTGACCAGCAACCGCAAGGCGTGGTGGACCTGCGAGAAGGGACACAGCTTTCAGGCAGTGATTGCGTCCCGCGCAAACGGGACCGGCTGCCCGTACTGCACAAACAGAAAGGTGCTGGCAGGCTTCAATGATCTGGCGACCGTTGAGCCGCGTATCGCTGCCGAGTGGCACCCGACGCTCAATGGCGCACTTACGCCGGAGATGGTCACAGTGGGCAGCACAAAAAAGGTCTGGTGGGAGTGCCCGCTGGGGCACGTCTGGAAGGCCGCCATCTACTCCAGAACTGGCAAAAAGAAATGCGGCTGTCCAGTGTGCGCGGGTAAGGCTCGAAAGTGAGTACAGTATCCATAACTTAGAAACCCGATATTTACCAAAAACAGCAGAGAGTGTTCTCTGCTGTTTTTATTATCAGCATTGGCTGATGTCCACTGCTGTCTTTTACCACAGCATGTTTATTCAGATGGTCAAATGCTTCATTCAGCACAAAATTGGCCAGCATGACTATCTCACGGCTTACCGCACTTCCATAGACGCTCTGAACTTCGCACCATACAACAGCGACATCAATACGGCTATGGTTATCAGCATGTTCCATCAAAGCAGAGCTGAGCTTGCAAAACAGTTTCTTGAAACAGCACAGAAATACATAAGCGGAGAAACAGCTCATCTCAGTCCGTTCGCTCTCGGGAAAACAACGGTGAGCCTCATATGATGCCGTTGTGAGGCACCCACAAGGATATTCCTGAGACTTTTTTTGGGGGGGGGACATTTCTGAGACTTTCTTGAGAACCGAAATGAGACAAAAAGACGTGAAAATTAAGATAATTTTAAGGACGTAGATTAGGACAGCGCTGAGACCACCCATCAGGTAAAATCAATTAACGGAAGGAAGTATCAGAATTGAGCTTGATGGGTGATTTTTATGTACAGGTCCGGCGCATTATCTCCCGGTCTCCGAGGACAATGTTGTACCCTGTTGGGACGCATTCTTTGCGCCCCGCCATCTTTGCGGCCTCTTCCGGATGCGCCGCCCCACCACAATCTCATATCGCCCCATTCTGCCCGCAGCAATCATGCTGCGGGC
>ULWL01064414.1_pt1 | contig 11111 bp, 7 predicted proteins | sample 1960171 | NCBI WGS metagenome assembly ULWL01 (sample SAMEA4835807, study PRJEB28245) | human gut metagenome | biome: gut microbiome; material: fecal sample | place: Denmark | collected 2008 | reverse complement strand
CCCGCCGGTGTTTTTGGGTTGGGCGAAGCACAGCGAACCCATATCGAAGCCGCTCTGTTTTCAAAAGCAAAGCGGCCGATGCTTGTTGTTGTTCCGTCCGAGCAGGCAGCGGCAAGGGTGCACGAGGAACTTTGCTGCTATTATCCCGATGCGGTGCTTTTTCCGGCAAGGGAACTGCCGCTCAATGCCCACAGCTATGTTCAGTCACAGGAATTGACGTCAAAACGGCTGCGAACGGCAGCACGGCTGATAAAAGGTGAACCCTGCCTGGTGGTTGCGCCGATCGAGGCCGTTATGCAGCGCATGGCACCGCCCTCCGTGATTTCGGCATTCACTCAGACGGTTCGAACGGGCATGGTAATTGAACCTGCGTCCCTTCTGAAAAAGTTTATCGATGCGGGTTATTCACGCGAGGAAATGTGCGAGGGAAGGGGACAGGTCTGCCTGCGCGGCGGCTGTATCGATATTTTTCCGATAACGGCAGAAAATCCCGTCCGCATTGAATTCTTTGATGATGAAATAGACACAATGCGCGAGTTTGATCCGCTTAACCAGCGTTCAACCGAAAATACGGATTGCGTTGAGATTTTGCCCGCAACGGAACTGCCGCTGGATCGGGATATGCGGCAAAAGGGCATTGCGGCTTTGCGCTCAAAAGCGCATTATGCGGCGGAAACAGAGATTTTGCGTGCGGGCGGAATTCCGCAGAACGCTCTCTCACTGCTTCCGCTTTTTGTGCGGAACGAGATAACCTTGCTTGATTATCTGCCGGAGGACGCCTTGATTATTCTTGACGAACCCTCCCGCATTGAAGAAAGCGCAAGGTTCGCTTTCTCACGCTTCACGGATAATCTTGCGGATGTTCTGCACAGCGGGGAGGGGCATGAGCTTCAGGCGGGACTGTTGAATGCTCCGAGTGTCACCATGGCGGCGCTGGACAGAAGCTCAACCGCAATGCTTTTTGCGTTTTCAAGGAGTTATCAGCTGATAAAGCCGAAATTTCTTGTAAAATTCGATTCACGTCAGATTTCGCGCTACGTGCAGGGGGATACGGCTCTGCGCGACGACATCGGCCTTTGGCGGCAAAAAGGCTTCTCCGTTTTGCTTTATGCCGGCAGACATGCGGAACGGCTGCATGATATTCTTTCCGATTTGGGAATAGAAGCTCCCGTCACTCAAAAACTCGGCAGGGACATCGTTGAACGCGAAATAATTATCACCGGGCAAACGATTCCGCGCGGGTTTGAGTATCCGGAGCTTCGGCTTGCGGTCGTTTCGGAATATGAGCTTTTCGGTTCGGAATATCGTCCGGAAACAAAACCGACAAAGCACCCGCATAACAGACTGACGCTGTACGATCTCAGCGTCGGCGATCTCGTCGTGCATGAAGCGCACGGAATAGGCAGATTCACGGGCGTCAGCACATTGACGGTTGACGGAAAAACCCGTGATTATATCGAGCTTTGCTATCGCGACGGCGACAAATTGTTTATTCCGACGGATCAGATGGACAGAGTGCAAAAATATATCGGCGGAGAGGAGGAAAAGCAAAAGCTTTCAAAACTCGGCTCCGGCGAGTGGCAGAAAACCGTTGCAAGAACGCGGGCGAGCGTGCGCAAACTTGCATTTGACCTTGTGAAACTTTACGGCGAACGCGCAAGACGCAAGGGATTCCGCTTTTCGAAGGATACGGATTGGCAGCAGAGACTGGAACTCAGCTTTCCTTATCGCGAAACTCCGGATCAGCTGACAAGCATTCAGGAGATAAAGGCCGATATGGAATCGGACAAAATCATGGACAGGCTGCTTTGCGGTGATGTGGGCTACGGCAAAACCGAGGTCGCGCTGCGTGCTGCATTCAAATGCACGATGGACGGCAAACAATGCGCATTTCTTGTTCCGACAACGATACTTGCTCAGCAGCACTACAACACGCTCTGCTCCCGCTACTCCGGCTTCCCGATAAAGGTCGAGCTGCTTTCCCGATTCAGGACTCCTGCGGAACAGGCACGCATAAAAAAACAGACTGCGGACGGAACCATAGATATTCTTGTCGGTACACACAGCATTCTTTCAAAAGATGTAAAATTCAAGGATTTGGGGCTCTTGATCATCGATGAGGAACAGCGGTTCGGTGTCAATCATAAGGAACAGATAAAAAATCTGAAGCGAAATATAGATGTTTTGACCCTTTCGGCAACCCCGATCCCGCGCACTCTGCACATGAGCATGAGCGGCATACGCGATATGAGCGTTATTGAAACCCCGCCGGAAGCGCGTTATCCCGTGCAGACTTTTGTTGTTGAATACAATGATGCTCTTGTGCGCGAGGCAATCATGAAAGAGCTTGCAAGGGGCGGACAGGTCTACATTGTTTACAATATTGTCAAAACAATGGATATCTTTGCCGAGTCACTGAGCAAACTTGTGCCTGAAGCGCGCATTGCCTATGCTCATGGGCAGATGAGCGAACGCCGGCTGGAAAACACCATGATGGATTTCATGGACTATAAATACGATGTTCTGATTTGCAGCACGATAATTGAAAGCGGACTCGATATTTCAAATGCAAACACCATGATAGTCTATGATGCCGACAAATTCGGCCTTTCACAGCTTTATCAGCTCCGTGGAAGAGTCGGAAGGGGCGCAAGGCTCGGTTATGCCTACCTCACATTCCGTCAAAATAAAGTTCTCAGCGAGATTGCCGATAAACGCCTGTCGGCAATAAAAGAGTTCACGCAGTTCGGTGCGGGCTTCCGTATTGCAATGCGCGATCTTGAAATTCGGGGTGCGGGGGATATTCTCGGCGCGGAACAGCACGGGCACATGGCTCAGGTCGGATATGATTTGTACTGCAAAATGATTGATGCTGCCGTTAAGGAAGCAAAGGGCGAAACGGTAAAGGCGGAGATCGACACCGTAATGGAGATACCGATAGATGCCCATATTCCCAAAAAATACATTCCGCGTGAAACAGGCAGAATTTCAATGTACAAACGCATTGCGGCGATTACCGATATTGACTCGTTCCGTGATGTTCAGGATGAACTTATCGACCGATACGGTGAAATCCCGCACTCAGTCCAAAATCTGCTGGATATTGCACTGTATAAATCCCGCGCAGCTCAGCTCGGTATTCTGAATTTCACCGTTCATCCGGAGGAGGTTCGCTTCACTTTCGGCGCCGATGCTCCGTTGGACGGCGCAAAGCTGTTTGCCGCTGTCGGAACAATTGACGGTGCGGCGTTTGCAGCCGGTGAAAAAATTGCGCTTGTCATCAAAAACAAACATAAAACCGGTGAAGAAATGTTCCGCATTGCACAGGATGCGGTCAACACACTGCTGCTCTGCACGGAAAACGCGGGTTGATTTCCTTTCTGCGGAAAAAACAGCTGCATAATTCCCTTTACGAAAATACCAAATCCGAAGATATATAAACTCGGAGAATTTGCGAATATCTCGGCAGGAGCGGCTTTCATTCCGCAATGATCGGGAGCCGTTGACTTCATATCGGCGAAATGATACAATATAGCGGCAGGCTGCACTGCCTGCAAAATCAACCGTGGAGGCTTATGCATGTATCAACAGAGTGTGGACAGATCCGGCGGATCGCAAAAAAGTGACCTTATTCTTTTCATCGTTCTGATCATTGCTTTTTTCGCAGTCGGAGCGGTGGTCATGTATCTCGAAAAGCTTTTTGATTCGAATGTCCCGCGCTATGTTTTTATCGGGCTTGTTCTTGCCGCAATCTATGTGATCTACAGGCTTCGCATCATCGGCTTTCGCTACACTGTGTTTTATAAAGAGCCGGAGACCGTTTACGATCCGCGTTTTGACGATATGATTACGCATGAGGATTACCCTTACCCTGTCGGAACAATAGTGTTCGAACGCATTGTAAGTGCAAAAGGCACAACAATCGAAACTCTTTGCGGCGGTGACATAGTTGCCGTCTGCGCTCCCGGCGGCGAGTATTCGGGTGAAAATGCTTCGTCGGTTATCGACTCCGCAAATGTTTCATGCAAAAAAGCGGAAAAAGCTTACTCCATTGTGTACAAAAAGGGCGATGCGCTGCACAGGATTTTTTTCAATCCCGATGAAGAATTTCTGAATCATGTGCGCGAGATCGCTCCGCAGGCAGAGTTTTGCTGATTCGGAACACGCGGTGCGCGGTTTCGGAATCTTTTCATGATTTTTCATGATTAACGAAAATGTACAGAAACTGAAGAATACGATTCGTGCAGGAAGGGCGATGCACGCTTATCTTGTCACGAGTGCGGATTGTGATGAAACCGCGCCGGAAGGTGAACCGTCATCGACTGCGGAGCTTTTGCGTCAGTGCGCCGCGCTGCTGCTTTTCGGCAGCGAAAAAACGGAGATGCTGGAATTCTCTCCGGATTTTTACGAGCTGAACGGCGGCGCAAAGGTTGAACAAATGCGCACGATTCGGCAGGAACTCAGCAAAAAGGCGTTCGGAGGAAACAACCGCGTTGTTGTAATCACCGACGCCCATATGATGAACGACAGTGCGGTGAATGCAATGCTCAAAATGCTCGAGGAGCCGCCGGAAGGCACGTTTTTTCTGCTTACGGGCATTGAACAGCGCATTCTTCCGACGATTCGTTCGCGCTGCCAGATCGTTCGTCTCGGAACGGCGTCTGCGACGGAAATCGGTGCGGAGCTGATTCGCTTGGGTGCCGCAAAGTCGGAAGCGCAGCGTTTTGCGGCGCAGAGCATGGGGTCGCTGACCCGTGCGAAGCGGCTCATGCAGGACGAAGCTTTTCAAAAACTCAGGCAGAATGCGATTGATGCATTGCTTGATATTTTTGAAGGGAAGCTGCCGTTCGGGTGGGCAAAATCAATCGGCAGGGACAGGCAGGCTGCAAAAGAAAGCCTGGGGTTCATGCTTGCTGCATGTCATGATGTTTTAAACAAAAAAACAGGAGCTGCGGGCGGCAGTTCGGGAGGCATGAGGCTCAATAATGCCGCCGGCGCATTGTCGTTCAGTGCAATTCATTCCGCAGTCATAAAAATCGCAGAGGCGGAAATGCGGCTGAGCTCAAATGCGGGTGTGAACCCGATTCTCGACAGGCTGATAATAGATATTGCCGAGGCAATATCCGATTAATCTGTCGGAGCAGGATTTGCCTGTTTCGGGCATGCGGCGGATGCATTCAATAATTTGATGAAAAATTGGGACGGTTTAAATAATGAACAAGGTAATCGGAGTTAAGTTTAAGGACAGCGGCAAAATTTACTATTTTGATCCGCTGGAGTTGGAAATAGAAAAGGGCGGCAATGTAATTGTTGAAACCGCAAGAGGACTTGTTTTCGGTGAGGTTGCCGAGCCGCCGAGGATAATTGCGGAAGAAAGCATCGTTGCTCCGCTGAAACCCGTTGTCCGCGTTGCAACGGATGAGGACCGAGAGCAGCATGAATACTATCTCTCAAAAGAAAAAGAAGCCTTTAAAACCTGTCAGCGCAAGATTGAAGAGCACGGGCTTGCAATGAAACTTGTTGATGTTGAATACGCATTCAACGGTTCGAAACTCAGCTTCTATTTCACGGCGGACAACAGAGTTGACTTTCGCGAGCTTGTAAAAGACCTTGCCGGCATTTTTAAAACACGCATTGATCTGCGTCAGATCGGCGTTCGCGACGAAGCAAAAAAATGCGGAGGCATCGGTGCATGCGGGCGGCCCGTCTGCTGCAGCTCATTTTTAACGGAGTTTATTCCGGTTTCAATAAAAATGGCAAAGTCCCAGAATCTTTCGCTGAATCCGACAAAAATCTCCGGCATTTGCGGAAGGCTTATGTGCTGCCTGAAATATGAACAGGAATGCTACGATATAATGCATAAACAAATGCCCACCATCGGCACCGATTGCGTAACGGTTGACGGAAGCGGTGTTGTTATCGAAAACAATGTCATAACTGAAAGGACAAAGGTCAAAGTAACGCTTGCCGATGGGACGCTTGATGTTCGGAGCTATCCGTTCAATGAGCTGAATTATGTCAACAAAAACGGGGTTCGCTGCTGCGGCTGCGATGAATGCGGCGGTTGCTGCGGCAATGCCGAGGGTGATGAAATGCAGCAGCAGGCAGCTTCAAAACCCGACTCCTCAGACGAAACCGAAAAAGAAGCAGAGCTTATTGATGAACCTAAATACGACCGAGCTGATATTTATTCGGACGATGAATTTCATTCCGATGAAACGGAAAAGGGTGACGGAGAACTGCCTGCCGCAAAGCCTGCAAAACATGTAAAATTCTCCAAACCTTCAAATTTTCAGAAAACCGCAAAGTCTGCGCAAAATGGCAATCGGGTGCAAAAACACTCCCAAGGGGGTGACAGCGGCCGAAAATTTAACAAAAAGCAAAACAAAAGACAATGGACGCCGCGCTCAAAGTCTTCCGAAATGCTTGAACACGAGGACGAGTTCGACGGAGTTGAAAAAGGGGACAGACCCGACAGACCCGGCGGCGGATTTAAAAAGCAGCAGAAACCTGCAAAATTCAAGAAAAAACCAAGGTACTATGACCGACGCGCCGATAAACGCGCAAAAGCACCGGCAGGCGATGCCGAAAGTTCGAACCCGAACTGAAAGACGAACAACCGTAATTAGAAATAAACACTTAAACATTTAAAGAACTGCTGCAAAACCAGATCATGTTTGCAGCAGTCCCTTTTTGAAATCCGAATTAAAACAATTAAAAGAGTTTACTCATCATGAAGCAGTCTGTTTTGCGCATCCTGGTTCACCGACTGCCAAAGATCCTCTGCGGCGGCTGTTGTTTTGCGGCTCAGAATGTCTTCACGGGCGAAAGTAAGCCTGCGGTTTCGCATAAGGACTCTTCCGGCAGCCATTGTCATAACGCACTCATGCCCGCTCATGCCGAAGATAATATGCCTGTCCGTATTCACGGCACTCAGCGGCGTGTACGGGATATAATCCATAATGATTATATCCGCAGCCGCACCTTTTTGAATCCTTCCGATCGGGATTCCGAACGTGCGGGATGCAATCTTGGCGTTCCCGTCAAAAAGAATGCGTGCAACTTCCGGAAACCCGGCGTTCGGCAGACCTGCGGTGTGTCTCAGTTCACTCAGCGACATTTTTGCAACTTCAAGCATATCGGCTGCATAGGAGTCGGAACCGATGCCGAGAGTAATGCCCTTTTCAAGTATTTTGAACACGGGGCAGCATCCCGTGCTGTTAAAAAGATCCGATTCAGGGCAGTTTACAATGCTGCTTCCGCTTCGGCGGATAATATCAAGCCCGACATCATCCACATATGTGCAGTGTGCAAGCAGCGAATCGGGTGTGAGCACACCGGCGTTCTGCAATCGCTGAACAGGGCGGCAGCCGTATTTCTGCGTGGAATCATAAAGATCATCCGGGCTTTCGGAAACACTGATGTGAAAACCCGTGCGCCCTTTGTTGCGTACAACGCATTTGCGAAGCGTTGCATCCGACAGCGTAAAGGATGAATGCAGCCCGAACATTGCGTGTATTGTCGGAATATTCATTGCGGAAATGCTGTCATAAAAATTCAGGTTTTCCGAAATTGCAAGTTCGCTTTTTTCGTTCCCGTCGCGGTCGCTTGTTTCATAGCAAAGGCAGGCACGTATGCCGCAGTCGCGAACGGCGGAAGCAATCGAACCAAGGCTCCCTGTCGGTTCAAAATAGCTTGCATGACTGTCGAAAACGGTCGTAACTCCGTTTTTAATTCGTTCGGCAATTGAAGCATATGCGGACATTTTGACAAGGTTAAGCGTGAGATGCCTGTCGATGGACCAGCGGCCGTTATGCAAAAATTCATAGTATTCTGCCCGTTCGCTGACGGGAAGATCAAATCCGCAGGTCAGAGACGAATAAAAACGCGTGTGTGCATCAATAAAACCGGGCATTATTATGCCGCCGCATGCATCGATAAACTCCGCACGCGGATATTTTGACACAAGTTCGGCCGTTGTGCCGACTTCGGCAATGCGGCTCCCAACGACGACAACGCCGCCGTCCTTCATGAAAAATTCATCCCCGGGAACCCTCGTGATAAGGCTGCCGTTCGCAATAAGATACATCGGTTCCTCCGTGCTGCATATAAACACCGATTCACAAACTGTTTAATAAACAAACCCGAAAACGCACTGAACGAATCGCTCTTTGCGGAAAAGGATTTAAATTCTGTTTTTCGCAAATACAATTTGAACTCAACGCGAAATCGGCCTTGCGTGCTGCACTGAAAATACGGCGCGCATTCGGTATTCGCAATACATTTGTTCACAAAAAAATAACGCACATATTAAAATCATATCATTTTTCCGGACGGTTTGCAACTGTTTTTTTGTATAATTCGAAAAGTGAAAAAATCTTTCGTTTTCCCCTTGCAAAGCCAACGGGAATGTTGTATAATTAAAAAGTCGCATCCCGTTCGAGGTTTTGCCGCACGGCAAAAGTGGGTGTGTTGACGGCCGGGTCCCGTGCAATTTTCTGCCGTGAACCATGTCAGGTCTTGACGGAAGCAGCATTAAGCGGATAAGACGATGTGCCGCGGGGACGCCTGGCAGGAGCATCCATTCCCTTGCCGTGTGCAGTTCGCTGCTGAAGAACGGGTGCGATTTTTTCTTTTAGATACAGTATCAAAAACAGCACAATCAAATTGAATTATTGAATTGCTGCGGCTCGGACTGGTGCGGAATGCGGATTCCGCATCGGTTTTTTTGCGCTTTTTGCTTCACATTCGTGACTTTTATGTGCGTGACTGCCGCTCCGAAAGCTTGTAAACGGCAACAGGCTTTTCGCCGCAGAATTCAACGGTATAACCGTCACCGGGTGCCGGCGTGAAGGCGAATCTGCCGTTCGGATTCGGAAAAAAATGCGCAAGCACGCCGCCGATAACGCCGCCGTGGGCAACAACGACTGCATCAACCCCTTCGGAAATGACAGGTTTCAGTGCCTCAAGTGCGCGCGCCGTGACCTGCGCACCGCTTTCGCCGTTTGGACAGATGTTATCCTCATTGTTTCCTGAAATCCATTTGATATATGCAGGATCATCCTTCAGTTCGGCATAATTCCGCATTTCAAAATCTCCGAAGTCCGCTTCACGCATTCCGTAAAGCACACTGTGCGGAGTGTCCCCGTAGATTGCGCGAAAACTCTGCTCGGCGCGCAGCATTCCGCTGGTGTAATAACGTTCGGCGGTCGGATAAAAGCCCGTTTTTGCACGTGCTTCAAGCTCGGCATAACTTTCGGGAAGAATGGGCAAATCGGTACTGCCGTAATAAATATGCAGCATGTTGCCGCGGGTCATGCCGTGCCGTATCAGAGTCAGCTTCATTGTTGAAAAACTCCTTTCGCTATTTTAACCTTTCGGGAAGTCCGCAAAAAAGCCGTATCACGCTGTCTGCTTTTGCCGCAGCCTTTGCAAGGGCGGCGCCGTGCAGCTCGCGCCAAAGGCGGTCCTTCTCGGAGAGAGGAACAACGCCGCAGCCGATTTCGCGCGCAATGAGTGCAGTCCGTTTTTTTTCGGACAATGTGAACAGCGGTGCAAGAAAATCATCGTCAAGCCGTTTGACTGCCGCGTCAAGGTCGGCATATTCGGCGGCAATTTTTTGAGTCAATGCCTCAAAATGAATGTAAACACTGCTGTTCCCGCCGATAACGGAATCGAAAACAGTTGCTTCGGGGCACTGTGCGGCGGCAAGGTCGAGGACAGCGGCGGCATTGAACCCAAGCCGCTGCACGGCATAGGTCAGCTTGCCCTGATATGCGCCTCCGATAATCAGCGTCAGCCCGCCGAACTTATCAATTTCGTATGTTTCGTTTGAGTTCATATAAATACCTGTTTCAGTTGTTTTTTATCGATTCAATTGCTTTGATCCGTTCACATGCGGCCAAACAGAAGCAGTGCCGCAATGCCCGCAAGCTCCGCAAGTGTAAGCGAAAAGCCTGAAATATCTCCGTTCATGCCGCCGAGCTGCTTTTTCTCGCGCAGAATGCAAATCCAATATACCGCAACAGCAGCGATCGGCGCAAAACCGACTTTGCCGCAGAGCAGCGGGGGAAATACAAGAAAGAGTGCGAGCTGAACAAAGAGCGAAACGACGGAGGCCGCGCTCCGAACAGCTCCGCTGTACTGGCTCGTTTGCATCGGCTTCAGCGTTTGAACCGCAATCCCGGAACAGGCGCGTGTGCAGGCGGGCAGAACCGCAAGCGTCAACAATGCTTTGAAATCGAAAGATTCGAATGAGAAAAAAAGACTCCATTGCGCGGCGGCGAGCAGAATCATGCATATGACGGCGAACGAGCCGCAGTGGGAATCCTTCAGTATGCGCTGCCGGGTTTCAAGATCGCGCCGCGAAAGCACGGCATCGCAAACGTCCATGAACCCGTCAAGATGCAGAAAGCCGGTCACAAGCCACGGCAAAGCGCAAAGAATCAATGCGCGAACGGCAGAGGGTAAATTGAGAGCCGTGCAAAGGTGAGCGGCCGCAGCCCAAATTGCGCCGACGATAAGCCCGATGAGCGGCAAAAAGCCGAGCATTCTGCCGCGTGCAGCTTCATCCCAGCGCCTGAAGGGACAGGGGATTGCAAGAAACATGCCCCATGCCATAAAAAAACCGTAAATAAACAACTTCATAACAATAAAATAAAAAGAAACAAACAGTCGCTGTATGCGCATTCAGAACGTCGGAACATCTCGAAGAAACAACGCATTTCCCTTTATGGTTCGCGTGATTCCCGACGATGCTTCAACCACAATATCGAATTCGGAAGCAAGCTGTCTGCAAACAAAAGCCAATGCTCGGCGGTAGCTTTCGGTAACAGCGTCATATTGCATTCCGTCACGAAAAATGTCATCGCATACACATATAAAATGCATTGCTGCGTTTGCAATTTCCGACAGTTCGGCCGCAACACGTTCCCCGGCTGCAAAATCAACGGAAAAATCGGTATTTTGTGCAGGCGGGGGGAACATTTCGTTTGCAAGCAGAGCCGTCACACTGTCAAAAAGTACGCAGCCTCCGCGAACCGATGCGGAAAAAGCGGAGGTATTTCGGCCGCATTCGATGGTTTCAAAGCCCCAACCGGCTCGCGCTTCAA
>ULWL01083489.1_pt1 | contig 11145 bp, 15 predicted proteins | sample 1960171 | NCBI WGS metagenome assembly ULWL01 (sample SAMEA4835807, study PRJEB28245) | human gut metagenome | biome: gut microbiome; material: fecal sample | place: Denmark | collected 2008 | reverse complement strand
GAACTCAATTCATCTTTAACTTGAACTTCTATGTCATACTCTGTACCTAGAGTGAAGGTCTGTCCTGTGATTTCTTTTGAGTCACAGCTAAATGTGCCGTTTTCGGTGTTTATTGTAACCAATTGCTTTATTTCAACCCAACTTCCAAATTCAGTCTCAGCCTTGCTCTTTTTTCGCAATTGAATGCTTTTGACTGTGTTGGTTTTTGCTCCAAAATCAATGTTTGCATATTTGCCAGATAAACTTATTAAGACTGTTTCCCCTACACCTTCTTTTCTTTCAATCTTAACACTCTGTAAAACAGTTTCAGAATATTCAACAATATCTAATGATTTTGTTTTGTCTTTTTGGTTTCCTCTGCTATCAACGGCAAAAACTGTTACTGTATTGTTGTCCATATTATTTATAGTCTTTGAAATTTCTGATGTTGAATAATCTAATTTTTCAATTTTATTACCAACCACAATATTGTAATATTTAGGTGTAGCACTGTTCTTGGTAGTCATCTTATTTGCACTTGTTATTGTTACCTTTAAATTACTATACTTTCGTATGTACTTTTGATTATTCCCAGTTAAAGTTTTAGTTATTGTATTAGTATCTTCGCAATCAAAATTATTAAATACTGGGTCGCTATTTACTACATAGCCTGTAAAATCAACTGTACTTGTTCCTATTCTAGTGCCACCACTATAAGTTGTAAGTTCCACTGTACCATTAGCCTGATTTTGATTTGGAATTTTAGCAAATAATTCATTTGTATTCCAACTATATGAAGCATCTATTCCTGTTTGTGTTCTAACTGTCTGTCCATTGAATTTAATAACTGCTGTATGCTTGAAACTAGCACTTTTCCTGTTAGTATATATTGTTATAGTTTCGCCAATATTGAAATTCTTTTTACTTAAACTTACTTCGGAAGTTCTAGGAATTGTCGTTAATTTCTTAGATGTTGACCCAGTTATTGTTCCTGCTGATATGCCTGTTTGGAACGAGAAACTAGCATAAACGGTTTTCTCTCCGTTACTGTCGTGCGTCACGTCTAATGTCTTTTCAAAGATTGTTGTGGTTGCTTGATAAGGTATATTATGACTAAAATTGTATGTTGTTCCGTCTATTGTACAAGTACCTGGTTTAGAGTATTCGTTATATGATTCTCCTGTTGTTGTTACTTGTGCTCTAACAGTTATATTACTTTTATTGTTTGCTATATTCTGTGAGTTTTGTGTTATTGATATATTACTTGATACTGCCATATGCTCCCCTTTCTAATAAAGTAATAACATATTTTTTGAATTAATTTGCTGAGTTTTCAAGAAATAATTTCCTATTTCTATACTCTCGGTTACTTGTATTTTGTAGAAATATGCTAAGTCTTTATTAATTTGGAATATATTTATTCCTTTATATGTTGCTAGGATTTCGTCCTCATCTATAAACATAGTATTTTGATTTGATTGAATCCAAAATCCTTTTTCGTCCATTTTATAATTCTTGCCATAAACTTCCCCAGGAAATTGAGTCCACTGAGTACACATAGTGTTATATTCAAGTTTTAAATCTGCTATTTCGAAAAAGCCTTTGATAGGTACTATATAATCGAACATTGGTACACCTAAACTTGCACCACTTGGCAACATACTGCTAGGGATATCTAATGTTTCCCATTCAACAAAATCTGTATTATTATACTTTGCTCTTTTAACTAAATTTGTTGTTTGGTTATTCCAATAAAGACCTTTGTATGGAATAGGCTCCGTATCTCCTGTATAAACTGCAAATGCTGGATAAAAAGTTAATGCTACATAACAGCTCTTAATTTCTAAGGTATCAAAACTTACTGGTGTTTGATAATAGAGTCCATAAAAATATCTATAAGTCCATATTTCTCTAGTTTCTTCATTATATAAAGACATTCTTGTGTCTAATAATTCCCATTGTGATGTGTCAGCATTATATACTTTTGGCAAATAAATTGAGGTATCTAACCAATTCTTGGTCGTATCTGTAGGTGCTGTGTTACTTACAACTACAGGTATAAAATCACTTTTTTTAGGTATGTTAATTATATTCTCAATTTTAGTTAAGTCTTTCAAATCATCAGGAGTTAACAATATTCCAGGTTCATATATTGAATATGGTTTTTCTATTGTTGTTAAATCCGTAAAATCTAAAAGCATTAGACCAATACCAACACTACCTTGTATAATATTATTTTTTACAAGATATGACATTGCCAGTTTGTTTTCGTTTTGATTTAGCGTAATAGGTTCTGTAATATTGAATATATGTGATACTGTATAGTCTTGTCTTCCATCAAGCTTAATAACTCGTCCACTCAGTGTATTTTCATTAGCATTTTTACCATTTGCCCAATATTCGTTAGAAGTTGTATAAGCGAAGTAGTTTTGAGTACTTAACAATGTTTTTCTTGATAACTCTGATTCTTTCCAACCACTATTATACACATACATTTGATTTTCTATGTAATTTCCACTATTAGCAGTACAATACCAGTATGTTCCTTCAGCAGGATTGTCAGGTGGTATATCTGACTCTTGATATGGATATTTAGCGTGTGCTAGCCAGAAATTATTATCATTAATCATTGCACTATTTCTAATTAAATTGTTTCCACCTACATTACTAATAGCAACACTTAATTCAGAAGAAGTAACTTTTATATCATTAATTGATTGCTCCGTACTTTCTTTTAATTCTTTTACACTTGCATCAATATCCCCAACAGATACACCCAATGTAGTAATTATTTCTGTATGATTTATAACTGTATTGGTTAAGTTATTTACCCCATCTTGTGTTTGAGTTACTGTTGCTCGTATTTCGTCATCTGCTTTAGTAAAATCAGATTTAGTTTTAGTTATTTCTTGGTCTACCCTTTTTATGTTTTCTTCAACACTGCTTCCGCCTTTATAATAAACAATTATCTTACTAGAATTTAAAGTTCCTTCAGAAATTTCATTTGTTGCTTTTACTGCTTTTTTAAATATATCGGTACTTTCCAATGTTATATCGCTTAATTGTATTGTGGCATCTGAAAAATCCCATAAATTATATTCAAAATTAACTACCCTTAATTGTTCTATTGTATTTTCAATTCCTTGATAATTAATTACATCTACAATATGATTTATATCTAATTCTTCTAACTCATACCCTTTTATTTTATTTAATAATACTGTTTGAACAGTTAATTCCTTAGAAGGCTTGCATAAATCTTGGAGTTTTCTTTCACCCCAAGCTTTTAATTGGTTTGGCTCTGTAATATCTGGATTATTAACAATTCCCTCTAAAATAGTATCTGTGTAAGTGTAATTAGTCAACCATTCACTGCCGTCATTTACAGATTTTATATTTAAATTTCCTTCTCCCAAAGGACATAGTTTTGTAATTATTTTATTATTATACCTATTTTCAGAAGATTGCATATTCTTAGCATATTTAACTTCATATCCTGAATATGGTAAGAATTTAGTCTCATCTCTATGATGAACTTTTTTATTTAAACTATCAAAAACTAAGATTCCGCCCCAAATTTCTTGGACTTTTAAAATATTTTCGTAGATGTCTATTAAATCTGTTTCAAAATCGAAAGTACCTTCTACATCGCAAATACCTGTGGTCCATCCAGTTCCATACAATAATGCATCTAAAACATATCCTGAACTTCCAGAAGTATACGTGCTATTAACTAACTGTCCATTATTTTTTAAAGGCAAGTCACCATTTGATAATACTACGACCATAAAAGTATCCACAACATCAAACCCAGTTGTACTATTCCATGCTCTTACAAACTTCCTTGAAAGTAATTTTTGCCTCTCATATGCAATAACGTTTATATATTCTTCTCCATTATCGCTAATTATTTCTTCAAAACTTCCTTCGAAATTTGTTGAAAACATCATATCGTTTACTATATATAAATTTTCTGGATTTTTAATTTGCTCCCATTTAGGATTATTTATGGCTATGGAAAATGTAAAAGTTGTTTCAGAATTTTGTGTTTTATTTATCTTAGGATTAATAATTGTATTTTTGTCATCTTTTTTAAACATTGCTAAAAGTGTTTCATTTTTATCTAAAACATAAATTACATCTGGTTCTATTTTAAAATCCATTTCCATCCTCCTATATTTTTAAATCATACCATTTTACATTTACTTGTTTTTCATCATCTATTCCACTAGAAACAGCTAATTGATTTTCTCCATTTTTTATTTTAGGAAATTCATGATTATATGCTCTCATTGCATTAGTTTTTACTCCTGCCGAAGTTATATGAGTTATTGTTGAATCTTCACTATTTATAATTAAACTATTACCCTCTAATATATTCTCGTTATATTTCATTTGATAATTATTTAATGAAATTATAGGTTTAGTTGCAGGTCCTTTTATTGTAAAGATAGCTCCAGTATCTTTAATAGTATTGCTTACTTTTGTTCCATTACCTATTATTTCACTTTCTTCAAAATTCATTGCATAAGATTCAGAAGATTTTAATGGTATAGTAAATTTTAAATGTTTTGGGTATCTAACTACACTTAAATTGCCACTATATTTTACTTTATAAAATTTCTTCTCTCTTTCCATAAAAAATGTTTTAGTTTGATTTTTTATAGAATTTAAAAGGCTAGTAATTTTTTGTTCTTCAATAATCTTTTCTTCTGGTGTTAAATTATCTTCAGTATAACATACAATTTCAAAAGGCAATGGTTCATACACTGTATTTAATGAAATATCTCCATCTCGCCCAGCTATTTTAACAGATGATTCAGTTGCTTCTGCAATGCTAGGAATATTACTTTCCATAAAATCAATCAAATTATTAATATCATATTTTAAAGCTCCAAAATAACCTTTTTTAGATATATAAATATCGAAGTCTTCTTCTGCAACATTATAAAGTGTTAAATCTAATGTTGATGTCATTGTTCCTTGGGCTGTAATATTATTTTCTCCATTAAGTCCTTTAAAATGCCTTAATTTCTCCCTCGCTTCTTGCTGTGTTTCTGTGTAAGGTACTATTTCTTCTTCAGCTAGTTCGTATTCTATAATTACTGGTGTGCCATTTGCGTATTGTTCTGCAAACAAAGTTGTTAGTTCTTCTACTGTGGTTATAGTGTTTGGCACTTTAAAATAAATCTGTGAACTAAATTTATTTACCCACATATTAGGTATATCTAACGCTCTGTTATCGAATTTGTCCCCTTTAAAATAGTTACTCATTAGACAAGTTTGTGTCCCTGTACTATCTACATAAATGTCCGATTGGTTTGTATAAAAACAATTATAGTTTGCACTATCCAACGAAGTATATCTTATATATTCACGACTTCCATCAAATACAACTTGTTTCCTTCTATGATGTATTCCATCATCTGCTAGATAACTTCCTTTCATTAGCTTTTGTCCTTCACTTAATGGAAAATCTACTTTTTGTTCTTGATATGGTTTGTATAGTGTTGCTGTTGTGCCTTGTTCTATTTGAATGTCTGCAAATTTAAATGTATCGTCTTCTCCTAAATCATAGTTAATGCTTGCATAAAAGTTTAACTTTTTAGTAGGTTTTTTCAACGTAAAAGTAAAACTGCTTCTTACATTTCTGTTCAAATATCCTAAATTTTTATTATTTGTTGCATCATAAACTAAACATTGAGTTCTATCTGTATCACTACTTGTTGCAACTGCTGACAATGTATATGTTCCCACAGTTAATTCATTGATGTTTACTTCTACTATTCTCGTACCTGATATATCCTTTTTAGTATACAAATTCTTTCCTACATCTTTTATCTCTAATGAATTATATGGTACGTAAGGGGTTGCTACGGTGCCTGCTTCTAGTTGTAAATTTGTTACTGCATTTTCTGCACAGTCTATTCTTAGTCTTACATATTTTGTTATATTCCAATTTTCGTAATTATCTATTTGCAAATTATTGCGGTACCCTAAAAAGTTTTTACTTTCATCATAATATACTACATATTTAGAACCTGCTGTTCCAAGATAGCTAAAAATATACTGTTTTGTGTTATCTACTGCAATGTAATCCGTTCCATAACCATTTACTGTCGTTACTGTTGCTCCTGTTGATATGCTTGGTAATTGTTTCCAGTTCATTTGTTGAACTAAATTCTTTCCCTCCAAATTCTCTATTTTGCTTCGATAATCTGGGCTAGGGCTTGCTCCGTATGGCTCCCAAGATGTATCTGTTTCGCTAGACAACATTATGCTGAAATCTGTTAATATGCACTGTCCTGTTTCTCCCTCGTCATATCTATTTGCAAACAGAGATACATAGCTGTCTAACATTTCTTGCGTTATTGCTTTTGGGCTATTTATGTTCCATGCCAAATTTACTACATTTAAGTAAATGTACATGTTTTTTGTAGTTCCTAAGTTCCTGTTGAACCTTAGTGTTGCTGTATCTCCAACTTTAAGTTTAGGACACAATTGACTTAATTTTTTCGTTGTAGGAGTAGCTCCACCTCCACTTGTTGCAATTGGCATTGTTATTGTTTTACCGTTATCGCTTACTACAATATTAGTTGAAGAAGGTATTTGACTTGCATCAAAATGATTCTTCCCACTTCTCGTTGCCTGTTGGCTCTCGCCATAAGCTTTATTAAATCGTATTTTTTGTAAATCATTATCTTCTATATTAAATTTAATTTTTTTCCCTAAATAATCAGCCATTTTAGCCTCCAATATTATTTATTTCTAATTTAATTATACCATAAAAAGAATAGTAATATAAATACTATTCTTCATTTTCTGGGAAAACTATTTTTAATGCATCTTCTACAGAACGAGCGAACCCCGCATAGCATCCCATTTGTTGCATTACTTTTATAAAATTTTTTTGTTGGTCACTAGCACTGCCGAATGGGTGTTTTGAGTTCTAAAAAAAATGCTTTCCCTCCTGGCTTTACTCCATATAAATCACTATGTCCTGGAGTTCCTATTTTTATTTCTTGACCATATTTAGTATAAAAATTCCCAACATTGCATCTAAATACTTTACAGCCTTTTTTACTTAATTCTAATCTAACTCTATCTTGTATTTTAGTTTCTTGTTTTTTTGACATATTTACTCCTTATCAAACGGTTTATTATCAAATATAAATGTAAAAAAATATTCTTCGAAATTATTGTCAAACAAATCTTCTACCCAATATTGATTTTTATCCCAATACCCTGCTAAATTTGTTTCGCTTGTATTTACTTTGAATAATATTCTTAAATTTAAAAATTCAATCCAACTTTGTATTTTATTATATTTTATAATTACTGTATGTTTTTTTAAACAATCAATTGCATAATCTAACCAATAATTTCTTGACCTGTGACTGCTAAACCAAAATATTATTTCTTTCATATTTTATCTCTTCTTTCCAAATGGAATACCTAATTGTTTTGCGAGTATAAACGCATATCCATTTTTATACCCTTTTACTTTACACCATTCTACTAATTCCACCCAATTCGCACAATCTTTTGCATTTTTATAATTTGATACTTTTTCATTTATACTTTTTAAATATTGTTGTCTCTTAGCTTCTTTTTCTTCTTCTACTTTTCTTAATTCTATTTCTTTAAAATTTTGGATTTCAATAGGAGTAGTTTCATATTTAGCTCCACAATAAGGGCATATTGGAGCAGTTTCAAATGTGCTAAAACAATTCTGACATACTCTTATTTTTAATGTTCCATCATCATTTTCATTATCATATTCTTTTACTTTTTTATCTAATGACCATTCACGGTCCATAGTTGGTAATCCATGACGTTGCACATTATTTACATAATCTATTATAATTGCTTTTTTACCTTCAACTGGAGTGAGTGGTCTCATAGATTGCTGGATAAAAAGTGGCAAACTACACGTTGGACGTAATAATAATCCAACTTCACAATTAGGTAAAGTTATCCCTTCACTTATTAAATTACAATTACATAATATTTTAAATTTTCCATCTTTAAATTCATCCATTATTTTTTCACGTTCTTTTTCTGGAGTTTTGCTATCAATTTCTTTTGCTGTTATTCCTGAATTATTAAACATTTCACATACTTCTTTTGCGTGGTTAATATTAACGCAATATGCTAAAGCTTGTCTCCCTTGTCCTAACATATTATAATATTTAATTATATCCCCATAAATTTTTTTGTTAGACATAACCTCACCAAGTTGTTGATTATTAAAATCTCCATTAACTTTTCTTACATTAGATAAATCCAAATTTATATCTGGAGCATAGTAATTATAATCAGATATTTTTCCTTGTTTAATTAATTCTCTAGCTGTTATTCCAATTACCATTTTATCTGCTAATTCTAATGGCTTTCCATCAAGTCTTGCAGGACTACCAGTAAATAATATTCGTAAACAATTATAATATTCACAAACCTTTTTAAAGCTAGATGCACCACTTAAATGTCCGTTCATCTATTATAATTAAATCTACAGGTCCATTTTCTCCTAGATGTTTTACTTCTGTAAAAACTGATGCTATTCTTATATTCTTATTATTTAATTCTAAACTTTCAAATAAGTCTCTGTGTTGTTTTAATAAAGAATTTCTATGAGCTAATATTAATACATGAGATTTTTTTTTAGAAGCATCTTCTGCTATTTTTGCCATTACATATGATTTTCCTGCTCAATTTATCGACATGGAAGTACAGCACATACTCCATTAGAACCATTTCTAAAAGATTCTTTTATCTCATTATAAAGTTCTAATTGATAGTTTCGTAGCTTGATTTCCATCGTCCATCATCACCTCCTATAAACATCCTTTATTTCCATTATTTCCTTTCTTCTAAATCTTTAACAATTAATCCTCTAAGATAATCACTTAAAGTTGAATATTTAGATTCCGCTCTTTCAATCGCTTGTTGTTTCAACTGTTTTGAAAGTTTGACTATTAAATAATCATCAAATCTTTTATCTCTCATTCTTATACTCTCCTTTTTTATTAATATTGTAACAGAAAATATTAACAACATCAATATATTGTAAATAAAAAAGAAAAAAGTTTACAATGAATTTGCAAGCTTTTTTCTTATAAACTATATGATTCATACATATATATGTTAATATTATTTATAAATATTGTCAATACTTTTTTTATCAAATTCAGATTTAATAATTATATTTTTATTAGTTATTAAACAATATTTGTGATTTATGTATATTTCTTCGTTTTTATTATTAATTTGCATTATTTTCATCTCCTGTTTCTTCTGAAATTTCTTCATATAAATCAGCATCCGCATTAACGGCTAGATATATTTCTTTAAATGTGTCTCTTGGAATTTCATTGCCTTCTTCATCATATTGTATTGTTTTTTCTCTCAACACCTTTCCATCATTTGCAACTAATTTTCTTAATTCTATTTGTTTAGTTTGTAATTCCATAATACTTCTCCTTTCTAGCTTACATATTGCCAGTGATAACCACCAGCAATGTTTCTTTTACCACATAAACACATTGAAATGTTCCCTTGACTTATATTTAATATTCTACTAGCTTCATTTTCTGTATTTATTGACTTGAAAATTTTAATAGAAAATACATCATCAGCAGTCAATTGCTCTACTGATATTTCTATCGGTAAAGCAACTCCAAAATCTCCTTCTGTCATCTTTATTACAGTATCTTCTGCTGTTATCATCTACTTATCCCCCTATTAATCTATTGACTGTATTTATACCTACAATTCCATCAACATCTATGCCACAATTTGCTTGGAACTCTTTTACTTTTTTCTCGCTTTCGTCTCCATATCTGCCGTCTACTCCAAATTCATTTAAACTATATCCTTTTGCGATTAGTCTTTCTTGAACCCATTTTGCAAATTCTCCTACAGTAAAGTTTCTTACCATATTGTTGTTTACTGCTTTTGTTGTTAATGGTCCTATTATTCCATCTATATCTAAACCACAATTGTAATCTTTATTTAATGCTCTTTGTAAGGATTTTACTATTTCTTCTTTTGAATTATTTGGAGAACCAACTTTGCCACTCCTTATTTCGTCCATTGGAAAATTATTGCCTGGACATTCTGAGTTGTCTATATCTCTATGCCCTACTACTTTAGATATATTATACTTTTCTTTTAAATACGCAATTAATTCTTGCCCTGCTTTTAATTGAGGTTGTCCCATTTCTTCCTTTGAAAAGTTTCCTTCAAAACAAATACCTATTGAATTGTAGTTTGCTCCTACTGCATGTGCACCTACTGTATTCTCTGGACGTCCTCTATATATAGAACCATCTTTTCTAACATAAAAATGATACCCAATTCCTGCCCAACCTTTTGTATTTTTATGATAATTATGTATTACTTCTACACTTTGTAAAACAGTTACTCCACTGTGATGACACACGATTTGCTCTGTTGTATTTCTTATATCCATTGTACCAAACTTAAAATTATTTTCTATTATTTTCATTATTTTTCCTCCTTGTTTATAGTTTTTACAGCCTTTTGTCCTAATAGATATGTAGATATAACTCCGTTTATTGCTGCTATAACACCTGTTATTTGAGTGCAATATGGTATTGTTATACCTTCTACTGCATTGATACCTAAAAGTAAAGCACTTATTATTGTTAATGCATTTAATACATATTTAGAGATTGTCTTTATTTTTTCCATATTTACTCCTCCTCTCTTATTTTAATCCTATTTTATATGCAATATAACCTAAGCCCAATCCAATTATTGTATAAAATAAATAATCAATTAGTTTGTCCCATTTTTTACTTTTAACAGTATTATCTTCACGAACTTTTTCATCTAATTTTTTATCTATTTTATCCACAGCCGATTCAACTTTTTCCATTCTATAATTCATATTTTTTAAAATAGAATTAGTTTCCTTTAATTCCTCTATTTGTTTATCATGTTCATTCAATCGCCTTGTGTTATCTCTGCCGACCTCTTCTGCTACAACTAATCTTTCATGCAACTCTATACTATTCTCCATAATACCTATTCTCCTTTTGGAATTATATTTATTCTATTATTATTATAACATATAAACAAAAAAAATAACACAGATACATATAAAAATGTATCTATGTTTATAATGTTAATTAAGAAAGC
>ULWL01056506.1_pt1 | contig 11171 bp, 10 predicted proteins | sample 1960171 | NCBI WGS metagenome assembly ULWL01 (sample SAMEA4835807, study PRJEB28245) | human gut metagenome | biome: gut microbiome; material: fecal sample | place: Denmark | collected 2008 | reverse complement strand
TATCGGCAGCGGTATGACTCTGGCAATGTTCACCGGTGGTGTGGATATGTCCGTTGGCGCCGTTGCTGGCGTTTCTACCCTGGCTGCTCTTTATGAAGTGGCCTACGGGGATATGCCTCTTGCAGTTGGCTTGCTGATTGGTATCGGTCTTGCTGCAGCCATCGGTCTGATCAACGGCTTCTGCGTTTCTCAATTGGGCGTTGCGCCCTTTGTAGCTACACTGGGCACCATGTTCCTAGCTCAGGGTATGCAGTACATGTTCTCCGATGGCGGTCAGGCGGTTTCCTATGGTATTCCCAAGGGATTCACCTTCCTGGGTGCAGGCAGTTTGGGCCCCATCCCCATGCCCATCATCATCTACCTCGTTGTCTTTATCATTCTCTTTGTTGTTACTGAATTGACCCCTGCAGGCCGCTATTTCCGGGGCACAGGTTTGAATCAGTTTACATCTGAGCTGTCCGGTATCCGGATTCGAATGTATACCCTTCTTTCCTATGTGATCTGCAGTCTGACGGCTGCAATTCTGGGCCTGGTACTGTGTGCATCCCAGTCTTATGCTTCTCCGGATCACGGCAACTCCTTTATGATGGACTCTTTGCTGGCTGTTCTTCTGGGTAAAACTCTGATGAACAACAAGGTTTCCATCTACGCAACGGCGTTCGGAGCACTGTTCCTTCGCTCTTTCGAAAACGGCCTGTCTATGATCGGTCTGCCGGTCACACTGCTGAGCGTCTGCAAGGGCATCCTGCTGGTTGTAGTTCTGCTCCTAACCTGGTTTGTTGGCAAAAAGAAAGGCAAAAAATAAGTTTCCCAAAGCTTATGGTCTTACACGTTGTATAACACTGAAAATAATTACTACAATCATTTAAGGGAGGAAATAACCAATGAGAACTGATTTTGAATTCGCACGGTATTTGGACTCGACCCTGCTGAAGCAGGATGCAACAGAGGAACAGATGCGTGCACATCTGGAGCTGGCAAAGAAATACCATTTCAAGACTGTTGCTATCGGATGCGCATGGATTCCCTTTGCAAAGGAAAATTTGGCAGGATCTGATGTAGGCATTGATGCTCCAATCGGCTATCCAAATGGCTATAACACTACGGAGGCAAAGATTTTTGAAACCATCGACGCTTTTGCAAAGGGTGCTACGGAAGCAGATATTCTGATGAATGTCAGCTGGTTCAAGAGCGGCCGTTACGCAGATGTTGAGGAAGAACTGAAGCGCTTTGTGTGTGCTTGCGGTGACCATGTCAGCAAGGTCATTATCGAAACCTACTTCCTTAACGAAGCGGAGATTCGGGAAGCTACCCGTATCGTTAAGCGTGCTGGTGCTACCTATGTTAAGACTGCCACTGGCTTTACCCCTAAGGGTGCTACTGTCGAGGATGTCAAGGTCATGCTGGAAGAGGCTGGTGACTCTCTGCTGGTCAAGGGCTCCGGCGGTATCCGTAGCCGTGAATTTGCAGAGCATCTGCTGGATATGGGTGTACAGCGCTTGGGCGTCAGCAACGCACACAAGCTTCTTAATAATTTATAATCCGTTTTGTACGAACATAAGAATATAATTATATAATAATGAACGGAGGAACTAATATGAAGAAATTATCCATCGGTGAACTGCCCCTGTATCGTGCATCAGCACCCAATGTTCGCGACAACCTGATTCTGGTTGATACCCAGGATGGTGCAAAGAACATTGCCATGGGTGTTGGTGTTTACAATAAAGGCCAGGCATCTGAATTCCACACTCATTATAACGAAGAGGAGATCATGGTCTACCTGCGCGGCGAAGGTATCATGCGCATGGAGGATGGTACCGAAGTCACCCTGAAGCGTGGCGACATCACTTTCGTTCCCGCCGGTGAGGCACACAGACTGTTCAACACCGGTGACGGTGAGTTCGTGTTCCTGTTTGTCTACTCCCCTATGGGACCCGAGAAGAATATCCGTAAGTGGGACATCGTTGATGGTGTCCACCTGACTCTGGATGATCTTGTAAACCTGTAATATGATTATCGTCTAAACCGCGATAATTTTATAAAAAACTGAGAGGAGAACCATTATGAAAATCAGAAAACTCGTAGCATTGTTCCTTTGCCTCGCAATGATCTGCAGCTTCTTTGTTGCCTGTGGCAGCGCAGAAAAAGCCCCCAAGACGGAATCTCCTGCTGAGCAGTCTGCTGCGCAGAGCGGTGCAGATGCAGTGGAAGAAGCAGTCGGCAAGCTGGATGGCACTGGTTTGAAGATTGGTCTGTCCCAGCAGCACCTGACCAATGACTTCAACCGTGGTCTTCTGGCTGGTGCAACCGCAATGGCCGAAGAACTGGGTGCTGAACTTATTACCGCAAATGCACAGGGCGACTCCAACAAGCAGGTTTCCGACATGGAAAACTTCCTAACCATGGGTGTTGATGCTGTTATCATTGGCGGCGGCGAAGCTCCTGCATTTGCCGAAGTCATCAAGAAGATGAATGAGGCTAACATTCCCATCATCACCATCGACATGACCAGAAGCGAAACCACCGAGTGCAATCTGACCTCTGATAACTTCAATGCTGGTGAGCAGCTGGCTCTGTACGTTGCCAACAAGCTGGGCGGCAAGGGCAATATCCTGGTGCTGGATACCCCGGGCTGGCACTCCATCGAAATCCGCGTTCGTATGCTGGAAGAAGTCACCTCCGACTATCCCGACTTGAACATCGTTCAGACCATCTCCATCGGAACTCAGGACGCTGTTAACAACTATGCTAAGGAAGTTAAGGCTTATCTGCAGGGCAACCCCGACGTTCAGTGCATCTTCGCTGACTGGGGTCTGGCAGCTGTCGGCGCTTCTCAGGCATTGCGTGAGATGGGCCTGACCGACGAGATCTTCGTTGTCACCATCGACGCCGACCAGGTTGTTATGGATGAAATGATGAAGGAAGACTCCCCCCTGTCCGCAGTCATCGGTCAGTATCCCGCCAAGATGGGCTCCGGTGCTGTTGAGAATGCTATTAAGGCAGTTCAGGGTCAGGAGATCCCCGGCGAGATCTACATCCCCATCATCCTGATCGAGAAGAACGATCCTTGGGCATGGTTCTCCAGCCCCGAGATCATGACTCCCGAGGAAGCATGGAATGCTCTGTACGGTGAATAATCCGTAAATCCGTTATTGAAATCCTTTGGATGAATATTTGACCCCCATGTGCTAACACATGGGGGTCGCCCCTACTCTTGTGGATTTTGCGATGAAAAAACCACTGTCAAAGAAATGCATATTGTTCATATTTTAGGACATAAGGCACTTGAAATTTTACTTTTCATAAATTATAATCTAGATAGAGATGTACTGTTTATTAATACTATTTCCTGATTAAAATCTTTGATTTTAATCAGGAAGGCATCGCCTAATGGCGCTGCCTGTTTTGTGATTTATAAGGAAAGAAATCACAAAACAAGTCTCATATGAACTTCATGCCCTTCGGGCAATTAAAATCTTTTTTAAAGATTTTAATTGAAGTTCAGTATAAGGCTTGGAATTCGATTTGGAGTGTTTTTATGAAATCATTAGACAAAAATTCCCCTGTGCCTCTCTATTATCAACTTTATACCATTCTCCTGAATCAAATCCAGGCGCATGAGCTGAAACCGGGAGATATGCTGCCGACAGAGCTGGCGCTGGTTGAACAGTATAATATCAGTCGCTCCACTGCCCGTCAGGCGATTATGGATCTGGTTCGGAACGGATATGTGGTTCGGGAAAAGTCTAAGGGTACATTTGTCCAAGATCATACGCACAATGTGCAGTATAGCGGACGGTTAAAAGGTTTCTCCGCAATCTCCCGGGAACAGGGCATCATTGAACTGACCACCAAAGTCATTGAATGTTCCGTTATTGACCCTCCGAAGGTAGTGCAGGGCGTGCTGAAGCTTGCTGACGGGGAAAAGGTCTTTTACCTGAAGCGACTCCGCAGTATTCTGGGCATTCCCAATACCTATGTCGAGGATTGGATCCCTTACCGACTCTGCATGGATATCGAAAAGATTGATTTCACCAATCTTTCCCTGTATGACACCCTTGAGAAGCATTACGGTGTTCTCCCCAACCACGCTACCCGTGAATTTGACAGCTGCTATGCAGACAGTGAAGAGCAGATCAAGGAACTGAATATTCGTAAGAATACGCCGCTTCTGCGCTGCACCAGCCGCGTGTATGATGCACAAAACAATCCGATGGAATACTTTGTCTCGCTGACCAATGGTAAGTTTACCGTTCAGGAAGGATAATATTGAATCCGTGCTGTGTAAACAGCACGGATTTTTGTATAAAGAAAACCACTCGTTATACGAGTGGTTCAAAATAGCCTATGGCGATGAACAAGAATACCCTGCTACGATAACTGAGCGGTCCGCCAACAACTCAATGGTACATAACAGGGATTCTTTATCATGGGAATAAATGACAGTGTAGATTATAGCAGACAGTACAACAAAAAAGCAAACAAAATCTATAGTGGTATGCAATGTGAAAATATCGGAAATAGTCTGTGGAGCGAAACCATACGCGAGTGACATCGTACTTACGCGTTGACGCGTTACGCGAGGAATAAGGGGTTATACCCCTAAATGACAACCACCGGCTACGCCGGTGGGTGTGTTTTTTTGATACCTATGGGAACCTGCCATTGAACGCCTGTGATTCAGTGTGCAGCCGTTTGTTGATTGAGTAATTCTTTTGGCTTCCATTTACCGATAAAATACAGGATCAATGTAATGGCAGCTTCTGCGACCCAAGAGATGACCCATGCACCGTATATGCCCTGCATTCCGCCTGCGGGTGCCAAAAGCAAGGTTCCCAGAATACGGGAAGCCGCGCCTATGAATGTTACCAGAATCAGTAACCCTGTTGCCCGGACACCCCGGTAAAACGCGTGGAGCAAATTGTTAATCATGTTAAACACCAGAAACGGGAGATAGTACCGCATAAACAAGACTGCGTAACCCAAGGCGTCTTCATTAACGCCCTTATCGAAAAAGAACAGGCTGATCTGTCTGGGGAACAGGGCGCACAGGATCAGCAGGGGGATCAGACAGAAGGCTGCCAGGACTGCGCCTACGGCCAGACCTTTGCCAAGCTGGTGGTATTTGTGCCCGCCGACACATTGGGCGGTATAGTTGCTCACCGTCATAGAAGCGCCCTGATACATACAGGCGTTAATATCAAATATTTTTATTACGACTGTGTATGCGGCAGTTGCGGAGGCGCCGATGGCATTGATATATGGAAATACCGCCGCACTTGAGAAATACATCGTGATCTGCTGCAATGAGGTGGGCGTAGCATAACTGACGGATTTATGCAGCACAGCGGGATCATATCCAACACGCAGGTGTAATACATCCATTTGACGAAAAATCTGCAGAAGTCGCAGATAATAGCATAGATCCACCACGGAGGCAGAAATAACGGAAGCAAGCACAAGACCTAGCACGCCCATTTTCAGTACCGCTACCGACAATATATTTCCGCCAATATTCAGAACAGCGGCCAAACAGCTCATTAAGAAGGACATTTTGCTGTCCCCAATTGCATTAAATATTTTTATAAAACAGTCGTTTAGGATGATAAAGTACAGTCCGGAAATATAAATTGAAAAATAGAGGGAAGTATCCCGATAAAGCCGAACGTCCACATTTAAAAATTCAAATAGCGGTCTGCGGAACAGAAGCATTCCGCCCCCAATCAAAATGCAGGCAGCAAGAAGCGCTAGAAGATTGTAGATCACGCATTTTTTGATTCCGTAATAATTTTTATCCCCAAACATTTGGGCAACGTAGACGCAGAATCCGGAACTATAGCCCCACATAAAGGACGAGGTGAGCTGAATCAGGCCTGCTGTTCCGCCAACAGCGGCCAGACCGTCCTCGCCAATACATTTCCCGGCGATCATTGTATCAATAATATTATAAGACTGTGACAATAAGCCGGAAAAAACCAGCGGTATCCCGAACATGAAAAAGATTTTAAATGTATTGCCTTGTGTAAGATTTTTCATATCCGCCCCGCTCCTTCGTAATATTATGTACTAACATTATAATGTAATTACAGGATGGTTTCAACCTGTTTTTTGGGAGCAGGAAAAGTGAATATTTCTGCAGATGTATATTGACTGGATGATTGAATAATCATTTTGGGGTCTTGTGTACCCAGTGATGCCACTGCACATCACCTGCATTTTATCCTTTGCTAAACGGATGTAGGTCATAAGAGTATGGATTTTTATCGTATAAATCTCCTTGATTTACAGATACTAACTGCGTAATTTGTAAGACCAAGAGGAGAGAATATATATGAAAGCAACAGGCATTGTGCGACGGGTGGACGATCTGGGCAGAATCGTCATTCCGAAAGAGATCAGAAGAACCCTCCGTATCCGCGAGGGCGACCCGCTGTTAACATCATTGGCAGTGAGGAAACGGTTTGCCTGTGCGGTTGGTAACCTGGAAAGTCAAACTATTTCTTGATATTATTGCTTATATTATTGAAAATTACCGAAAATATCAAATAATTAAACGAGGGTGTCGCGAAACGCGACACCCTTTAGATATACTGCTCTTTTATTCACCTATCTGTCGAGGCGCTTTTCTTGACAGCCCGCCGGTCATTTTAATCGGCGGGCCGCTTTTTGAATCACAACTTGGTTATATGCCATTCAACGCCGACAGGTCCACCTTATAGATGAGTCCCTGGGGTGGGGCATCGGGGCAGACAAAGATCATCATATACCACGGAAGATAGAGCACATCATCGACAACTTCCAGATTCCCTTTGCACAGAACAATACTGTCCCGGAACTTCCATTCGCTTACACTGCGGATTTTATCCAGCGCGCTGTGCTTTTTATAGTCATTTCCGGATTTTACTTCAATCAGGCGGGTGTGAACGCCTCCGGAAACAACAAAATCCACCTCTCCATACTTTTTCGCGTCGAAATAGAACAGATCATAGCCGTTTGCTTTCAACTGCTGCGCCACAATGTTTTCCAGGATGCTGCCCAAATTCACGTCCAGATGGCCACTGAGCAGGTCGAATTGCACATTTTCCATGCAGGCGGCGCAGAGCAGTCCAACATCGTTCATGAAGAGCTTAAAAAGGCTGTGTTTTTCGTTCAGCTTCAGCGGCGTTTGGGGCTCGGTAACATTGTAGCAGGCCAGCGCCACCCCCGCGTCACTGAGCCACTGGAAGCTGTCCTCATACCGGGCAAGCCGGGCAGTGGGCGCAAGAGAGTTTACCATAAAGCGCCGGTTCCTGTCATTCAGCTGGGATGGAATCGCGTCGAAGATCGCTTTGATCTTGATTTTTTCATTTCCGTCCGCATACCGGGAGATATCCTGCCTGTACAGATCCAGCAGCGATGTCTGCACCGCAATGACCTTTCCGATATCGTGGGTATCCACATATGTCTGAACCACATCCGGCATACCGCCCACCACGATGTAGCTGTAAAACAGCTTTGTCATGGTTTCGTGCACCGCAGGCAGGACCCGCATTTTTGTGTGCATACAGGTTTTCAGGTATTGAATGGTCGCGTCCTGAACACCGTTTGCCCACAGGAATTCCTCGAAGTCCATGGGATACATGCGGTAGATTTCTTCAAAGCCTACGGGAAGGGATTTGACGGTTTTGTACTTTGTCCCCAGCAGGGAGCCGGATTCGATATAGTCAAATCGTCTGTCCTCCACAAGGAACTTGATGGCTGTCCGCACATCGGGGCACTCCTGGACTTCATCAAAGAAAACCAGTGTTTCCCCGGGTTCCATAGGCTGACGGGTATAGGCCGTCAGATTTGTAATAATGGTGTTTACATCCAGGTCGCCAGAAAAAATGCCGGCAGCATCCGTGTCGGAAATAAAATTGATCTCAACAAAGTTTTTGTAGTTCTCTTTTCCGAATTTCCGAATCAGTGTTGTTTTTCCAATCTGTCTTGCGCCAAAAATACAAAGCGCTTTGTGATTGCGATCCTTTTTCCAATCCAGAAGCTTTTGATATGCCTTCCGCTGCAGCATGTTAACCACCTCAATCCCGTTCGCGTGCCGCTATTGTAACATAATTCCTTGCGATTATCAATCGTTTCGTGACATAATTCCAAAGAAGCTATATACATTTTGCGACATAATTCTCATTTTAATGTCATATACCTGCGCACAGAGCTGGACTGGCTGATGGATTAGCGAAATAGACGCAATACAGCCCACCAATCAGATGATTGGTGGGAAATTGTCTTCTTCGTTGATTCTTAAAATGATTACCGCCATAATTTTCTGCATCTCCAGGCAATCAGCCTGTTGCGTCTTTTCATCAAGAGGGCAGGTATCGTGAGCATACTTATTTCGGAAGTCCAATCCATTGCTATTTCTGCTTGCTATTAAACTGTCCGCTCCAACGGCTGACTCCTATCACTTTTGTATTGACATTGATGATATATTGATTATAATTATGGTCAAGAAGTTTAAGAGAATGAGCTTAGCAATCGCATTCCAGAAAGGGTTTTTCCTGTGAACAACATTGAATTTTACAAGGAAATATTTGATCGCTATGGCGGAATGATGCGAACTTCACAGCTCGCTGATGAGAAAGTGTACTATCAGCAGCGAGAACAACTTCTCACAAGTGGTGTTATTGAAAAAGTTCGCAGAGGGTACTATCAATGGGTCAACCCCGATGATTTCAGCGAGGTTGGCACGGTAAAGCGCCTGTTCCCGGATGGGATTTTCTGCATGGATACGGCTCTCAGGTATTACGGGTATAGCGACCGCACTCCTGGGCAGTGGCATCTGGCAGTCAGTAAAGATTCTGGGAAATCCCGATTCCGCATCGACTATCCCTTTGTGAAGCCCTATTTTCTGGAGCCTACGGTTCTGGAACTAGGCCTGACAAAAGGGAATATGGACGGGCACGAAATTCGGATCTATGACAAAGACCGCGTGATCTGCGACTGCCTGCGCTATCGCAATAAGATGGATAAAGAGATTTTCAACAAGGCAATTCAAAACTACGTCAACGATCCGGGAAAGAGCATTCCGAAACTACTGGAATATGCGGAACTTCTGCGCGTGAAAAGAACCGCAAAAGATTTGATTGGAGTGTGGCTGTAATGGCAGACATTGCCGCTTCTGTTCTTGCAAAACTGAAAAACAAGGCCAAGGCTAACCGCATCAGCTATCAGCAATGCCTGCAGCTGTTCTTCCAGGAAGAATTTTTGCGTCGGTTGGCTGGCTCCAAATATGCGGAGAACTTCGTGTTGAAGGGCGGACTGTTCATTTATACGCTGACCAATTTTGAAAGCTGGGCAACGGTAGATGTGGACTTTCTTATGCGGGGCCTGAATAATGACCTTGCCAGGATGGACGAGATCATTGCAGAAATCCTGACAGTGGATACCGGCAATGATTTTGTGACTTTCAAGGCGAGTAAAGCCGAACCGATTGCAGTCCAGCGGAAATACCATGGCATCAGCACCCAGATCACCGGCTATATCAAGAATGTCCGAGTCCCCTTTCATGTGGATATTGGTGTGGGGGATGTCATCGTCCCCAATGCTCAGAGGCGAAACATTCAGACCCAGCTTGATGGCTATGAAAAGCCGGAAATCCTCACCTACTCGCTGGAAAGCACCATCGCCGAGAAGTTCGACGCCATCCTGCAGCGGTTTGAATTGACCGGCCGCATGAAAGATTTTTACGACATTTATTATTTGTCCCGGGCATTCGACTTCGATGGTCTGAAGCTGCAAACCGCCATCCAAGAAACCCTCCAAAATCGTGGGACGACCTATGAAAAGGATAGCTTTGATCGTGTGCTTTCTCTGGTGGACGACGAGGATATGCAGAGCAAATGGCGGTATTTCCTGAGAACACTGGGAAATCCAGATGTAGAATTCTCTTCCGTTATAGCAGGAATAGATCTGTTCCTTGCGCCGGTTTGGACAGCCATCACCCGTGAAGAAGAAATGCAAAAAATATGGCACGCGAATTCCGCTATATGGGAATAAGCAAGCACAACGGAAGAATTTGAACAGGATAATCATAATTGGTTGATTTTGTTCCTGTTCTCAGTGTTCGCATTTTCAGATGCAGATATCCCCAAAGAAATACTCAGATAGAGATGGAGGCAAGATATGCCTAAGTTAAGCGAAATATTCGATACGTAAATTGCAAGTTCAAGTTGGACACCTAGCGGTAGAAAAATGGGTTCCATCTTAGCTACAGTTTTGGTTGAAGCGTCAGATTCAACCAAAATTGGGGCTTCGGCAGCCGCTCAGGCTGCGCAAATAATAAATTGGATAGGAGTGGGGTGAAAGTATGCCCAGAGAGGTCGTATTCTACAAGGCAGTAGATCAGTCAGTGCTGACAGAAGGTTTTTCAATTCCTCTTTTGTATCAAGAACAACTGATTGCAGGACTTGGGTTAACCCTTAACCGAGGGCAGAAACAGCCAATCCATATTTGGGTTGATGGGAAACAATACCCAGCAGTAATGACTAATATACAGTTCGACGAACAAAAGTATCCCCATCACAAAGATTTACTTCAGATTCGATATGGAAGAAAAAGCCCAATGGCGGCAAAATTCCGAGAGATATTCTCCTATACTAATTCTTTGATAACAGCGCAGAAATTGTCCACCGGAAATGGGAGAATTACCCACCTAGCGGAAGAGAGAAAGGAATTCCTTACAATATATTCTACAACAATACCCGGCGAACTTCTCTTGGAATGCATTCCCAATACAGAGTTCCGTGAAGAAACGGCAGGGCTTGTTCTCCTTGGAGAGAAAGCTGCTGAGGGCCTTCTGGATGGCACCGATGATACAGCGAGCATCCATCTGCAAACCAGAATATGTAAAGTCAGACATTTGGCAAAGACTATCTGCCAGGATCTCAAAATTGCCTATGGCTATCGATGCCAGATTTGTGGGCAGTATATCGGTGAACCATATGGTTCAAATCTAATACATGCACATCACATTGATTACTTTGTAAAAAGCATGAATAACAACGCCAGTAATATCATGATTCTCTGCCCCAACCACCACGGAATCATTCACGATCGAAACCCGATATTTGATTTCTCTACTAGAACATTCCATTATCCTAATGGCTATATCGAGGGGTTGAAGTTAAACATTC
>ULWL01056306.1_pt1 | contig 11209 bp, 9 predicted proteins | sample 1960171 | NCBI WGS metagenome assembly ULWL01 (sample SAMEA4835807, study PRJEB28245) | human gut metagenome | biome: gut microbiome; material: fecal sample | place: Denmark | collected 2008 | reverse complement strand
AAAACTGTGTCAAAATTCCCCGTCCCTTTTGGCATTGCTTTTCTGTATTAAATTCATCTGCAGATACTTTAAATATTTTCGCAAATGCAAATAATTCAAAATCTTGTACTAATCTTTTGTTATTTTCTATTTTTGAAATTTCTTTTGATGTTAAGTCAATACCTTCTAATTGTAACTTTTTTGCTAAATCTTGTTGCGAAAGTTTTGATTGTTTTCGCAAATCTTTTAATTTACTACCACATATATTTTTATAATTATTATACTTTGTTATTTTCATATTATACCTCATTCGCTTTATTAACGATTCTATTGTAATATGTTTATAAAAAATATTATCTCTAATAAAGCGATTTTTAATTGACAAAAATATTTTTATATGATTAAATATCCTTAAATTAATACAAATGGAGAAAAAGTAATGGAAAATGATATATTAAAAGCATATGCAGAAGTTGATAAAATATTATCATATATGGAAATCAAGTATGTTGAAAAAATTCCTAAAAAAATGAAAGAATTATTTAAAAGTGAAAAATTACAAGGATATGAACCTAAAATAGATAAAGACTTACCTTTAGACCAACAAAACTTACAACGAAAAACATTAGCAATATTAACATTGCTTAATTTAAATTACTGGTGCGAAAGTCAAGAAGAAAAACAGGAATTAATAAAGGCTTATTCTGAAAATGATAAAAAAAGAGAAAAAGAGATGCGAGAAAAATATAATCCTGATAATATCTTTAAGAAAAACAATGCTGCTAAAGAAATGGAAAAAGTAACAGAAGATGTTATATTACTTGTAGAATACAAGGAAGAAAGTTTTATAAAAAAATTACTAAATAAGATAAAAAGATTATTTAAAAGATAGCCAAATAAACTATTACTATATTTAAATGTTAATAATAAAATAATATAGATTAATAATAAGGAGAGTAAAAGATGGAGATAACAGAAGAAGACTTAAAGGATATTCTTGAAAACGGAGAATTTGCAGAAGAAGACAAAAATATTTTAATAGATTTTTGTAATTCGTTTCAACAAAAGTTTTCAGATTTTGTTGACAGAGATGAATTTTTAAATAGAATTAGCACATTGAAGAAAATGCAATATAAGCATAAGGGAGAAAAGGCAAATGCATCGTATTCTCAAAATGGTACTTTGACTATAAATGATGACTTACACGGAAATAAAAGAAGAGCAATCATATACCACGAACTTATGCATTTAATTTCAATGCATTTGTCTAGAGAAAATCCTGAATTTGGTAGAGTTCAAGGATTAAAAATAGGTTCGGAAGATATGAATGAAATAATGACAGAATATTTTACAACTAGATTACTGTTACATGAAGGTATAGAAGATCTAAAAGGAAAATATTATATAAAAAACAAGGATGGAATAGAAGAATATGTAGAACACGATGGAACTGGTTATCCACCTGCTGCGAAACTAGGAGAAATGTATCACAAAATTTTCGGTCAAGAAATTGTAGATGGATATTTTAATAATGCAATAAAATTTCAGGAAATGTTTAATGAAAAATACAAATTTCTCGAAGATAGAGAAGGTACAGCAATGGAAAATGCAGTCTATTTATGGGATGATGTATATAAAAACTATGGTAATGCATTGAGAATATTTATGACAAATGAAAATGAAAAATTAAATTTAGGTACTTTATCTGTATATGATTATTTAAAAGACAGCAAACCAATAAGGGATTGCTTACCTGTGAGAAAAGATACAAGATTAGAAGAGTGCGAAGTTGTTGGTATTCCTAGTGGAGTAGAAAAATTTTTGATGAGATTAGATGAAAGATTTGTAGCACAATTTATAAGACCAGATGTAGTTGGAAAACCACAAGATGCCGATGTATTAAGAAAAAAGAAAGATTTCTTTATTGCTTTAAATGCTATTAGGGATAATATTGAACATCTATCTCCTGAAGATTTAGAAAAAATAGATATGAACTTTCAATATGAGCTAAGTAGTGGTAATATGAATATTTTAGTAAATGGAAAAGTGATTCAAGTTTTTACAGATGGAGAAACATATTTAGGAACCAATGAAATTGAAAGAGAATATACACAAAATTCTGATATAGATATTTCATTAAATAAAACTATAACTTCAGCACAAATTACAAATGATACTATTAATGTTGGAATGGGTATAGAAGACGCAAATGCGGTAGCATTTGAAATAAGACAAATGCAAACACGAGATAAGCAACAGTCACAAGAAATATCAGAATAAATAATTAAAGGAACAGTTTTCTGCTCCTTTAATTATTTATTCTGATATTTTCCATTTTGAGAGTATAGAAAAAGTTGTGTAAATAAATCCTTTCTATGCCAAAGGGGACGGGGAATTTTGGCACAAATTAAAATCCATCAGATTGAATAGGTAAAAGAAAATAGCAAGTCTTGAATGACTTGCTATTACTACGTTTTACCTTTTTAAAAGGTGGTCGGGGTGACACGAATCGAACGTGCTACCTCATGGTCCCAAACCACGCGCTCTACCAAATGAGCTACACCCCGAAGTACTTAAAAATCACGTGCTTATAAATAATAGCACATTTTTTTTAGCAATGCAAGGGTTTTTTACAAAAATTTAAGTAAACCGATTAAAATTAATAATATTCCAGAAATAAATGACCATACATTATCATTTATTTTAAAAGAATTTTTCAATTCTTTACCTATAAAATTTCCAAAAGAAATAAATAGTAGTTGAAAAAAAGCAACAAGTAAAGGAAATAAATATGAGCTTATATTTAACATACTACTTCCAATACCTACACAAAGTGAATCAAGTGAAAGTGCTGTTCCAAGATATAATGCTTCTTTTGAACTTATAGTATTTGATTTATCAAAATCAGAAGAAATTGGGTCTTTAATTATTTGAATTGTTATTCCAAGCCATTTTATAAAAAAGTTATATTTTTTTTGACCTTTTAAAGACTTTTTACTACTTCCATTTTTACTTAAACTTTGAAAAGAAAAAACTATTCCCATTGCAACTAATATTAAACAACCTAAAAGGTTTGTAAAAAAAGGCGAGAAAATTTTAGATATAATTTTTCCAAGGTTTATAGAGATAATTGTAGCTATTAATGAAATAGTAAATAAAATTAGTTTTGATAAATTAGTAATTTTAGTATTTTTTATTCCATAAGTAATCCCAATACCAAAAGAATCAATGCTTACAGAAAGTGCAAGAACAATGCAATTTAAAATCATAACTTCACCACCATAGTATACATAATACATTATATGAAAGCAATATATTTTGTGATATAAAAAATTAAGATAAAAGTTTACAATTTACATAAAATCTGATATAATCAAAGAGTTGAAAAAATAAAAAAAAGAGGGATATTATGCAAAAGGTAGATTTAGTATTAAGAAATGCAAAATATTTAGATGCGGACAAAAGAGAATTTGTAGAAGGAGATATAGCAATAAAGGATGGCAAAATTATTGGAATAAATGGGAATTTTTCTGGAAAGGAAGAGAAAGATTTAACAGATAAGTACATAACACCAGGATTTATAGATGGTCATATACACTTGGAGAGTTCTGTAATTTCACCAGAAGATTTTGCAAAAATAGCAAGTATACATGGAACAACAGCAGTAGTTACAGATCCACACGAAATAGCAAATGTATGTGGAATAGATGGAATAAAATATATGTTAGAAAAGACTAAAAACTTACCTATATCTGTATATGCAATGGTTTCATCTTGTGTGCCAGCAACAGAGTTTGATGAATCGTTTGCAAATTTGGATAGTGAAGCAACAAAAAAATGCTTTGACTTAGACCCAGATAGAATATTAGGATTAGCAGAAATGATGAATTTCCCAGGAGTTATATTTAAAAATCCAGAAGTTTTAGCAAAAATAGAAATAGCAAAAAAATTGGGAAAAAGAGTAGATGGACATGCACCTGGTTTAACAGGCGAAGATCTAAAAAAATATATCTCAGCAGGAATAGAATCAGACCACGAATGTAGTACAATTGAAGAAGCAATAGAGAAAATAAATGTAGCAAAAGAGTTAGGTCAAGAATTTTACATTATGATAAGACAAGGAACAGCAGCAAAAAATCTAGAGGCATTAGCAAAATTAATGAATATGACAGAATACAGAGATTGCTGTATGTTTTCAACAGATGACAAACATCCAGAAGAATTAAAAAATGAAGGCCATATTGATTCTATTATAAGAAAAGCAATAAGTTTAGGAGTAAAACCAGAAGATGCATATATTACAGCAACAAAAAATGCTGCAGAGTACTTTGGATTAGAAAGTTTAGGAAAAATAGAAGTTGGTAGACAAGCAGATTTAGCTGTTTTAGATGATATAAAATCAGTAGAAATAAATTCTGTATATAAAAACGGAGAAGAAATGACAAGTGAAAGATTAAAAGAGTGGACTAAAAATGAAGTGGAAGAAGGACTAGAGGAAAGAGTAAGAAATTCAATAAACATGAGAGAAGTTACAGCAGAAGACATTAGTTGCAAAGGACAAGCAAAACAAGTAATTGGATTGGTTCCAGGAGAAATTATAACAACAGATGCTGGTGTAGCAAAAGATTATGATTTGGAAAATGATATCATAAAAGCAGTTGTAATAGAATCACATAAAGGAACAATGCATATGGGAACAGCATATTTAAAAGGTATGGGATTGAAAAAAGGAGCTGTTGGTACAACAGTTGCACATGATTCACATTATATGATACTTGCAGGAACAAATGACGAAGATATAGCAAAAGCAGCAAATGAAATTGCTAAAATGCAAGGTGGAAAAATATATGTAGAAAATGGAGAAGTAAAAGCAAGTTTAGCATTACCAATAGCAGGATTAATGACAGATGAAAATCCGAATACCGTAATTAAAAAAATGGAAGCATTAAAGGAAAATGCACAAGTAAAAGAAGGAATAGATCCATATATGAATTTATCATTTGTAAGCCTTGCGGTAATAGGCGATGTTAGATTATTACCAGGTGGACCATTTAATGTTAAAGAATGGAGAATGATAACACCAGAAGAATTAGAACAAAGATATAAAGAGCAAGGAGAAGGAAAAAAAACAGGTGCAACTCAGTCAGATGATGGAGAAACTAGATAAAAGCAACAAAAAAGGACTTAAATATTTTTCTATTTAAGTCCTTTTACTTTATTGTAATGATTTTTTTATTTCATGTATTTTATTTCAAATGTACTTCCTTTTTCAAGCTCGGAATCTACTTTTATATATCCATTATTTTTTTCAATAATTGCTTTTGAAAGTGATAGGCCAATTCCAATACTGTCTTCGCTACTATTTTTAGCCTTATAAAATCTTTCAAATATATGTTTTAAGTCTTTTTTATCAATTCCATAGCCAAAATCTTGTATTTTTATTTTTAGAAAAACACTATTGTTTTCAACTGTTATAAGTATTTTAGAACCTTGTGGAGAGTGTTCTATAGAATTTTTTAAGATGTTTATTAAAGCTTCTTTTTGCCATTTATAATCTGCTATAAAGGTAGAATTTTTGTCTATATTAGTTTCTATTTTAATTTCTTTAACTTCAATTAAAATAGCCAAACTATCAATTACATCACTTATCAATTTTTGAACATCAATTTTTTCATTTTCCATTTTTATTGTGCCAGCATCAAATTTTGCAATTTTTAAAAGAGATATAACAAGAGAACTTATCCAATCTACTTGTTTGCTAATTTCTAAAATAAAATCATTTCTTACATCTTCTGACATATCTGGATTATCATTAATATTATCAAGCATTATTCGTATTGATGTTAAAGGAGTTTTTAATTGATGCGAAATGTCTGCAAGTGCTGTGCTTAATTCTTCTTTTTCTTTTTTACTATTTTCAGCGGCTTCTTTTAATATAATAGTTGTTTTATATAATTCGTTTCTAAGTTTTGATAATTCATCTTCTTTATTATCTTTTATTTTTAAAGTATAGTTTTTATTATTTATTTGATTTATGTATTCATTTATTTCTTTAATCTTTCTCTCTTGAGAGGCAACATATACTAAATATGCACTAAGTGAAAGCAAGCCAAATAAACTTATTAAAATTAAATCTTGAGTTTTTGAACGATTCATTTCCTCTTGTAACTCTTTTATATTAGAAACTTCATTATCATATCCATATTTTTTTAAGATATCTTCACCATAGTTACTTTGAGTGTTTAGTATTTTTAAAATATCTTCTTCATTAACATCTGGATAGTTTTTCACAACAGTATTAACAATTAAATTTATTTTTGCATTTATTATTTTGATATAATGTTTGTTTTGAATGTGTAAAACAATTAGAAATATACCTATAAAAATGGATATGATTATAATACTTGTTAGCATTGTTGTAAGTAAACTTTTACTTCTTTGTAATTTCACTTTTGGCCTCCTTGTACTTGGTATCCAATTCCTTTAATTGTCTTTATACAATCTGCACTTCCGAGCTTTGACCTAATTCTTTTTATATATACAGTAAGGGTGTTGTCATTTACAAAATTACCTGCTACATCCCAGATTTTTTCTAGGATTTGTTCACGAGTTACTACTTTGCCTATATTTGAAAATAGCAAAACTAATATTTTAAATTCTAATGCTGTAAGTTCGATGTCTATGCCTTCTACATATACTATTTTTTGATCCAAGTCTATTTCAATATTTTCATATATTATTTTATTGTTTTCTTTATTAAATCTTTTAAGTACATTATTAATTCTAGAAAGAAGTTCTCTATTTCTAAAAGGTTTAATTATATAATCTTCTGCACCCATATCTAAACCTTTTACTACATCTTGTTCTTCGTCCCTAGCTGTTAAAAAGATTATTGGAATATCTGTATATTTTTTTATGTATTCGCAAAGTTCATAGCCATTTCCATCTGGCAAAGTGATATCTAATATGATTAAATCAAATGTTTTAGTCCCTACAACATTCATAGTATCTTCAGCAGTTTTGCATATAGTTACATCAAAATTTTCTTGTTCTAATAAATATTTTAAGCCCTTAATAATAGCCTCATTATCTTCAACAATTAAAATAGATTTCATAATTTTCTCCTTTGCAAGATTATATCATAGACTTTAATAAAAATGTAGGGCACTTTATATTTAGTGCCCTACATTTTTATTACTAAATATTATCTTTTCTTATTGTTTCTATAATATTTTGTTTATTTATTTTATTTAATGAATATTTCATTGTTATTCCAACTATTATAAATACAAAAATTATTGATATAATAATTGCTGGTAAAGGTAATGTGTAACCTAAATCTATTCCTTGTGCAAATGCTTTGTACATTCCGTACGAACCAAGTATTCCTAAAGGTATTCCTATTAAAAGAGATTTTGTTCCATACATAATGCTTTCTAATCTTATCATTTTGTTAAATTCTTTAGAAGACATTCCAACAGATTTTAGCATTGCAAATTCTTTGCTTCTAAGTATCATATTTGTTGTTATTGTATTAAATATATTTGTTACACCAATTAATGTTATTACTGTTATAAATCCATATAAGAATATTTTTACAACAAGCAACATTCTTTGTTCTTGTTTCATATATGTTTCATAATTAAATACAGTAAGCCCATAATAATCTCCACCTTGTTTTATTAAATCATTAAGTGTATTTTCTAATTCTTGAGGCTTAGAAGATTTTATAAATAAATCTGATAAATGATAATAATCTGAATTATTAACATCTTCTTTAAATACTTCTTTAATATAATCTTCTGATACTACTATAATTCTATGATTATAGTATACAGCTTCCTGTCCCATAGGTTTTACATCTGTAAATTTTGATATTGTTAAGGTTTTTTCTTTATCCCCAGATTTTACATTTACTTTATCCCCAGACTTTAAAGAATATATTCTGTCAACAGTTTTGCTACCATCTTCATTGTAGAATGTGTCATAATCTAATAAAATTACTGCTGTTTTATAATCACTTTCTTTTAATCCAATTTCTTTTATATATTTCTTAAAATATTCATTGTTATATACCATAAATGCGATTCCAGTAGGCTGAGGGTCATTTTCTAAAAATTTTTTACCAAATTCAGAAGCATATTTAATATTATCAATGTCTAAACTTGATTGATAACAATATGCGGAATTATCTACATTTTCTAGTTTTGATATTTTTTCATATATTTGTGTATTAGCATCACTTAAACTATGCACATATACATTAAACTTAAAGTCCATGTAGTAAAATTGGCTTGTTTTTGTTCCTAAAGTCAAGAAGCTAGATAATGATATAAATATGAATATGGTTATAACTAATGAAATTACAGTTGTTCTATATTTTTTCTTACTTCTTTTTAAATTCTTGCTAGCAATAACTCCACCAATTCCAAATAACTTTTTAGTAAGTTTTGAGGTCCTTAATTTTTTAGAGTTAATTTTTATATCGTTATTTCCCCTAATAGATTCAATTGGAGAAATTTTAGCAGCTTTTCTTGCAGGAATTAAGCAAGATAGATATATTGTAATTATTGAAATCGCTACAGATATAAGCACTGCTAGTAGGTTTATGCTATAAGTAAAACCAAGGCCAGAAAGCATATCTGTAAGTAAGTAATTTACTACCTTTAATAAAATCATTATTGCAACTATTCCAAGTAAAATTCCAAGAGGTATTGCAATTAATCCAATAACCATTCCTTCAAATATTACATTTCTTCTTATTTGCTTTGAAGTTGCACCAATACTAGAAAGCATTCCATATTGTCTGTTTTTTTCTGCAACAGATATGCTAAAGCTATTTCTAATAACAAATACACTGCTTATAACAATTATAAATATAACAACTCCTGCTATTGCATATAAAACACGTAACATGCCATAACTCATTACGCCTTGAAAACGTAAGAAGTCAGAATTTACATATACATCTTCATCAAAATTTAAATTTAAGGTTTTACAAATATCTTTTGTAGTTTTTTCGTACTCTTTTGGAGATTTATATAAAACAGATATATCAATAGCAGATGGGGTTTCATCCATATATGTTAAGGCTGAATAACCAGGAGAGTAAAATTTTTCAACATCCAAAGTTTGCATAAAGCCAACTATTGTATAAGTTTTTTCTTTCGTATCTACTATAGATTCATCATCTTCTGTGTATAGAGCATCATCATTTAAATAGTAGTCATCATTACTTTTTCTGGTTCCAATGTTTAAAGTAATTGTATCTCCAATTTTTAAAGAAACACGTGCTCCTGTTAATACGCTTTCAGTAATTATTATTTCATTGGGATTTTGAGGTAATCTACCATCTGTTAATACTACACCATAGTTTTCTAGTGCTTTTTTATCATAAGCTAAAACGTGTAAATATGGTTTGTTAGTTGCTTTACTTCCTTCTAAATTGGCCCAACCAAGAGAAGAAGAAAGAAAATAATCTTTAACTTTTTGATTTTCTGTTACATATTGCGCTTTATCACTTGACACATTTTTAAATGTAACGTGATAGTTTCCGTCATTTGTTCTAGCCCAGTCTATAAGAGAGTTTTGAAAACTAGACACTAAACCAGCAACGCCACAAATAAGAGCAGTAGAAAGCATAATACCAATAATAGTAACAATTGTTCTTTTTTTATTAAGCTTTAAACTTTTTATTGTAAATTTATTTAAAATATTCATTGTATTACTCCTTTTTGATTTCTTTCATCTTTAATAATTTTTCCATCTTCGATTGTAATAACTCTTTCTGCTTCTTTTGCAATTTCTAAATCATGTGTAATTATTACAACAGTTTGATTGAATTTTTTATTTGAAAGTTTAAGTAATGAAATTATTTCTTCACTTGCTTTTGAGTCTAAGTTTCCAGTAGGCTCATCTGCAAGCATTATTGCAGGATTATTTATCATTGCTCTACCTATTGATACTCTTTGTTGTTGACCACCAGATAGTTGGTTTGGTAAATGAGTTTTCCTGTTTTCTAATCCTAGTGTTTTTAGCATTTCTGAAAGTCTTGCTTTATCAACTTCACTTCCATCTAAATCACAAGGCAAAGTAATATTTTCTTCTACATTTAATATAGGAATTAAATTATAAAATTGATATATTAATCCAATTTGTCTTCTTCTAAATATTGCTAAATTATCATTATTTAAAGAATAAATATCTTTTCCATCTATATATACTTTTCCGGAAGTTGGTCTATCTACACCTCCTAGTAAATGTAGTAAAGTTGATTTTCCACTACCACTTGCGCCTACAATAGCAACAAATTCTCCTTTGTCAATTGTAAAGGAAACATTATCAACTGCGTTGATTTGGTTTTCGCCTTTACCATAAGTTTTAACTAAATTTTCTACTTTTAAAATTTCCATAGTTCCTATCCTTTCTTTTTTTATTAAAGCATATACATATGCTATTACATTTTTCAAAACGTATTATAATATTTTAAAGTGACTCTAAAATGACTATTAAATATTTTTATCTAAAATTTTGTTTGCATCTTCCTTATTTAAATTTCCATATTTAATCATTTTTTGTATAACTTGTTTTTGCCTTTGCTTTGCTAGCTTTGGACTTGCTTTTGGATTGTATAAAGAAGGTGCATTTGGTATTCCTGCAAGCATTGTGCATTCACTGCTATTCAAATCTTTTGGTAACTTGTCAAAATAACCGAAAGAAGCAGATTTAATATTATAATAATTATTTCCATAGTATATTGTGTTAACATACAACTCTAATATTTCATCTTTACTATAATTTTTTTCTATTTCATAAGACATAAATACCTCTGCGATTTTTCTTGTTATTTTCTTTTCTTGGGTAAAGTACATATTCTTAGCAAGCTGTTGAGTTATAGTGCTTCCACCCTCAACAAAACTCATTGTTCTAATATCATTAAATGCTGCTCTTGCAATTGCAATTACATCAATGCCATGATGCTTTTCAAATCTATGGTCTTCTACAGAAATTACAGCAACTGTGTAAATTTTAGGAATTTCAAACAAACTTGTGTAATCTTTTTGCGATTTTATGCTTTCCACCTTTTGGGACAATGGCATAGTAGATATTGCTTCTTTGTACATTTTATAGCCCTGTCCAATTAATAATGCAAGTATACTTAATACAATTAATATTATTACAATTAAAAATTTCTTTAAATTCTTCATATATTATCACCTGTAAATATATT
>ULWL01014359.1_pt1 | contig 11289 bp, 14 predicted proteins | sample 1960171 | NCBI WGS metagenome assembly ULWL01 (sample SAMEA4835807, study PRJEB28245) | human gut metagenome | biome: gut microbiome; material: fecal sample | place: Denmark | collected 2008 | reverse complement strand
CCCGCCAATCCCGGCGGGAATCGGAGGTGCGACACCATCCTCCGCGCTCCAATCAGGATTTTTCCTCCGGCAACTCAATCTTGCCGTGCCGTTCTTCAAAATCAGCAATATACCGGCGCAGCAGATACAAGACTTCCCCGGATATGGAGCGGCCGTCGTATTTCGAGACGTATTGCAGCTTGTAGTGCAATTCCCGGTCGATATGCAGGCCGAGATGTTTGTCCTTCTCCACAATAAAACTCCCTTCATCCTCTGAATAAGTTGATTTTAAGTACATTCTGAGATAGAATGTTGTGAATGTACTTAAATTAAGTACAAATTAGTTTGAAGGGAGAGGCGCTTATGAAAGTCGCTGTAATCGGTTCGCGGAACCTGACGGTCTCCAATCTGGAAAAATACCTGCCAGCAGGCGTGACGGAAATTGTCTCTGGCGGCGCGCGAGGCGTCGATACCTCCGCACGGGAGTATGCCCGCGCGCATGGCCTGCCTTGCACAGAATTCCTGCCGGAATATGGCAAATACGGTCGCGCCGCGCCGCTCAAGCGCAATTTGCAGATTATCGAATACGCAGATCTTGCGCTGGCGTTTTGGGACGGCGAATCCAGAGGCACGGCCTATGTGATCCGCAAGTGCCGGGAGATGAACGTCCCCTGTAAAGTCTATATGCAGAAAGACGAGGGCCATCATGACGATTGAAAAAATCCCCGCCGCGCGGCTGAATCCAGCGGCGTACAATCCCCGCAAAGACCTGAAGCCGGGCGACCGGGAATATGAAAAACTCAGGCGCTCCATCGCGGAGTTTGGCTATGTGGAGCCGGTGATCTGGAACCGGCAGACCGGGAACGTGGTTGGCGGGCACCAGCGGCTCAAAGTGCTTGTGGACATGGGCCAAACGGAAATCGACTGCGTGGTGGTCGATCTGGACTTGCGGCGGGAAAAGGCGCTCAACGTCGCCCTCAACAAAATACAGGGCGATTGGGACGAGGAAAAGCTGGCCTCGCTCATGGCGGAATTTGACGCCACGGATTTTGACGTCTCCCTCACCGGCTTCGAGGCGGGCGAAGTGGACGCGCTGCTCAACCGCTTCTATTCGCACGAGGCACAAGAGGATGAATTTGACGCCGACGCCGCCAGAGAGCAGATCGCGGAAGACGGCGGGCCGGTCACGCAGCCGGGCAACCTGTGGGCGCTGGGCGAGCATCGCCTGCTCTGCGCCGACCCCACCGACCCAGAGGCATACGAAAGACTGTTGGGCAAGGAGCACGCGCAATGCGCCGTGACTTCGCCGCCCGTGGACGCGAAGGAATATGCGAAACACGGCCTTGAACCGTGGCTCAGGCGCATGGCGAAGGTAATCCGCCTGCTGGCGCGGTATGCGGAGGTGGTCTGCTGGCAAACCGCCGACCTGATGCGGACGGGCAGCCCGTTTGTGGAACCGCTGGCCATGCACGCCATGAAGCTGTTTGCGGACGAAACGCTGCGGCCCCTGTGGATCAGGGTGTGGAAGATGACCGGCAACGTGCCCACGGCGGGCGCGCTGCAGGCGGCGTCAAACAAGCCTGCGCCTCAATTCGACTATGTGACCGCTTATGCCAGCAACGCGCCCGAGGCGTACAACGATCAGGAATATGCGTGGGTGTCGGCGTTCGCGGCGCACTCTTTTCAATTTGTGAAGCGGCTGACGCGCGAGGAGCGGCGCAAGTGGGGCTACGCGGGCGTGTGGGAAATCTCGGCCATGCGCAAACAGAACGGCGAAGCGCAGATCCCCATAGAACTGCCGTGGCGGTGCATCAAAATGCACGCGGACGTCCACGGCCTCGCGCTCGACCCGTTTGCCGGGCTGGGCAGCACGCTCATTGCCTGCGAACAGTCCGGGCGGCGCTGCCGGGCCATTGAACCCAATGCGCTGCACTGCGACCTCATCGTCCGACGGTGGGAACAATTCACCGGCGAACAGGCGATTCGTTTGTAAAAAGAGGTTTTCTGAGCTTGTCTTTTCGGGGCGTCTATGGTAACACTCACTCACGGCGAGCCGCTCAAATCTCCGATTTGACCGGCTCGGTCGCAAAGCGACTTGGAAACCCTCCGGGTTTCCAACCTTGCGCAAGGCACATCATCCCAATCGGCGGGAACACAACCGATGGGCGCGCAAGCGCCGGAAAGGAGCCGCCATGACGCTCAATCAACTCGCCGCCAGCCTCTATCGCCTCTCCGTAGGCGGGCACTTTAACCGCGAAAAGTGGACGCGCGGCCAACTGCTCAACTACCTGCGCCACTGGTTCGGCAAGGCGGAAGGCATCGACCGCATTACGCCCAACGCGCGGGGGTGGAAGCGGTGGAACATGGAAATCTCTCTGCCTGACGGCTGGTGGATGATGAGCGTCTGGCAGATGCCCAACGGCGAGATGGACTATGACATTCCCGAGACGCGGGAACAGGAAGCGCGCTGGTTCCCGGAACTGGCCAAAGCCAACCGGCAGTAGCGCTGCTCACGACGCCGCCCTTTGGGGCGGTTCTTTTGTGCGTTTTTTCTGCTCAAAAGATTGAAAAAGAGGCCTTCCGAGCTTGTCTTTTTGCGGCGTCTATGGTAACACTCACTCACGGTGAGCCGCTCAAATCTTCGATTTGACCGGTTCGGTCACGAGGCGACTTGGAAACCCTCCGGGTTTCCAACCTTGCCAGGGGCATACATCAATAGGAGGTCTGAGCCATGCTGCAAATCGGAAGATACATTCCCGCCCACAACGGACGGGAAGCCCTCATCCAACGGGAATTCTATGAGCAGGGCTATATCGTCAAGGACGAGGCGGCCTACCGCTCGCACCCAGATCGCGTGTGCTATGTGCCGGAGCTTTCCGACACGCCCTATACGCACAACGACCTGCTCGCGCTGTGCGACGGGCAGGAAGCGCTGGCGCGAGCTTGCTTCGATTGCCTGAACTGGCAATCGCCGGAAACATGGGTGGACGAGCAATTCTACTTCGGCGAATGGGCGCGCTGCACGCATTGCAGGCGCGTATACGACGCCGGGGATCACGAAGCCTGCCCGCATTGTGGGGGAGGTGCGGCATGATGGCAGGGATGAAGCTGGGGCAGGTTGTAGCGACGCGCGGCGTGGCCAAACGGATGCGCGAGAACAGCAGCTTCGCCGCGTTTGTGCATCGCGCGTTTCAGCGCTATCTGCGCGCCGATTGGGGCGAACTGTGCGAGAGCGACCGAAAGCTGAACGACCAGGCGCTGGCGCATGGCGGCGACCGCATCCTCGCGGCCTATACGCACCCGGCGCACCCGGAATGGAAAATCTGGATCATCACCGAGTGGGACGGCAGCGCCACCACGCTGCTGTTCCCCGACGAATATTGAAAGGGGATGCCGGTATGACGCCTCTTGAAGAATACCGCGCCTGCATGGAACGGTTGCAGCGAGTCCGCGAAGCCCTCGCCGCGTTGTTGGATAAACCCAGACAAATCGACCGCCTCGACGACGAGGCAATGGGTGACCTTGACTACGCCTGCGAATGGCTGGAAATCGCCCTTGAGCATATCCAAAGGGAGCTTGAGCAATGAGCAATAACTTTCCTTCGCGCGAAGTCATAGAGCGGCTGCGGCGGCAGTACCCGGCGGGTTGCCGCGTAGAACTGGTTTCCATGGACGATCCCTATGCGCGGTTGAAGCCGGGCGATCAGGGCACAGTGATTGCCGTGGATGACATCGGCACGGTACACATTGACTGGGACAACGGTTCCGGCCTCGGAGCCGCCTATGGCGCGGACGTCATCCGCCGCATATAAGCAGCGCGCTTTATGGCCTCGGGCGGGCCTTCCGGCTCGCCCTCTCGCGGCGAAAATTTCTTTGAAAAAAGAGCCGTGGTGAGCTTGTCTTTTCGGGGTGTCTATGGTAACACTCACTCAGCCGAAGGGCACAGAGAACAAAGAAAACAGAGACAAGCAACAGGAGGCAATCATCATGAAAAACAAGATCAGCTTTGCGGAACTCATGCAGCAGAACGGCTTCCAGCACCTGGGCAAGACCACCTACGATGGCAGATTCATCTATGAGCGCGAGTGGCGAAAGACCACCGATCTGGCATGGTACGGCGAGAAAGAATCCACCTACCGCATCGAGGGCTATGAGAGCTATGGCACGCCCATCATCCGGCTGTATGAAAATGGCCGCCCGCTGGGAATGCGCGACTATTCCAGCCCGAAGCGCGCCATCAACGCCATCCGCGAGATCCTCCGCTGCGCCGGGTATACCATGTGAGAGGAGGCGCGGCAATGAACAGACAATTTGAAACGTGGCTCCGCTCCGGCGAAACGAACCTTCTTTTCCTGAAACTTGAGCGCGAATCCTACATTTTCCTCCGCCTTCCCAAGCGGCCCGGCTTTGACTACCTGTTCGCCCAGCGTCAGTATCGGGGCGACGGGGCGCTGCGCGCCGATGACTTCGAGTATGTGGGCATCTACAACGCCGCCGACGGACTGGTCTACGACGCCGACTATGCCCTGATCCACGCCGAGGGTCTGGATGATACGCTCGCCGAACGCTCAAAGGGAAACCTTCTCAAACGGCTCAAGCAGGATGTGCGCGCGCTGGTCGAGCGGCGCGTGGCAGGCGACCGGGGCAATCTGGCCATCTGCGAATTGACGGACGCGCGGAGCCTCGAACGGCTGGAACAATACCGCAAGTACCGCGCGCCGTCGGCGGCCCGGGAACTGATCCTCGGCGGCCTGACGCCGGAGGACGCCGGATTTTCCTGCCACTACCGCCCCGACCAATGGACGGAAGATACGCTGCTCGACTACCTCGCCGACCCGCTGGGCTACGCCGAACGCGAAGCAGCACGGTTTTGGGCCGATGATGGGAATCAGGTGGAAATGCTGCTGGATTTTCTTGCGCATGACGCGCTGACGGCGGAATACGAAAAGCTGGCAGAGGACGCCGAAAATCCTGTGCATACCGTCCGGCGCATAATGGAAGCGGTCGCTTTTACCGACGCCAAGACGGTCACGGTGACGATTCACAAGGACGGGCAGGACTTTACGTTCAAGACGGAAGCCTCCGTGCTCCGCCGCGACTGCACAAACACATACGGCACATGGTATATTGTCGCCGCCGACCGCCGGGAATTTGAGAAGCGTTTCGGACGAAGCGCGGAATACGCGCCCGGCGAAATCGTTCGCATTACCTACGCTCGCAAGGTACTGTACGAGGCGCAGAACTGAGCGCCGCCGCACATACGCAGGCTCCGAAAGGGGCCTGTTGACTGTGGAAATTTCTTTGGAAAAAGAGGCGTGGTGAGCTTGTCTTTTGCCAGTCTCTATGGTAACACTCACTCACGGCGAGCCGCTCAAATCTTTGATTTGACCGGCTCGGTCGCGAAGCGACTTGGAAACCCTCCGGGTTTCCAACCTTGCGCAAAGCACAGAACAAAGCACAGGAGGCAAAAGACAATGTGGTACGAAGGGTATGTGGACGGCTATCATTATCGGGCGAAGGTTTACGACGAAGGTTCCATTCATGGCATCGACGGGGGCCGCATTTCCAAGCTGTGGATAAGCAGGGACGGCAGGACGGTGGCAAGCTACGACCGCGGCTGGGACATTCACCCGGACGCCGAAGCGCAGGCCGCTTTCGAGAAGATCATCACCAGGTTTTCCTGAATCCCTCACGACTGCGAAGGAGGCCAGCGCCATGAAAAGAGCAGAATACAACGAATACCTGTACATCCGCAGCAGCATCCGCAAGTACCGTAAAGAGGGCACCCGGCCCATCATGTGGCACATTCGACCGGATTACAGCCCTGCATTAAAGCAGAAGATCGACGGCCTGCTCCGGGAATTCCGCTTCTACCCCACCAGCGTGCGCGAGCCGGAATTCTGGCGCGGCGACGGAGATTTCATCATTTACTCGCCCTATGAAAGCGAAGCGGAATGGCTTTCCATGACGACGGCATCCGGGCGCGCGAGGGTCGAAGCGGCGATCCGGGCGTAAGGCCGGAATACTATAACGACACGGCTCCGAAAGGGGCCTTTTTTCATGCTCACAGGGAGGAGGCGCGCTGTGGAAGATCGCTTTGACGGGGACGGAGGCCGCAGGCATGGCGAGAAGTAAGAAGTTTCAGCCTACGCGCTTCATGCTGCCCACCTCGCATTATGACAAAGACCGCGCCGACCACGCGGTCAATTTCATTCAGGCGCTTAAGCATACCAAGGGCGTGTGGGCGGGCAAGCCGTTTTTACTGTTCGACTGGCAGGAGCAGATCATCCGCGACCTGTTCGGCGTGGTCAAGCCCAACGGCTACCGGCAATTCAATACCGCGTTCGTGGAAATTTGCAAGAAGGCCGGAAAACAACTGGCGCTGGATACGCCGGTTTTCACCCCGAAGGGCTGGAAAACAATGGGCACGCTGACGCCGGGTGACCAGGTGTTTGACGAAAACGGGCGGCCCTGCAACATCGTGGCTTTCAGCGAGACCGATGATACCGAGCAATGTTACCGGCTCGTCTTCCGCGACGGCTCGCACATCGACGCGGGCGCGCGGCACCTGTGGGACGTGCAGGCCGCCAACAATGGGAAACGCGACAAACGGCTGACCACCGAGGAAATCTATCGCGCCACAATGCGGTACCGGGCGCGGCACGCGGGCGATGGCCGTGGAAACCGCTCGGTGATCCGCATCCCCGTCGCCAGATCTCTGCAAATGCCGGAACGGGAACTTCCGGTCGATCCCTATGTCTACGGCTTCTGGCTGGGAAACGGCAACGCCGTCAAGCCGGAGGTCACCGTGCGCACCTGCGACGTGGGAAACTTCCTGAAGCAGCTTCCCTATGAGGTTTCCAGCCAATGGGAACAGGGCGGCGGCGGGAGCTGGGTATTCAGAATCCCGGCGCTCAAGCCCATTTTATTGTCCAACTTCCGACAGAAACGCATTCCGACCGAGTATAAATGCGCTTCCATCAGTCAGCGCTGGGCGCTGCTGCAGGGGCTCATGGACTCGGACGGCTTTATCGGCACGGTGAGGTCGCAGAGCACCTATGTGTCCACCGTTAAAGGTCTGGCTGAGGACGTGCGGGAGCTGTTATGGAGCCTTGGCGTGAAGAACGCCATGACAGAATCGCCCTCCACCCGCTACGGCGTTCCGACCGGGGAAACGCTGTACATCATACGCTTTACCACCTTTGAGGATCAGCCCACATCGAGGCTTGAACGAAAATATGTCCGAAAGCGTGAGCGCAGAAAAATAACGCGCTCCTGCTTTCACTATCTCAGGGACATTTATCCGCTCGATGAAAAGGTGAAAATGCGCTGCATTCAAGTGGACAGCCCCAGCCATTGCTATCTGGCGGGGCGTTCATTTGTGCCCACGCACAACAGCGAGCTGGCCGCCGCTGTCGCGCTGTACATGCTGGCGGGAGACGGCGAGGAGGGTGCGGAAATCTACGGCTGCGCCAACGACCGGCAGCAGGCCAGCATCGTATTTGACGTGGCCAAGGATATGGTGCTGCAATGTCCGGCGCTCTTAAAGCGCATCAAGATCGTGGAGAGCCAGAAGCGCCTCGTATACCTGCCGACCCGGAGCATCTATCAGGCGCTTTCCTCTGAGGTGGCCTCGAAGTACGGCTACAACGTCCACGCCTGCATCTTCGACGAACTGCTCGGCCAGCCCAACCGCAAACTGTTCGACGTTATGACCAAGGGCTCCGGCGCGGCGCGCAAGCAGCCGCTCAATTTCGTCATTACAACGGCGGGCAGCGACAAGAACTCGATTTGTTATGAAGTCCATTCCAAGGCGGTGGACATCCTCGAAGGGCGCAAGCGCGACCCGACATTCTACCCCGTGGTCTATTCCACGCCGCCGGAGGCCGACTGGACAGACCCCAGGGTCTGGAAAGCGGTCAACCCCTCGCTGGGCAAGACCGTGGACATGGAGTACTACCGCGCCGCCTGCGAGAGCGCCAAGCAGAACCCGGCGGAGGAAATGCAATTCCGGCAATTCCACCTCTGCCAATGGACGAACTCCACCGTGCGCTGGATGCCGATGGACAAGTGGGACGCCTGCGCCTTCCCGGTCGATCCCGAGGCCCTGCGCGGGCGCACCTGCTACGGCGGGCTGGATTTGTCCAGTACCACCGACATCACCGCCTTTGTGCTGGTCTTTCCGCCCGAGCCGGATGATGAAAACGACAGATATGAAATTCTGCCGTTTTTCTGGCTGCCGGAGGAAGCAGTCGATCTGCGCGTGCGGCGCGACCATGTGCCCTATGACCTATGGGCGCGGCAGGGCCTCGTTCACACGACGGAGGGCAACGTCATCCACTATGGCTATATCGAGGAATTTATTGAAGAACTGGGCACGAAGTACAACATCCGCGAGATCGCCTTCGATCGCTGGGGCGCGGTGCAGATGACGCAGAATCTGGAAGGGCTGGGCTTTACCGTGGTTCCCTTCGGGCAGGGCTATAAGGATATGTCGCCGCCGACAAAGGAACTGATGAAGCTGACGCTGGAGGGCAAGCTGGCGCACGGCGGGCACCCGGTGTTGCGCTGGATGGTGGACAACGTGACCATCCGCTCCGACCCGGCGGGCAACATCAAAGCGGACAAGGAAAAGAGCACGGAGAAAATTGACGGCGCGATTGCGACCATCATGGCGCTGGATCGCGCCATACGGCACGCGGGCGACGGCGGCTCTGTGTATGACGAGAGGGGACTTTTGTTTCTATGACGGTATTCGGCAGACTGTTCAAGGCGCGGGACAAGCCTCGCAATTCACTGAACGGCAGCGGCTATTCGTTTTTCTTCGGAAGCACGGCTTCCGGCAAGGCAGTCAACGAGCGCAGCGCCATGCAGATGTCGGCGGTCTACGCCTGCGTGCGGATTCTGGCAGAGGCCATCGCTTCGCTGCCGCTGCACTTCTACCAGTACAACGATGCGGGCGGCAAGGAAAAGGCCCTCGGCCATCCGCTCTACAACCTGCTCCACGACGAGCCAAACCCGGAGATGTCCGCCTTTTCTTTCCGGGAGACGCTCATGACCCACCTTCTCTTGTGGGGCAACGCCTACGCGCAGGTCATCCGCAACGGGCGCGGCGAGGTGGCGGCGCTCTATCCCCTGATGCCGGATCGCATGACCGTGGACAGGGACAGCGCCGGGCGCATCTTCTACGAGTACCTCCGGGCGGACTCAGACGCGCGCACGCTGGGCAGAAAATCCATCGTGCGGCTCGCGCCGGAGGACGTGTTCCACATCCCCGGCCTCGGCTTTGACGGGCTGGTCGGCTATTCGCCCATCGCCATGGCAAAGCAGGCCATTGGCATGGGGCTGGCCTGCGACGAATACGGCGCGGCCTTCTACCAGAACGGCGCGCAGCCGGGCGGCGTGCTGGAACATCCCGGCGTGGTCAAAGACCCCAAGCGCGTGCGCGATTCGTGGAACGCCATCTATCAGGGCAGCAGGAACGCCCATCGCATCGCGGTGTTGGAGGAGGGCATGACCTACAAGCCCATCTCCATTTCGCCGGAGCAGGCGCAATTCCTCGAAACGCGCAAGTTTCAGATCGACGAGATCGCGCGCATTTTCCGCGTGCCGCCGCACATGGTGGGCGACCTCGACAAGAGCAGCTTTTCGAATATCGAGCAACAATCGCTGGAATTTGTGAAGTACACGCTCTCGCCGTGGATCAGCCGCTGGGAACAGACCATTCACCGCTCGCTGCTGCTGCCCTCGGAGAAGCCGCGCTACTTCGCGCGCTTCAACGTGGAAGGCCTTCTGCGCGGCGACTACCAGAGCCGCATGAACGGCTATGCCGTGGCCCGACAGAACGGCTGGATGAGCGCGAACGACATCCGCGAACTGGAAAACCTCGACCGCATCCCGGCGGAACTGGGTGGCGATCTGTACCTCATCAACGGCAATATGACCAAGCTGGCTGACGCCGGGCTGTTCGCCACCCGGACGGCTACCCCCACAGAAACGACTAACGCAAAGGAGATGCAGAAGTGAAGAAATTCTGGAACTTTATCCGCGACGAGACGGCCCCGGACGCGCGCGTGCTGCGGCTGGAAGGCACCATCGCCGAGGAAAGCTGGTTTGACGACGACGTGACCCCGGCGCTGTTCAAGGCTGACCTCAACGCAGGCTCCGGCCCCATTACGGTCTGGATCAACTCGCCCGGCGGCGACTGCGTGGCTGCGGCACAGATCTACAACATGCTCATGGACTATCCCGGAGACGTCACCGTCAAGGTGGACGGCATCGCCGCCAGCGCCGCATCGGTCATCGCAATGGCGGGCACGCGCGTGCTTATGTCACCTGTGTCCACCATGATGATCCACAACCCGCTTACCGTGGCCATGGGCGATAGCGACGAAATGCGCCGCGCCATCCAGATGCTGGACGAAGTCAAGGAAAGCATCATCAACGCCTACGAGATCAAGACCGGCCTGTCGCGCACGCGGCTTTCACATCTCATGGATGCGGAGACGTGGATGAACGCAAATAAGGCGCTGGAACTGGGCTTCTGCGACGAGATCATGTTTAGGCGGGAGGAAGCGGAGGCGGATGCTGAGGACAGCTTCCTCTATTCCAGCAGAGCGGTCACGAATTGCCTGCTGAACAAGCTGAAAGCCCACGCGCCCAAGCCCGAACCCCGAGTAAAAGCGTCAGACCTCGAAAAGAGGCTGGCGCTTTTGTACTCCGCACCGTGCGGCAGATAGCCGCCCGGCGTTTCGTTCGCTCAACAAGTTTCGCTCACTACAGCCCCGCGATGCGGGGCCTACGAAAAAGGAGGAGTTTTCCATGAACCAGATTCTTGAACTGCGCGAAAAGCGCGCCAAGGCGTGGGACGCCGCCAAAGCGTTCCTCGACAGCAAGCGCGGCGCGGACGGCATGATGTCCGCTGAGGACGCTGCCACCTACGACAGGATGGAGGCCGACGTGGTCAATCTCGGCAGGGAGATCGAGCGCCTTGAGCGTCAGTCCGCCATTGACCGCGAACTGAGCCAACCCGTGGGCAAGCCCCTCACCGCGCGCCCCGAACCCGGTGCTGATCAGGGCAAGACCGGCACCGCTACGGACGAATACAAGGCGGCCTTCTGGCGCACCATGCGCGCCAAGTCCGTGCCGCACGAGGTGCTCAACGCCCTGCAGGTCGGCGTGGAATCGGAGGGCGGCTATCTCGCGCCGGACGAGTACCAGCGCACGCTCATTGAAGCCTTGGAGGAACAGAACATCTTCCGCCAGCTGGCCCACGTCATCTCCACATCCTCCGGCGACCGCAAGATCCCCG
>ULWL01065253.1_pt1 | contig 11306 bp, 10 predicted proteins | sample 1960171 | NCBI WGS metagenome assembly ULWL01 (sample SAMEA4835807, study PRJEB28245) | human gut metagenome | biome: gut microbiome; material: fecal sample | place: Denmark | collected 2008 | reverse complement strand
TTCTGTAAAAAGGCAGACTGCCCTTCCCTTGGTTCAAACGCTCGAATATAATAGCATATGCAAGCGGGTTTTGCAAGTATTATTTTTATTTTGTTTGCAAAGACGGAGAATATGCGAACCACCGTGCGCAGCGCAGAAGCGCGCTCAGTCCTTCAGAGCCGCCAGCGCGCCGAGCAGGAACTGCCATGTACGCTGGACGGAGGAAATGGACATTTTTTCGCGCGTGGTATGGATATCAACCAGATCGGGGCCGAAGGAAACGCAGTCGAGCCCGGGAAGCTGACCTGCAAACAGGCCGCATTCCAGTCCCGCGTGAATGGCTTCGATCTTCGGTTCCTTGCCGGTCTGCTGGGTATAGACTGCGGCAAGCTTGTCGCGCAGCGGGGACTCGCGCCGGTATTCCCATGCGGGATACGCGCCCGTCACATGAAGCGACCCGCCCAGCAGCTGCGCCAGCGCGTCGATGCGGACAAGCAGCATCTGCTTCTGCGACGAAACGGAACTTCTGACCGAACTGACTGCTGTCAGAACCCCATCCTCCACATGGAAAATACCGAGGTTGCAGGACGTCTGCACCAGTCCCGGAATGTCCATGCTCATAGCTGCGATGCCGTTCGGCACGAGCAGCAGGAAGTGAATGACGCGCAGCGTCGCTTCCTCCGTCAGAGCTTGCTCACAGGCAGGAGCCGGCTCCAGCGCGATGGTCACGCCGGGGTCGGCTGCGGCGTATTCCTTCCGGAAATCGGCCTCGCAGGCCGCCGCGATCTCACGCGCAGCAGAAAGGTCCTCCTCCCGCAGGGCCAGAACGGCCTCGGATGCGTTCGGAATGGCGTTGTCCTTCAGACCGCCTGCGGCGGAAACGAGCCGGTAGGAGAGTTTTTTCTGCATTGCGTCCAGTACGCGGCCCAGCAGGAGATTTGCGTTTGCGCGGCCCTTGTCAATCTCCTGACCGGAATGGCCGCCGATGAGGCCGGAGACGGTCAGATGCGCGCAGGCCAGCGCACAGGGCGCGCTCGTCAGGCCGATGGAGACGTTGGCGCTTGCACCGCCGGCACAGCTGACGGTGAAGATGCCCTCGTCCTCGGAATCGACGTTCAGCATGCGGCGGGCGGAAAGCTGTGTGAAATCAAGACCCTGCGCGCCCTCCATGCCGATCTCCTCATCGACGGTGAACACGACCTCAAGGGCCGGATGCGCAATCACATCGCTGTCCAACACGGCCAGCGCCATGGCAACGGCAATGCCGTCGTCGCCGCCAAGCGTCGTGCCGTTTGCCGAGACGTAATCGCCCTCGATGCGCAGTTCGAGCGCGTCCTTTGTGAAATCAATGGGGCTTTCCGGTGTCTTTTCCGCGACCATGTCGAGATGGCCCTGCAGAATGACGGCGGGCGAGGCCTCATAGCCAGCCGAGGCGGGCTTTTTGATGATGACGTTGTTAAGCGCGTCCTGATACACCCACAGGCCGCGTTCCTTGGCAAAAGAAACGCAGTAGTCGCTGATGGCCTTTGTGTTGCGCGAGCCGTGCGGGATGCGGGTCAGATCCTCAAAAAAATGAAAGACCGCCTTGGGTTCCAGATTTTCCAGTACACGGGACATGATGATCGTTCCTTTCCGTTTCTAAAGTTCATGCGAAGGACGGACAGCGTCCGTCCTTCGCGGTCAATATGCGCTTATTCCGGCAGCTTTTCAAAATCCTCTGCGCCGTGCTTGCACAGCGGGCAGATGAAATCAGCGGGGAGCGTTTCGCCCTCGTAGACATAGCCGCAGATCTTGCAGACCCAGCCGGTCTGCTTTTTGAGCGCTGACGGCTTGGGCTTGACGTTTGCAAAGTAGAAGCTGTAGGTCATGGACGGCGCGTCGGAGAGTACGCGCGCCTCAGTCACGTCGGCAATGAACAGCGTATGCGTGCCGAGATCGATCTCCTGCGTGACCTTACCGCTGACAAAGGCGTTGGTGGAGTACGGCAGGTAATACACGCCGTTCGTCGCGCGGGCCATGCCCTTGACGTCCGCGAACTTGTCCACGTCGCGGCCCGACTGGAACCCGTAATGCTGGAACAGGCCGAACGGCGCGTCGGTCGAAAGCATGGACAGATTAAACACACCCGTCTTGCGGATCATATCGTGCGTGAAATTTGCCTTGTTGACAGCGATGGAAATGCGCTTGGGCGTGTCGGTAAGCTGCGCGGCGGTGTTGATGATGCAGCCGTTGTCCTTTTCGCCGTCGCGGGCCGTCAGGACGAACAGGCCGTAGGAGAACGAGAAGAATGCGTTCTTTTCAACCGGCGCGTCGGCCTTATGCTCTGCCGGAGCAGGCTTTGGCATGGAATCGAAAATGGCCTGCGCCATAGCGTCAACGTCCGCCAGCTGGGACTCCTTGAGCGTGGACTTGATTGTGACTGTCTCGTCGAGAATTGTGCAGTTCTTAAGTTTCTGGAACTCCGCACGCATCAGCCCTGCGGCCGTCGGCGCCCAGGAGCCGTTTTCCATTAAGGCGATGGTGCGGTTCTGGAGATTGTGGTGGACGATATCGTGAACCAGATTCTCCATCGTTACGAACATGCCCGCATTGTACGTCGTGGAGATAAAGACCAGATGGCTGGCACGGAAGCACTCGGAGAGGATATAGCTTGGGTGCGTGACGGACACGTCGTACATCTGCACATTGCGCACGCCGAGGTCAGACAGCTTCGCGGCTAACACATTCGCCGCGTTTTCTGTGCCGCCGTAGACAGAGGCATAAGCGATGACGACGGCGTCATCTTCGGGCGTATAGGTTGCCCAGTGGATATATTTGTCGAGGAACCACGCGATATCCTTGCGCCAGACCGGGCCATGCAGCGGGCAGATCATCTCGATCTCAAGTCCCGCGGCCTTTTTCAGCAGCGCCTGCACCTGCGTGCCGTATTTGCCGACGATGTTGGTATAGTACCGGCGGGCATCAGCGAGCCATTCGGTCCGGAAATTCACCTCATCCGCATACAGATTGCCGTTCAGCGCGCCAAAGGTGCCAAAGGCGTCGGCGGAGTAGAGCGTTTTGGTAGTTGTGTCATAGGACACCATGACCTCCGGCCAGTGGACCATCGGGGCCATGACGAAGGCAAAGGTATGACGACCGGTCGTAAGCGTATCCATTTCCTTGACAAGCTGCACGCGGCTGTCGATGTCGAATGTGAAGAAGTTCTGCATCATGGTGTGCGTCTTGGCGTTGCAGACGACAGTCACCTCCGGGTGGCGCAGGACAAGTTCACCGATGGTCGCGGCATGGTCGGGTTCCATGTGCTGTACGATGAGGTAATCCAGCTTCCGGCCGGAGAGTACATGCTCAACGTTTTCAAAGTACAGACCGCTGACAGATTTATCCACGGTGTCGATCAGGACGGTTTTTTCGTCAAGCAGCAGATAGGAATTGTAACTCACGCCGTTCGTGAGTGGGTAGGCGTTTTCAAACAGATTCAGCCGCCGCTCACTTGCGCCGACCCAGTAGAGATCCTCGGTCATTTTCTTGACACAGTACATAAATCAGAGTCCTTTCAAATATAATAATAGTTTCTATTATTGTTATAACACGGGATGTGCAAAAAATCCAGAAGAATTTGCACGGTTTCCATGGTTATTTTCCCTTGTTCTGCCGCCGCAGACGGTTCAGATGGCGCTCAAAGTAGCCCTGTGAGATGAAGCGTGCCAGAACATACTGGTCAAACAGGGGAACAGAGCAGGAATAAAAGCCGAGCATCTGCCGGTAGCGCTCCATTAAACGCTCCGGCAGAACCATATAGCCCATGCGCATGGATGGGGCCAGTGAATGCGAAAACGTGTTCACATAGATCACGCAGCCGCGCCGGTCCATGGAATAAAGCGTCTGCAGCGGCTTCTTATTTTCGGAAAATTCCGAGTCGAAATCGTCTTCAATCAGAATTGCGTTCCGCTCTGCCGCCCATGCAAGATACGCGCTGCGCTTGGCTGCCGATGTGGTGATGCCGGTGGGGAAGCTGTGAAATGGCGTGATGTGCAGGACGGACGCATTTGTTTTTTGCAGCGCACCGGTGCGGATACCGTCTTCGCTCATGGGCAGCAGATCGCAGACCGCACCGTTGGCTGCATAGACCTGTCGGATCTTTTCATAGCCGGGGTCTTCCAGTCCATAAATGCGCTCCCGGCCCAGCAGCTGCACGATGAGGCCGTAGAGGTATTCTGCACCGGATCCGATGATGATGCAGTCCGGTTGGGCCAGCATCCCGCGGTAGCGCAGCAGGTATTCCGCAATCGCGTTGCGCAGTTCCGCACAGCCGTAATGCGGCGGCTTTTCCAGCAGCCGCGTGCCGCAGTCGGCAATGACCTCGCGCATGAGCCGGGTCAGCGCGGAATACCGGAAGCCGTAGCCCGCAGGCTCTTGCGCGGCGGGTGCGTCGGCAGGCAGCATATGCAGCCGCGCCTGCGGCTGCGTGTTCTGCGGCAGGCGGGAAATGGCGCTGACATAATAGCCGCTGCGCGGCTTCGTCGTGAGATAGCCCTCGTCCACCAGCTGCTCATACGCGCCGGAGACGGTCGCAAGGCTGATATGCAGATGCTCCGCCAGCGCCCGCTTCGACGGCAGCTTCTGCCCCGGCAAGAGCTCTGCCCGCAGGATATCCTCTCGGATGCAGGCGTAGAGCCGGTAATATTTCGGCTGGCCGCCGGAGCGCAGATCGTAGGTCAGCATGCGGTTACCATTTGTTTTCGACCTTCTCGGCAAAGCCGAAGAAGTCGCGCACGGGCAGGACTGTTCCGTCGTCGAGCGTGATGCGGCCCGTAAAATGGCCAAAGACCTGATGCTGGTCGGACAGCACGACGCCTGCGCTCATGAACGCGCTGCGGTCGAGCACCGGCGTAAAATTCATATAGAACCGGTTGTCGTCGCTCGTGAAGACCCAGGGCTTCATGAAGTCCTCAAACCCGTCTTCATCCATGGGAATCTCAAACTTGACCTCACCCAGCTTGTGAATCTTCCCGTCGTAGAACAGCACATTCTCCGTCGCGGCGCTGGTGTCGCCGAAGCCATAGCCGATGTTCCAGCCGAAGGGGACACCGTCGAGTTCGCCCGAGGCGCTTCCCCAGTACCAGGTGTTGTGATACGTCCACACGCCGCGTCCCCAGTCGAGTACCGCGAAAAATTTATCCTTTGTCAATTCATACCGGCGGCTGCCCAGTTCGATCCAGCCTTCGGCGCGCATGCAGTTGATCTTCTGGTTGTAGTAGAAATGGCCGGGCTTATCGAAGGGCGTGGCGATAACCATGCTCTCGTCCGGCTCGTCGGTGAGCTTGACGATGCCCTCGATGGGCTCCTTGCCCAGGAATTTGTCCATGTGGAACGAGAGCATCCGCGCCCCGTCCTCGTGATAAAAGGTGAGTGCATAGCCGCCCTTTGAAATTTCCGAGGCGCCCTCCGCGCTCGATTCCGGCAGCTGCGTCCGGCCGAGCGGCAGCGTCCGCATACGGCTCGTCGTTTTTTCCCATTTGCCGTCAAAGTCCAGAAAGGAAACGGAGTCGAGGCCCATATAGCCGTTGTCCGCGATAGTCAGCGCCAGACCGATATGGCCGTCGGTGATGAGATAATAATCCCATTCTTTGATGCGCATGGCGCTGGCCTTGATGTCCGCGCGGCGATAGACCGGGAGCAGGGAACGCGCCCAGCCGGGCTCAAGCAGATTGCCGTCGCTGCCAAGCAGCGGGCCGGAAGTGGTGATCTCATGCTGTTGTCTCATTGGATAGCCTCCTTGGATGTGTATTTTTCCAGAAAGTCTGCAAGCGCCGCCTGTACGCGCGGGCGGTCAACCAGATAGCTGTAGCCATGCTTTGCTCCGTCAACCAGAATCAGCTGTTTTTCAGATGTGCAGGCGTCATAGGCAGCCTGCGACATGGAGCAGGGGACGAAGGTGTCCGCCGTGCCGTGGAGAAACAGAATGGGAAGCTTTGTTTGAGATACCGCGTCCAGCGTGGAGGCCTCCCGGATGGAAAAGCCGGCGAACGCGCGCGTGCAGACATCCATCAGCGCCAGCAGCGGCCCCGCCGGGAGCCATTTTACATGCGCGTGCAGGACGCTTTTCATGATCGCGTCCGGCGAAGAGAACCCGCAGTCGGCAATCACACCCCGGACAGACGGCGGAAGTTCCAGCGCGGACGCCAGCAGAACGGTCGTTGCGCCCATGGAGAGCCCGCCAAGAAACAGCGGACGATCCGGGCCAAAGTGCATGGCCGCGTATTGCGCCCATGTTACGACGTCCCGGCGCTCATGGACGCCGAAGGTGATATATACGCCCTCCGACTGGCCGTGCGCGCGTTCGTCAACGGCGAGCAAATTATATCCGAGTGAATAATAGTAGGGCAGAACGATGGAAAAATCGATGATCCAGCTTGAGCGATAACCATGGAACAGGAGAATCGTGCCCTTTGCGCTGGGCTGCTGCAATAGCTGACCGTGTAGGCGCAGACCGTCATAGGACGGCAAAAAGATATCCTCCGCGTCCTGCATCAGTGCGGTGCCCGCGAAAATCTCCTCCGTCTGCTCTGCACGGCCCCATTTGGCAATGACCGCAGGCATTGTAAAATCCGGGGCGGGCCTGCGGCGGCAGGCAAACAGAAACAGGCCCAGCGCCAGAAGCACGACCGCCAGCAGAACAGCCAGAACAATCCAGACTGCTGTCATGCCGCTTTGCCCTTCTTTCCGAGTTTTGCGAAAAACGGGAATGTAAGCGGCCAGATAATGCCCGCGAACAAAACAATCAGAAAATACCGTACAAAGCTTTCTGCCTGCGACCCTGCAAACAGGGCAGCCAGCACCGGCTTCAGCCCTGCCTTGATGCCAAGGAGCAGCGCAAGGCCGAGTACCAGCTTTAAAACCTGTCCCCAGAACGGCGCACGGACGTCAAAATGCAGCTTTTTCTCATCGGCGATGTATACAATCAAAAAGCCCAGCAGCGCGCCCAGCATGGTATACGCGTTTTTGAGGCCGTGCGTGATATTGGAAAGGTCCTCGCTGCCCGCCGGCCAGTCGCATCGGGCGAGGGACGAGGCATAGACCAGATATCCGCCGCACAGCGCTGCCGCACCGAGCAGGAGCCATGGCACTGTCTTTTTCGCAGCAGCCTCCGTCCGGAACGCCGGATAGAGCGCCGCAGCCAGCGCCAGCGCCGTCAGGAAGGCCACGCCGACGTCCAGCGGCGTGTGAACGCCCAGGTACATCCGCGAAAACGGCACCAGAAGCATCAACACGACGCAGACGATGCGCACCCATGCTTCCTTCCGGCTCGCAAAGATTGAGGCCGTCGTGCCGACGATGTTCTGCGTATGGCCGGAGGGGAAGGAATAGCCCGTCGCGTCCGCGCGGGCGGCTTCGACGATCTGAAAGTCCGGGTCGAGCACCCATGGGCGCGGAATGCGGAAGGCCAGCTTCAAAAACTGGTTGCAGACCGTACCGAGCGCACCGACCAGAAAGACATAATAGCCCTGCCGCTTGTCAATGCACCAGAAGATCAGCAGTGCCGCCGCCATAAACGCGATCTCCGAGCCGAAATAGGTCAGGCTAGAAAAAAACGTGTCCAGCGCTCCGCAGCGTCCCGCCGCGAGAAGCCGCAAAAAATCCATACCGGAACCTCCTGAATTGAGATACAGAATCAGTATACCACCAAACGCCGGATTTGCCAAGTATCTTGCATTTTCAGATAAATATAGTATGATATAAGAAAAGCAACGAAAGGTGTGCGAACCATGTTTTCCAATGAAGAACGAATGATCTACGCCAAGCGCCAGCTGGTCGAGGTGATCTGTCAGCTTCGTTTCCCGGAGATCCTGTCCATCGACGCAAGCGAACCTGCCGCGTTTCAGGACCGCATCCGCCGGGAATATCCGCAGTATGAAAAGAAGATCGAGCAGCTGCCGCCGCAGATGGTGAACGGCAAGCCTGTTCCGCAGGGAACGGTCAACAACTATCAGTTCGTCTCTGCCGAGGGGCAGTGGAAAATCAGTCTCACCAAGGGCTTTATCGCCCTTTCCACCTACGGATATACCCGCTGGGAGGAATTTGCCCAGCGGCTCGACCGCATTCTCGCCGTGTTTATCGAGACATATCATCCCTCGTGGTTCACCCGCGTGGGTCTGCGGTATGTCAACGCATTCCGCCGAGCGCCGCTCGGACTGGAGGACTGCCTCTGGAAGGAACTTATCACGCCGGGTTTTTTGGGCCTCATGGGCGACGAGGACGCGCAGGAGCAGGCGTTCATGAAAAACGAACTGACCGCGACTGTCCAGATGCCCGGCGGCGCGAAAGCCAACGTCAAATCCGGCCCGGGTCTGCTGCGCAAGGTCAACAACCGTACCCGCGAGACAACGGAAGAACGCGTGTTCATGCTCGACCTCGACCTCTACATGGACAGCAAGATCGAACTGAACCATACGGCCCCAGCCCTGAACATCGTCCACGACAACGCCGGCAGCCTCTTCCGCGCCGCCATCACCGACACCCTTGCGGACGCAATGGAGCCGCAGAAGGCTTGAACGGATAAAAAACGCCCCGCTGGCCGCAAAAATGACGGCAGGCGGGGGTTTGTTTTTCAGGAATGACGGGCTTTTGCGTAGTTGCAGACTGCGCCGTTGTGCAGAACGCGAAGCGGATGATATGAGGAAGGAATGAAGCATGGACAGCAAGAAACTCGAAATTTTAATGACAGCTGTTGATCTCGGCAGTCTTTCCAAGGCAGCGGAGGTCGTCGGCTATACGCAGTCGGGGCTGACGCATCTGGTTGACAGTCTGGAACGGGAGATCGGCATGACGCTTGTGCAGCGCGACCATAGCGGCATTGCGCTGACCGAGGAAGGCAAGGCGCTCATGCCCGCCATCCGCGAGTTTCTGCGCGCGAATGCGCGGCTGGAAAACCAGATCTCCGCGATCACGGAAAAATCGGCGCAGACCATCCGCGTCGCGGCCTACGCCAGTATCGCCATGCGCTGGATGCCGGAGATCCTCTACCGGTTCCGGCGCGTCTGCCCGCATATCGACGTTGACCTGCGGACGGTTGACCATGAACTCGAGCCGTTTGAACTGCTCGAGGCATGGCGAACGGACGTGATCTTCGCTGCACGGCAGAGCGACTTTGCCTGCGACTGGATGCCGCTGCACAACGACGCGATGTACGCCATTTTACCGGCGGACTATCCCACAGACGGCCGCGAGACGTTCCCGATCACAGAATTTGAGGGCCGGGATTTTCTGATGCCCTACGGCCGGTTCGACATTGACGTAGGTGCGGCATTCCGGAAATATGGTGTGAAACCCGTTATCCGCCCCTGCCATGTTGACGACGAGACGGTCATCCGTATGGTCGGCAAGGGGCTTGGAATTTCCATGATGGCCGAAATGATGATCCGCGGCAAGCTGAGCGGCGTGAAGACCCTGCCTGTCAGTCCTGCTGTCAGCCGCGAACTCGGCATGGGCCTGCGCCCCGGCGGCCATCTGCCGGAGGGCATTGCCCGTCTACGCGAATGCGTGCTGGAATTTATCGGGGAACTCTAATCAGCGGTTGCTTAAGCGATTCTGCGAAAGAACAAGTCCCTGCAGCTATCATTGCAGCAGAGACTCGTAAGGGATATGCAGCGCCTCGTGAAGCGCCTTCAATTCATCTGGATAAATGCTGCGCTGGCCGCATTCGATTTTTGCCAGAGCACTGCGGGTCAGATCGCAGCCTGCAAGCTGTGCTTTTGCCGCAAGCTGTTCCTGCGTCAGACCCTGTGCAAGCCGCGCGGCCCGGATTGCCGCACCAACGACTTTACTATATTCTAAATCCGTACCAACACCACCCTTGCACTGTTTTCGTGCAGATGGTGTTGATTTTATGCTATTTATTTAGTATTATTGCACTATAATAGTGCAAAAGAAAAAATAAACAATAAAGGACGTGACAGAGATGGAACGGTCAGTCTGTGAACAACTGCTGGGGCAACTTGAAAAAAGACTTTTGGCGGAATGCTTTGTTTCCGAAAAACTGCTGACTCCGGAGCAGGCTGCAGAAATCATACAGTCGAGATGCTATCAAATGCTTTGCCAGATTCGTGCTGCGCTGGATGAGCCAAACATGAATGACGCTGCCTGTTTTCAACGGATTGAAGAAATCGTTGAAATTATTGAACAATACGGTTCTGATGGCGGATGCAGACATGATTACTGAATAAAAAAATCCGCCGTAGGGCGGATTTTTTCTGTTTGCAGATCATTCGGCAAGCTGCCACATCAGCTGGGCCAGCAGATTTGTGATTGTCTCCATGTCGTCTGCGGGGACGTACTCAAAGCGGCCGTGGAAGTTCTCGCCGCCGGTGCACAGGTTCGGGCAGGGAAGGCCCTCAAAAGACAGACGTGCGCCGTCCGTGCCGCCGCGGATGGGGACGACCTTCGGCGTGACGCCGAGGGATTCCATCGCTTTTTTTGCATTTTCAATCAGGAACATGCACGGGGCGATCTTTTCCTTCATATTGTAATAGCTGTCGCGCAGCGTAAGCGCTGCGGTGCCTGCGCCGTAGCGGCGGTTGATCTCTGCGCAGGCCTTTTCCATGACAGCCTTGCGCGCTTCAAATTTCGTGCGGTCGTGGTCGCGGATGATGTACTGCAGTTCTGCCTGCTCCGTCTCGCCGCGCATGGCGACAAGATGATAGAAACCCTCATAGTTTTCGGTGTAAAACGGCGTTTCGAGCGCCGGAAGCAAACCGTGCAGTTCCATGGCGACAAGTGCGGCGTTGACCATCTGACCTTTTGCGGAGCCGGGGTGGATGGACTTGCCGCGAAGTTCGATTTTCGCACTGGCGGCATTGAAGTTTTCGTATTCCAGTTCGCCGAGCGCGCCGCCGTCAACGGTGTAAGCGTAGTCTGCGCCGAAGCCCGCCACATCAAACCGGTCGGCACCGCGGCCGATCTCCTCGTCGGGCGTAAAGGCGAGTTTGACGGTTCCATGCGGCTTTTCGGATGTAAGCAGCAGCTGTGCGGCGGACAGGATTTCCGCCACGCCCGCCTTATCGTCTGCGCCGAGCAGCGTCGTGCCGTCGGTGACGATCAGGCGCTTGCCGACAGAGTTTTTCAGCTGCGGGTATTCCTTCGGAGAAAGCATGATGTGCTTCTCTTCGTTCAGGACAATATCGCCGCCGTCGTAAGGCTCTGTGATGCGTGCGCGGATGTTCTCGCCGGGCGCGTCGGGCGAGGTGTCCATGTGGGCGATGAGGCCATAGACGGGGATTTTTTTGTCACAGTTCGCCGGCACGGTGCCGTAGACGTAGCCGTCCTGATCG
>ULWL01038759.1_pt1 | contig 11346 bp, 10 predicted proteins | sample 1960171 | NCBI WGS metagenome assembly ULWL01 (sample SAMEA4835807, study PRJEB28245) | human gut metagenome | biome: gut microbiome; material: fecal sample | place: Denmark | collected 2008 | reverse complement strand
CACTTCCTATCTTTATTACAAGATAATCTTATCATTTTTTAATTAGGGTTGTCAATATAAAAAGTGAGATTTTACTCACTTTTTGTTGTTTCTAAACTACTTACAAAATTATCATATACTTTTTTTAATTCAATATCTTTTATTTCCATTCCAGCTTCTTTTCTCATTATTACTAAAGTCTTTTGGTAATAATTAGTATCTTTGTTTTTTTCTTGAGATACAACTTTAGTTATTAATCTATCTTTTATGTCAGAAATACTTTCTTTTTCTTTTGTTTCTGTTCTTAATATAATATGGTAACCATAAGATGTTTCTACTAAGCTTGTAGTATATTTATTGTCTTTTAGTTTTTTAGCAGCTTTTACAAAGTTTTCTTCTAAACTAGAGTCAAATTCTACTGTAAAGTTTTCTGTAGTTATATCGTCTTTGTATTTAGTTTTAACTTCTTCCCAAGAACTTCCACCTTTAAGTGCTTTTAGTATTTTTTCTGCAGTAGCTTTAGCTTCGTCTTTTGTAACACTAGAAGAAGTTTTAACTAGTATGTGTTCCACTTTAAATGGAGCAAAATAGTTTTCTTTGTAATAATCTTTAATATCTTTGTCTGTTACTTTTGCTTTTAAGTATTCTTCTACCAAAAGGTTTCTTTTGTACTCTAATTTTAAGTATTCTAAAAAGTCTTCTTCTGAATCAAAGTTATTTTGTTTTAAAAATTGTTCTTTTTTTATTCCATAATAGCTTTCAAATGTTGAATAGTAATTTTCTTTTGATTTATTGATTTCTTCTAAATCACTTTCTGTTAATTTGTACTTCTCATCAAGTATTAATTTATCTACTTGTTGTACTATTTCACTAGCGCCATATTTTAGTTTTAATCCACTGTAAAGCGAGTCTGCTGTTATAGTTTTATCTTTAACTGTAATTGATACTTCTTCTCCATTTTCTAACTTAGCAATTCTTTTTGGCCAGAAAATATACATTACTAGTACCCCTACTACTAAACCAATAATTATTCCTTTTCCATTTGTTTTAAAAAATTCTTTCATGTTTACCCTCCATAATCATTTTACTATACATTTACTTTATTTTCAATTGTTTTTGTGTTTTTTTCATTTAATGCATTTCTTACAGGCGAATAACTTACTCGGTGATATTTGCATGGACCATAAGTCTGTAGTGCTTCTAAATGTTTTTTAGTACCATATCCTTTATTATTTTTTAAATCATACATTGGATACTCTTTGTCCATCTCATCTAACATATGGTCTCTTGTTACTTTAGCAATTATACTAGCAGCTGCAATTGACTCACTTTTATCATCTCCCTTTATTATTGAAGTTGACGGGATATTTAATTCAAGTTTCATAGCGTCTATTAATACATGTTCAGGTGTGATATTGAGATTTTTTATCGCTTCTTTCATAGCTATTTTTGTTGCTTCATATATGTTTACTTCATCTATTACTTTCTCACTTACTATACCTAGTCCTATAGATATAGCATTTTCTTTTATTATTTTGTACATTTCTTCTCTTTTCTTTTCGCTTAACTTTTTACTATCTTTAATGTCTTTATGATAAAAGTTTACAGGAAGAATACAAGCACATGCAACAACTGGGCCGATTAAAGGTCCACGCCCTACTTCGTCTACACCTGCTATTAATGTAACACCTTCTTTATATAAATTATTTTCGTACTCTAGCACTAGTAATCACCTCTTTCATTTTATTATAAATTGTATCTGTGTCAAGTCCTAAGTACTCTAATAATTCTTCTCTAGTTCCTTCGTTTACAAACTCGTCTTTTATAGCATAAGTAATTATTTCTTTGTCAGTTATACTACTTAAGTAACTCCCAAGACCACCTATTTGCATACTTTCTTCATACACAAATATAGGCTTGTTTTTCTTAGTTATTTCATTAAACATTTGAAAGTCTATTGGTTTTAAGAATCTAGCGTTTACTAAAGAAACGTTGTACCCATCACTTTTTAGTTTATCAATAACACTAATACTTTCGTTTACAAAGTCTCCATAAGTTATAAGTGTAGCATCTAACCCATCAGTTATTTTTTCCCAAGAACCTACTTGTATACTAGTTATTTTTTCTTCTATATAAGGTATTCTTTTTTTAGAGTATCTTATTATAAATGGACTATTTGTTTTAATAGCAGTTTTAAGTAAGTTTGCACTTTCAACAGAGTCTTTTGGCACACTTATAATAAGTTTAGGAATAGGAAGTAAAAATGATACATCAAACACTCCTTGATGTGTTGACCCTGCAGCTCCCACTAAGCCACATCTGTCTACTCCAATTATTACGTGTGAATTCATCCTAGCAATATCGTGTAATACTTGATCGTATCCTCTTTGTAAAAAGCTTGAATAAATACTAACAAAAGGAATAATTTTATTTAAACTCATTGCATTAGCAAGTACTAAAGCATGTTCTTCAGCTATACCGACATCTATAAAATTTTTAGGAAACATACTTTTAAATTTAGTTAATTTACTTCCACTTTCCATTGCTGGAGTTATTACAACAATATTCTTTTTCATAAGTCTAATTAAATTATTAGATATTACTTCACTCCAAGTTGGGTTAGTGTCACTAGAAAGTATTACACCGGTTTCTTTATTGAAAGGTCCTACTCCATGCCACTTACCAGTTGTATCTTTTTCTGAATAAATATAGCCTTTTCCTTTTTCAGTTATAACGTGAAGAATAACAGGGTGTGTACTTTCTTTTGCTCTTTTTAAGTACATTTCTAGTTCGTTAAAGTCGTGTCCGTTAATTGGTCCGTAGTAGTCTAATCCAAGTTCTTCAAATATAAAGCCTTCTTTTAAGTAAAGCTTTTTAATACTTAATTTTATGTTTTTAATCATTCTAACTAGTGGTTTACCTATTAATGGAATTTTGTTTAATATTCCTTTAGCTTTATCTTTAGTGCTTTCATAATGTTTGTTACTTCTTAAGTTATCTAAATGGTTATGTAGTGCACCTACGTTTTTATTTATACTCATTTCATTATCATTTAAGATTATTATAAATTTTGTTTTAACTTCACCTATATGGTTTAATGCTTCATAAGATAGTCCATTTGAAATAGATGCATCTCCTATAACACTAATTACGTTATATTTTTCTTTATGCATATCTCTAGATAAAGCAAACCCCAGTCCTGCACTTAAGCTAGTACCAGAGTGCCCTGATTCATACGAGTCTCCCTCAGATATTTTTTGAAAGCCACTTAAGCCGTTAAATTTTCTTAATGTGTCAAACTTGTCTGCACGTCCAGAAAGTATCTTGTGTACATAACTTTGGTGAGACACATCAAATATAAGCTTATCTTTATTAAAATCAAACACTTTATGTAGCATAATAGTAAGTTCTACCACACCTAAATTACTTGATAAATGTCCACCTGTTTTAGAAATACTACTAATTAAAAACTCTCTTATATCACTAGCTAAAAGAGTTAACCCATTTTCATTCATTTTCTTTAAAAATTTATCATTCTTTATTTCTTTTATATTCATAATACACCTGCCTAATCATTATAGTTTATTTTATAATATAAGTCAAATAAAAAAACACCACTTAGGTGTTTACTCTTTTATATCTTCTAATTTAACACTAACTAATTTACTTACTCCACTTTCTTGCATTGTAATACCATATAGTAAGTCTAAGAATTCCATAGTTTTCTTTTTGTGTGTTATTACAAGAAGTTGAGTTTTTCCTTTATAATGTTTTATGTATTCTCCAAACTTTTCAACGTTGATTTCATCTAGCGCACTTTCTACTTCGTCTAGTATAACAAATGGAACATCCTTTAAGTTCATTATTGCAAACAACAAGCTTATTGCAGTTAAAGTTTTTTCTCCACCACTTAAAAGACTAAGGCTTCCTGGACGTTTTCCAGGCGGATTTGCAATTATGTCTATACCAGTTTCAAGCACATTAGTTGGCTCTGTCATAACAAGATATGCATTTCCACCACCAAATAAATCTTTAAATACTTTAGTAAATTCAATGTTCACTTTCTTAAATGTAGTTGCAAACTTATCTATCATTATATCATCCATATTATTAATTATTTCTAGTAAGTTCTTTTCACTACTTTCTAAGTCACTTTTTTGAGTAGTTAAAAATTCAAATCTCTTGCTAACTCTATCATACTCATCTATGCTTGCTAAGTTTACTTCTCCCAAAGTTTTAAGAATTCTCTTTATCTCATTTATTTCATTTCTAGCTACTTCTATATCTATATCTAATTCAAAATCATTTCTCGCTTTTTCATAAGTTATACCATATTCTTCATTTAATCTATTTAGTAAATTATCTAATAACACTGATAATTTAGCTTCTTTTACACTTAAACCATTTAATAAGTCAGTACTTTCTTTTGTTTTAGCTTCATATTTTTTAACAGTACTCTCTTTTAATTCCAACTCACTTATTAGTTCTTTTCTTTTAGTTATTTTATTATTTATAGTTTCTTCTAAAGCCTTTTTAAGTGACTCTACTTCATAGTATTCTTTTAATATAGTATCTAACTCTGTATTAGAGTTATTTTTATCAATTCCATTTAATTCAAGAACTACACTTTCTAACTTAGTAGTTAACTCATTTATTTTATTAGTTGTATTATTCTGTTTTTCACCTGCATTTAGTACATTTAAATTAGCTTTATAAATCATATCTGTTAAGTTAGTAATATTTTCATTTATTTCTTTTAACTTTAGTTCATTAGTTTCTATATCCTTTATAGTAATACTCAAATTCTTAGTTACTGTATCTAACTCTGTTTTATCTATAATTCCACTAGAACTTTTTGATTTACTTCCACCAGTAAGTGAGCCACCCACATGAATTATTTCTCCGTCAAGTGAAACCACCCTGTATCTAGAAGATATTTTTTTACTAATACTAAGAGCATTTGCTACATTATCAGCGACTATTATGTTACCTAGTTGATTCATTATGATGTTATAAAACCCACTTTCATATTCTACTAAATCACTTGCTAAACTAACAAATCCTTGCATACGTTTTACTATATTTAATACATTAGGTTCAATACTTTTAGGCTTAATTAGATTTAAAGGAAAGAATGTAACTCTACCTTTGTTGTTTCTTTTTAAATATTCAATAGCCATTTTTGCGTCGTTATCATTTTCTGTAATTACATAATTTACAGCACCACCCAAGCTTACATCTATTGCATCATAATATTCGCTTTTAATATTGATTATACTTCCAATAGTGCCTTTTATTCCTTTTAAAGATGGATTTGATACTACACTTTTTACTCCATATGGAACTTTAGTCATATTGTCAATGTTATATTCTAGTATATCTTTTTTATTAGTTAATTCATATTTTCTTTTAGTAAGTTTTGAAATATCTTCACTTACACTAGAAGAATCTATTTTAGCTTTCTTGTAATCATTATTTAATTCATTTAATCTATTAGTAGACACTTCTAGTTGTCTATTATCTTCTTCTAAAGCCACTCTTAATTTAGATAATTCACTTGTTAAACTTAGTTTTTCTTCTTCTAAATATGTTATTCTTAATTTTACTTCATCACTATTTTTATCATATTTATCTCTTTCTTTTAATAGTTCTTTTTTAGAGTTAAGGCTTGTTAGTTCTTCTGTTTTAGAAAGGAGTGTCCTTTGTAAATCAGATATTTCATTATCTAAGCTTGTTCTTTCTAATTTTAACTGTTCAATTAACGTTTTCTCTTCAGTATCTTTTGTCATTTCACTAGCAAGACTTAATTCTAAAGACGCTTTTTCTTCTTTAGTTGTTGTGTATTCTTCATTATATTTTGCTATGTCTGTAGCTAAAACACTAACTTCTATACTTTCTAGTCTAGCTTTCTTTTCTTTATAGATACTTGCTTTTTCTGCTTGCTCTTTTAAGGGTTCAACTTGAAGAGCTAGCTCATCTATAATCATGTTAACTCTCTCAATATTTTCATTGGTCTTAGCTAGTTTTCTTAATGTTTCTTCTTTTCTTTTTTTATATTTTAAAACTCCTGCTGCTTCTTCAATTACAGTTCTCTTTTCAATTGGATTACCGCCTAGTATTTCACTTATTTTTCCTTGAGGAATAATACTCAAGCTTTCTTTAGAACTAAATGAGTCTAAAAATAAGTCAGTTATATCTTTTAGTCTTACTTTTTCTTTATTTATAAAATACTCATTTTCTCCGGTTTTATATAGCACACGTTTAATTTCTATTTCTGTGTAGTCTAAAGGTAAACTTTTATCAGTGTTATCTAGTACTATTTCTACTTTAGCACTCCTACTTGCTTCACGAGAATTTGAACCATTAAATATTACGTCACTCATATTATTAGACCCACGTAGTGTTTTAACAGATTGTTCTCCCATTACCCATTTTAAAGCATCAACTATGTTACTTTTACCACTCCCGTTAGGACCTACTATACCTGTAAAGTTTCTATTAAGTTCTAAGTTTACGTTATCAGCAAAACTTTTAAAACCATTTATTTTTATCTCTTTTATATACACCCTTAATCACCTACACATTTATTTATTGCCTCTTTTGCCGCGTGCTGTTCAGCATCTTTTTTACTACTTCCTTTTCCTGTGCCATAAACAATTCCATCAATTACTGCATTTACTATAAAGTACTTTTTATGTCCTGGTCCACCTTCTTTTACTAAGACGTACTCTACACTTTTCTTGTTTGTTTGAACAAGTTCTTGAAGTGAACTTTTATAGTCATTTAAAAAGTCTACATTTCTTTCTATATATGGAACGATTAACTCGTCAAAAAATTTAGTTACTGTATTTAAACCAAGCTCTAAATAGATTACACCAATTACAGCTTCAAATACATCTGCAACAACTGTCTTATTTGGATATCTAACACTATTTCCAACTTTAATATAACTAGCTAAATTTAATTCTTTAGAATATTCAAATAAGGCATTCTCACATACATAAAGGCTTCTTTTTTTGCTCATTTCTCCTTCAGTTAGTCTTTTTGATTTATATATGTAGTCACTGCTAACAAGTTCCAAAACTGCGTCTCCTAAAAATTCTAGTCTTTCATAAGATACACAGTTGTGTTCATTTGCATAACTTGTATGCGTAAGTGCTATTGGAAGTAAGTGACTTTTTGATAAGTCTATTCCAAATTTTTTTAATGTTTCCATAACAATCTCCTTTCTACATTTCTAATTAATATATTCTATTATATCAATTTTACATCAAATTTGCTAGATTTTATTTATTTTTATTTATTTTTTTAGTATAATTGTGTTGGTGAGATATGAAAAAGTTACTTATTAAACTTATTAGAATGTATCAAAACACTCCGCTTTCTAGTCACAGGCAATGTGTGTTTATTCCAACTTGTAGCGAGTATATGATTACTTCTATTAATGAGTTTGGCGTAATTAAGGGAATATACTCCGGAATTAAAAGAATATTAAGGTGTCACCATAAAAAAGAATTTACTATAGATATGGTGCCAGTAAAGGAGAAAAAGAAATGAAAAAGATTATTGTTTTATTATTAAGTTTATTATTAATTACAGGGTGTCAAAATGAAGAAGTGAGTACAAAAACAGCATATGCTACTTATTACCCACTTGAATATGCTACAAATTATATGTACTCGTCTTTTGCTAAAGTTAAGAGTATTTATCCAAACGGAATAGATACTAAAAGTTACGAGTTAACAGAAAAACAAAAAGGAATTTATTCTAATGGAGTTACATTTATTTATGCTGGAGTAACTGACGAAGTTAAATTAGCTGCAGAATTTTTAAACACTAACTCTAACCTAAATATAATAGACGGGACTAAGGGACTAAGTTTTTCAAATGACGTGTGTGAGTTATGGCTTGACCCATCTAACTACTTGATGATAGCTAGAAATATTAAGTCTACTTTAATAGATTATACAAGTAACGTGTATGACGAAGAAAAGATAGATAAATTATATAATGAGTTAAAAATTAAGATTAGTGAAATAGATGTTGAACTTACTATGATGGGAAAAAATGCTAGTAGAAAGAATATTTTAGTTACGGATAATATATTTAATTATTTAAGTAAATATAATATTAATGTTATTTCAATAGATAATAAAAACGAGAGTAACACTAAAGCTTTAAATGAAGCAAAGAAACTTATTAATAACAAAGATTTGAAATATATTTATGTATTAAAAGGAAGTACTCTTAGTAGTGAAACTGAAACATTTATTAAAAACTATAATTTAGAAAAACTAGAAATAGATCCGATGTATACTTTAACAGATGATTTAAGAAAAGATGGACATGACTACATTAGTGTTATGATGGACAATATTACAAAATTTAAAACTGAGTTATTTCGTTAACTCAGTTATTTTTCTATTCCTAAATATTCATATGTTTTGTCTGTTACTTGTCTACCCCTTATCGTTCTTTTAATGAAACCTTCTTGAAGTAAGAATGGCTCGCTTACATCTTCTATAGTTGTTTGTTCTTCACCAATAGATGCAGCAATACTCTCTATCCCAACAGGTCCTCCATTAAATTTATTGATAAGACTTTCTAAGTATTCAATATCTGTTTTATCAAGTCCACTTTCATCTACATTTAGTCTCTTTAAGCTTTCATTTGTAATGCTTTCATTTATAACGTCTAAGCCTTTTACTAAAGCAAAATCACTTACCCTTTTAAGTAGTCTATTTGCAATTCTTGGTGTTCTTCTACTTCTTTTTGCAATTATTTCTGCAGCTTTATCATCAATGTTTAAGTTTAGTACTCTTGCACTTCTTTTTACAATAGTTTTTAATTCTTCTGTTGTGTAATAATTTAGTTTACAAGTGATACCGAATCTATCTCTTAATGGACTTGATAAGTCTCCAGCCCTTGTGGTTGCCCCCACCAAAGTGAAAGGTGGTAAATCTATATTTATATTCCTGCTTTGCCCTTCTGTACCAATTACAATATCTAGTTTAAAGTCTTCCATTGCTGAATAAAGTATTTCTTCAATATATCTTGGAATTCTATGTATTTCGTCAATAAACAAAACGTCATAAGGTTCTAGTGTGCTTAATATTGCAGCTAAGTCTCCACTTTTTTCAATAGTTGGACCTGAAGCTGTTTTAATGTTTACTCCTAACTCGTTTGCAATTATATGTGAAAGTGTTGTTTTTCCTAGTCCTGGAGGACCATAAAGTAAAACATGGTCTAAGCTAGTGTTTCTCATTTTTGCAGCTGTTACAAAGACTTTTATGTTTTCTTTAACATCAGTTTGACCTATGTATTCGTCAAAAACTTGTGGCCTTATTGTTTTCTCAAAGTTATCACTTTCTTGATATTCACTTTTTAGTTCACTATTCATAAGTACTCCTTTCTTTATCTAAATAATAATTTTAATGCTTCTTTTATTTGATTTTCAATTGATAAACTCTTATCAATTTCTTTAGCTATTTTAGATATATCTTGTTTTTTATATCCAAGGCTTATTAAAGCTTCAACAAGCTCATTATTTACTTCGTTCTTTTCATTCCCCGTTACAAGTTTTCCTCTTAAGTCTAGAATTATTTGTCTTGCTAATTTTTCTCCTACTTTAGGAAATTTTTGTAAATATAATATATTTTCTCTTTCAATTGCGTCTATTACACCACTAGCCTTACCACCTGCAAGTATACCAATGGCTGTTTTGGGACCTAACCCTTTTACGCCGATTAACTTTAAAAATAATTCTCTTTCTTCATTTGTAATAAACCCATATAAAGAATACTCATCTTCCTTAATATAATTATATAAATATACTTTTATAGTACTATCAAGTTCAAAACTGTAAGGGTTTGGTGTGTTTACCTTAAATCCTACTCCATAAGTTTCTATAACAATATATGAAGGATACACATCACTTACTTTACCATATATATAGTCTAACATAATCTTCACCCATATTAATTTTATAACAAAAAGACTAACAAAACAAGAGTTGTTAATCTTTTTTATAGTTTTTTTAAATTCTTGCTATTTCATTTTTTGTTTTAGTAATCTTGTTTTCAACACAAACTCTTTGAACTATAAACATACATAATATCAAGTTTGCTGTAAAAGATCCACCATAACTCAAAAATGGCACTGGTACACCAGTAAGTGGAATAAGTGCTAGTATACCTAAGAAGTTTACCATTAAGTGTAAAAAAATATATATAGCTATTCCATAACATATAATTGAGTTTCTTAAGTTTACACTTTCTTTTGCAATTTTTACAATCCTATAAAGTATATACATGTAACCAAATATAAATAATATACTAAATATTAAGCCCATTTCTTCAACCATTATTGGGAAAATAAAGTCAGTATGTGCTTCTGGTAAGTATAAGTATTTTTGAGTTGAGTTACCTAAACCTTTTCCAAATAAACCTCCGTTATTTATCGCAATAAAACCGTTGCAAACTTGATAACCTGTTTCTTCTGTGTATCTCGTACAAGGAGCTTTAAATGTAAGACGAGACTTTTGCATGTCGTTTAAAAAATCACTTCCACTTAGTATAAAAACTGCACCAATTACTGCAACTGTACCGCCTATAATCTTAAGCATTTTAGCCCAGTCATTAGATGGAAATGGAATAGCTAAGAATGTAAGAAAAACTATTCCAGCAATTATAATAGCAGTTCCCAAATCAGGTTGTAAAGCTACTAGTAAAAATATTATAAAACCTAAAGCTAAAGGTGCAAAAAATTCATATTTTAAATTTTTCTTATCAGCCATGTTATTATAATATATCGCCATAAAAAGTATTATTATTGTTTTTGCAAATTCACTTGGCTGGAAAGTAAAGAATTTAAAGTCTATCCAGCTTTTCGCACCGGACATTACTTTACCATTAAATAGTAAGAATATTAGCGTACCTAAAATAAATAAAACTCCAAAAGAAACAAGTTTTTTGTATTTATATAAAGGCATTCTAAGTATTATGAAAAGTCCCATTAAATAGGCACCAAACACAAATATGCACTGTCTTATAAAAAAGTAATATGGACTTTCTTTGTATGATAAAACCGCGCTGACGTTTGATGCTGAAAGCACCATAATCACACCAACTATACTATATAAAATGCACATCATAAATAATGGCTTATCCATTTTACTAAATATACTTACCTTCTTCATATTATCACTATATATATAATACCATATTTAAGTCCAAAAATGAACTAGTTTTTTTGTATTTTATGTAAAAAGACCCTTTTTTTAAAAGTCTTTATTTATTTAATTTCAAAGTACTAACGTTTTTCTAAACTACAAATTTTTAATAAATGTTTCAGTTTCACTACTAAGAT
>ULWL01022484.1_pt1 | contig 11358 bp, 9 predicted proteins | sample 1960171 | NCBI WGS metagenome assembly ULWL01 (sample SAMEA4835807, study PRJEB28245) | human gut metagenome | biome: gut microbiome; material: fecal sample | place: Denmark | collected 2008 | reverse complement strand
AAGGGGCTGCCGAGCGCAGCGAGGCGGGGTTGGCTTCCTTTGGTGCTCTCGCAAATTGCCTGCTTGAGACGCACATCCCCGCTCTTTTTCATACCGCTAGTACCCTATCCGGCTCGCTCCGCTCGCCACCTTCCCCTCGAGGGGAAGGCTTTGTCCGTCGTTATTCTTTTTCTCCACGTATCCTGTATTCGCTTTGACGATACGAGAATACCATCCTCTAAAAAGGCGGCGAAACCGCCACGAGAGCCCTGAACCTTGAACCCTGAACCAAATGAAAGCAAAGTAAAACGGGGCTGTGAAGAAATGAATCTTCATTTCTTCACAGCCCCGTTTTTTATAGTATGCATTGACCTGTTACGGCAAACCGTCGCTCATGAGATGCGCATAGTGCTGCTGGATCTTACGGGTGACAGGACCGACTTCTCCATTGCCGATCAGCTTTCCGTCGATGGAGAGGACCGGGATGATGCCGTCCTGAGAATTCGTGAGGAAGACTTCTTCCGCATTCATCATATCTTCGAGGCGGACCGGATCTGCCGCATCATCGATGGAGGTAACACCGGCAGTCGGAGCGACGCGGGAAAGGACGAGGGAACGTGTGATGCCGCGGGTCATGAATTCATTCGTGCCCGTGGTCCAGATGACGCCCGCCTTGACGATGAGGACATTCGAGTGGGTGGCTTCGGTCAGAAGGCCGTCTCTGATGAAGATGCCGTCGTAGCAGCCCTGCTTCAGCGCTTCCTGACGTGCAAGAAGGTTATCCACCTGAGAGAGAGAAAGAATGTCGCAGTGGTGTCCGCGATCATCTTTCATCGTGATGCACTTCACGCCATCCTGCACTTTGGCAATGGCATCCAAGCTGATCGGTTTGGCGTAGACCAGGACATTCGGACGCAGCTGATTTCTGGCAGGGATCAGGAAATCATGATCGCCCTGTCCGCGTGTAACGATGATCTTCACATAGCCTTCTTCGATGCCGCTTTCTTCGACGACGGTTTCCACGATCTCAGTGAATTCGTCCGGTGCTGTCACGGGACGGATGCCCAAAAGACGCATGGAGCGGTACAGACGGTCGGTGTGATAGGAAAGAGCAAACGGATGGCCTTTGTAGACGCGGATCCATTCATAGCATCCGTCACCAAATTGGAGTCCTCTGTCATCTGCCGCGATGATCTGGGAGAAATCATAATAGAAATTGTGATTGTAGTATATGGTAGTTTTTCTTTCTGCCATACGTCTCACCTCCGTAACAAATTGTTATTATTATGGCTTATGAGGGATATTACCACTGGGGCGTTCTGCCTCTTGATTGCCTGCGAAAGAGGCTCAGCGGGTTCTATAGGTTCAAGAGGTTCAAAGGGGGTTGGTGCGGCGCATAAAAACATAGAAGCGCCGCAGAGTATGGATGTGGCGATGCCCGAAGGTTTCTTAAAAGCAGGTTTCCCGTTTGAGCTTTTCTGACAGGATTCGTTTGACCGCGAACAACAAAGATTTCTCGCTTCGCTCGAAATGACGATACGAGAAAAGATTTTTCTAATCCAGTCACCAGTCACTAGTCACTAGTCACTCGAGACTCCCAGTCCCCAATTCCTGACCATTCATCCCTCACTTGCTTTTCAGTGCTTTGATCTTTTCGATGAGGAGCGGGAGGAAATCCTTCAGATCCGCTTCGACAGCGTAGTCTGCCATTTCCATGATCAGCGCCTTCGGGTCCTTGTTGACCGCGATGACGATGTCCGCATTGACCGCGCACATGTGCTGCATCGCGCCCGAGATGCCGAGTGCGAAATAGATCTTCGGCGCTACGCCCTTGCCGGTCTGGCCGATCTGGTGGCGATGCGGCTCCCAGCCGAGCTCTGTGATCGGACGGCTGCAGCCGACAGCTGCCCCCAGAAGATCAGCGAGTTCATGGAGCTTCGCCCATTCTTCCTCCGTACGGATGCCGCGGCCGCCTGCGACGACGACCTTCGCATTTTCGACCGGATGGCTGTCCTTCTCACCGGCGATGATCTCCTTCAGCACCGTGCCGAGATCCTCCTTTTCAATGGAAACGGAGAGGGAGATGACCTCGCCCGTGCGGGAAGCATCGGCTTGCGGGTACTTGAAGATGCCCGGGCGGACCGTGCCGACCTGAGGACGATAGTCCGGAGACACGATATCTGCCATGATATTCCCATCCATCGCCGGACGCGACCAAATGACGAGCCCCTTCTCGGTATCTGCCGAAAGCTCCGTCACATCTGCCGTGACGCCGCAGACGAGCTCTGCCGCCAAACGCGGGGCGAGATCGCGGCCGAATGGCGTCGCACCAAAGATGATGGTATCCGGCTTCTTCTCCAAAAGGAACGGCGCCAGTGCCTTCTGGTACGCTTTCCCATCATAGTGGGCAAGGAGCGGATGATCGATCACATAGACCTTATCTGCGCCGAGGGAGATCAGCGAGGATGCCGGATCCTTGAGATCGGCACCGATGAGGACGACTGCGACCTCTTCCCCCAGCTGGTCAGCCAGTACGCGGGCTTCGCCGGTCAGCTCACCGGTGACCTTCTGGATCTTGCCATTCGCAAGCGCTCCGATGACATAAATACCTTTGTGTTCAGAAAAATCCATTTCGCCCCTCCTTAGATGACCTTCAGTTTCTGCATAGCCGAGAGGAAGAGATCTGCCGCTTCTTCCGTCGTCTTTCCTTCGATACGAAGATTTTCTTTTTTCGGCGGCACGACCGGACGGACCTGACGGACCTGCGTCGGAGAGCCCTTCATGCCGATGCGCGCCGGATCGACCGGCAGATCGGCTGCCGTGAGATTTCCGATCTCCACTTCATCCTTCTTGAGGAGACCCTTGATGCTCGGGTATCTCGCATGGTTCAGCGCTTCTGTCGCGGTGACGACCGCCGGAAGAGCAAGCTCGAGCACCTCGATATTCCCACCGATCTGGCGCTTCACGGTGAGGAAGCCTTCCTTCTCATAGGAAATGCCTACGGCTGCACTCACATCCGCGATGCCGAGCGTCGCAGCGATCTCCGGGCCGATCTGCGCCGTATTGCTGTCGATGGACTCCTGCCCGCAGAAAATGAGATCGAATGTTCCCAGCTTCTCGATCGCCTTAGCCAGCGTGTAGCTCGTCGCAAGAGTATCCGCACCGCCAAATGCGCGGTCCGTCACGAGGTATACTTCATCAGCGCCCATAGCGACCGCATCCTTCAGGACAGCGGCTGCCTGCGGGGGACCCATGGTGATGACCGTCACCGTGCCGCCCACTTCATCGCGCAGCGAGAATGCCGCTTCCAGCGCATGGAGATCCAGCGGATTCATGATGCTGTTCGCATTATTTCTTTTCAGTCTTCCTGTAGTCGGATCGACTTCCATCTTCGATGTGTCGACGACCTGTTTGATACAAACCAGAAACTTCATAGTGTCTCCCTTCTGTGAGGTCGAAATCATATGCCACGCAGCACGAACGCCGCGCCACAGGGTAAACGGGGCTATAGAGAAATAAGGCTTCGCCTACTGTCCCCATTATCCATATTTGTTTAAAGTATAGCATAAGTGGGAGCTTTTTGCGTGAGAAAGTTGCGAAAACTTATTGCCTTGCTCCGAAATGTAGCATAACAAAAAGAGGCTGCCCGCCAGGCTTGCCTCCTTTGTTCTGCCGTTGTTGTCTTCAGATTTTTTCCTCTTTTTTCATTCGTGCATAGCGTTTGGCCGCAATATCATACACTTCATCATTCGCTCTCGCACCGATAATAATAATCAGCATCTCACCTTCCACCTCAATCAGCGCGTAGACGATCCGAATGCCGGATTTTTTTAGTTTGATCTTATACAAACCATGCAGATGGCTCCCGCTCAGATTCGCCAGTGGCTTTCCATAACCATCCGCCGTCGGGTTCTGCATCACTTTCTGGATGGCCTTATCAATGACTTTCTGATGGTAGCGATCAAAGCTTTTCCAATCCTTTTCTGCAAAAGTGGAAAAACGAACATGCCATATCATTCGAATTCCACCTCAGCATCATCAACATCCGCAAGATCTTCGGATGAGATCCCAAGTTCTTTTCGTACTTCACCCCAGTCTTTGGTCTGCGAAAAAGCCCCATTCTCGATCCGATGCAGCGCGAGTGCAAGCAGTTCAGCGTTTTCCAGTTTTTCAGTCATTACAAGATAGCTCTCGGGCGACATGAGAACGCATTCCGGTACATTGTTCTTCATCACAACCTTGGAGCCATTTTCTTTGACACTTTTGAAAATCTTCCCCGCCATCCCTTTATTAAATAAACTGATCGGGATTGTGTTTCTTAAAACCGGCACTAAATTATCCATAGTCGTATCCTCCTGTCGTTATTGTACTATTTATTTGTAAATTTATCAATAAATACACTGTGACTAAAGGAAGGAATAAGATCTGATAATGGTTCAGTCCGTATTTTCCTAAAAGCCTCTTCTCATTCCCCCTCTTCTTTTACCACGCTACTTTTCGTTGCATGACACATCATAGCTCTGTAGCAGCTATATTTTGGCACTAAAAAAGACCGCGGCTGCGGTCTTGCGAAATTCTCTTTACTTTAATTACCAAACGGTGCGCCCTTCCTTCCACTCCTTTTTTGCTTCGTTTAAGGAAAGACGATTAGCAGCACCGGAAAAATTCGGATCGGATTCTTGATCTGGGTCCCGTTCCCATCCACACCGTTTACAAATTGAATATGGCGTAGTTAAATCCTCGGATTCATTCCCGCAAACAGGACATTTATTTGAATTTAGCTCCATTCTTTTTCGCCCTCGCTCTCAAATCTAAATATGTTTTATGACCATCACGTGGTGCGTAGAATGTGAGCAGACCACCATCGTTTCCAATAGCGATTAGATTTCTCCTCCGGTCATATCGGATTATATTCCCCAATCCATCCATGTAACCTTCTATCCCATTACCAACTGGCGACTCTAGTAATTTAACCCCTTCGCTCACGTACTGCCCCTCGGTCATCCCTTTAAATTCATGTTCTTCCTTTAAATGCTTGTTTACGTGAATGATATGATGGCTTTTCTTTCCAAAGGCTTTAACCGATATGCTATTCGCTCCACTTGGTGATAGATTAGCACGACGTGCAGTGTGTTTCAAGTCATTTAGAGACTTTTTGCCACCGCCAGTTCCCTTCGGGGCGAAGCGACCATTCGATGGATCGTGATTGTCCCCGTTCACATCCAAGTTATCGCTGGCGATATGGTAAAAAGGGTAGCTATCGTGCGCCTTCTTTGGCGCCTGTGGTGGTTTCCCGGAGCCTCGGGCGGCTTATCCTCCCTCCTCCCCGCCCCATCGATGTTGTGCATAACGATCACTCCGCAAATCCAGTTGATTTCACGTTTTCTCAGGAATATAATAAGGTTAAGAAAAGCACTTAGGTTAGCGGAGCAATCTGGTCTGTCCGCTTGGTAATGTCAGATTAGTGTACATGCTTCTGACTCCTCAGTGCCAAAACTCCAAGGTGAGTAAGGGACGCGGTCCACTTACTCAGTAAATCTAGATTGGTGAAAACTTCTTCTAGAGCCTTGGAGTTTTTTATTTATCTATTTTAAATGCAGTCAGCACTTGAACCAATCTTTCGTCAAAATACGTAGTCAAAATTACCGCTTTGCAATCATCCTTTTTGATACGATATCGACCATCAAGTCAGGGTTCTAACGTTCCATATTCGATGAGGTCAGATATTTTGGGTAAGAACGCCTCTATATTCACCCCCTACCAATTCTTTCTTTGATGATATGTTTCAAACCAATACATTCATTCCCATATATCAAATCGATGTTTCCTATATCATCACGATGGAACGCTGATGGGATATACCCTCTCCGTTCGTTTTTGAGCTTATTAATAGCTTCAGTCCCATGATAACCTCTGAACGGTTGTCCAAATAAAACTTTAATCTCACGTGCATGTTTACAACGGATGTGCTGTTTTTCTGGCTCCTTAGTCCCAAAAGCATTATTGCACCCTGGCTTTCCCCTGAAACTCTCAACTGTTCTTCCATTTAATTTTCCACCAGCACCTGCGACAATCTTTCCATTTTCGATTAGGATTTTTGCACCGTTTATAGTGCGCCACTCACTGTCCTTCTTCGTCCAATCCTTATCACTGGCAGGATAAAAAAAGAGGCGCTATCGTGCACCTCCTTTGGCGCTTATGACGGTTTCCCAGGGGCCTCGGTGGTTTATCGCCCACCTCCCCGCCGCGGCCTGCATGGGGCAAATCCGGGCCTCCAGCGCCGTCTTCCTCGCCGCCCATGCCAGGGAATCCCCCCCTATCTCGCTCTGCGGCTCGATTTCGTCCGACGACTCGGATACGGGATCGAATTCAAAGGCCATGTCATCCGGCACGGCGCCGAAGATGAAGATGTGTAACTCCCAGTTTACCCAACTACATCAAAGCAGTAAAATAGCATCCCATTCCGCGCAGGAAGCTGCTTTGTTTCTACCGATCTCTCAATCAATATTTAACTCTCGAAGCGGTGTGCCATTTTTATCTTTCCATGTCTTCGGCCCACTTACGGCATATCCCAAAACAAAATCTGCCGCAGCAGATGGACTTGAAAAGAGTATATCTTCGGTCGTTACTAAATTCTCGACTCTGCCAGACTCCATCACCTTTCTTCTGAAGTCCGACATATTGGCATTTAAGGAAGGCTCATTGGTCTTTTCATTGATCACTGCACCTTTCCTTACGACAAATCCTTCCGTAGTGAGCAGGCCTTCGGCTTTTGCGTTTCCAATCGCGAGATGCAGTGCCGTCTGGCTTTCTGCTTCTGATGGATCAGCCACCGGTTCAAGCACTTTGTATCCCAGCGCATTGATGAGAATTTTCAATTTATCGATGTATTCCTCCATCACTGCTTGATCCGATTCCTTGATAACTGCCTTTCCGCAAGTATTCTTTGTTAATACAGTAAAGCGATTCGCCTCCCTCGCTTCTTTCACCAATTTATCTTCCAAGTAACGAATCAACGCCTTATCCAAATCGTCTCCTGTAAAAACAACGGCTGTATTCCAATAGTATTCTTCGTTCCCTGACGATGCGTCTCGCAAATGCTGTACCAGACGTGCTTTGATGTTTTCGGCTTCCCCGATATAAACCGCATCTTTGTCCTCATTTTCAGCTTTACAAAAGAGAAAATAAACACCCGGCCTTGTGAAATCCTTGCGACCGCATCCAGCGACCTCCGTCCGAGGAATTTTAATGGCCTTTCCACTCCAATTCCGCAACTCAGCCAGCACTAAACTATCCGCCGTACCATTAACCAGAAATAGCTCAATCTTCTTCCCGTATACCATCATTGATTCACGTCCCTTTCTATTTCAACTACGGAGTCATCAAGTTCCCGCATTCGCCAAATGCACCCTATGTTTCTTTGCCATTCTTTTATCCTGCTACGGCTGTATTTTCTTCCCATTCTTAATAAAACCCAACGGTATGGATGCACCAGATCAACAGCGTACTGATTCTTCCGATTTCCCTTCAGCGTATGGCATCTTCCGATATGACAGGCAATCATCATCTCCACGGTGTCTCTCTCATCAGAAATCTACCTGTTCAATATATATTATATTTCTTTTATTCAGCCCTGTACAGATAGAGGCGAGCGGTTTCCCGCTCGCCTCTTTTTGGACGCTCGCCAATCATTCTTTTTCCTTATCGCCTTAAAATCTGCACTACAAGTAAAGAATCCCTAATTTTTTCTCCCCTCGACTGCCGCATTGCCGAGGAGCCCTTTCAGCGCTTCTTCGGCTTCTTCGGAAAAGTCGACATAGAATTTTGGCACCATGCGGATCTCCTGCCTTGAGGATATGAGGTGGAGGATGACGGGTGTACCGCCATGGTATTTCGCAAGGACTCTGGCGAGGGCGGCACTGACCTTGTCTGTCTCATGGAGGGGATCGACGTAGAGGTGGACTTCATCGACCGGCACGCGGACGGTCTTTTGGAACTGGGCCATCGGTATGATGCTGTCGGCTAAGATCTTGACTTCTCGCTCGTTCGACTGGACGCGGCCGCGGATACAGATGGGCGCGTCTTCGGTGAGGAAGGGACGCGCGGCTTCCCAGACGGAGGGGAAGAGGACGGATTCGATCTCACTTTCATAGTCTTCGATGGTGACGTAACCCATGGGCGCGCCCTTCTTGGTGACCATGCCCTTCACACGGGTGACAGTGCCGCCCAAGGTGACGGTCTTCCCGTCGTAGCGGCTGCCTTCGGTCTCGAGCTGGTAGATGGGCGTGCAGGCGGCCATCTGCTTCTTGTACTTTTCGAGCGGATGACCGCTGACGTAGAAGCCTAAGAGCTTCCTTTCCCAGTCGATCTTTTCATCCGCGTCCATGTCTTCGAGATCAGGATAGACGACGGAGCTTTTCATCTCGTCCCCGCCAAAGAGAGACATCTGTCCGCTCTCCCGGTCGCTCTTCACAGCGGCGACATCACTCATGACCTGCGGGAGTGCGGCGAGGAGCTGAGAGCGGTTGTAACCGAAGCCGTCCATCGCACCGCAGCGGATGAGGCTTTCGCAGGCGCGGCTATTGAGACCTTTGCCCTCGACCCGCTCTAAGAAATCCGACATGGACGTGAAGGGGCCGCCCTTCTTCCGGGCTTTTATGATGGCTTCGACAGCATTCTCTCCGACGTTCTGGATGGCATCCAGTCCGAAGAGTATCTTATTTCCGCTGACGGAAAAATAGGCTTCCGAAAGATTGACATCCGGTGCGGCGATCTCCACACCGGCTCTTCTGGTATCTGAAATGTAGCGGCTGACCTTGTTCTTATCGCCATTGTAGCAGGTCATCATGGCAGCCATGAATTCAGCGCGGTAGTGCGCCTTGAGGTAGGCGGTCTGCCAGGCAATCCATCCGTAGCAGACGCTGTGAGATTTATTGAAGCCATAACCGGCAAAGTGGACCATGAGGTCGAATACGTAATTCGCCGTCTTTTCATCGACGCCATTCTTTACGGCGCCTGTGACAAAGGTATCCCGGTTCTTCTGCAGGATCTCCGGCTCCTTGTGTCCCATGGCGCGGCGGAGCATGTCGGACTGGCCGAGGGAAAAACCGCCCATGACAGAGGCGATCTGCATGACCTGTTCCTGATAGAGGATGACGCCGTAGGTTTCCTTCAGGATGGGAGCCAGAGATGGATGCGGGTACTCGATGGGGATCTCTCCATGTTTTCTCTTGATGAAATCTTCCGCCATGCCGCTGCCCAAAGGTCCCGGACGGTAGAGTGCGACCATCGGGATGAGGTCTTCGAAGCGGTCCGGGTGGAGCTTCATCAGAAGATTCGTAAAGCCGGAGGACTCGGACTGGAAAACGCCTGTGGTGTCGCCCGCGCAGAGCATCTCGCACGTCTTCTCGTCGACAGAAGGAATGCGGTCGATGTCGATGGTGACACCGCGGTTCGCCCGGATCATCTCGACCGCATCATGGATGACGGTGAGGTTTCTAAGCCCCAAGAGATCCATCTTGAGAAGGCCGAGCTGCTCGACCTGATCTTTTTCGTACTGCGTCTGGATGAAATCATCCGCAGTGAGCTGGATCGGCACATACTCATCGACGGGCTTCGAGCAGATGACGACGCCGGCGGCATGCGTGCCGGAATTTCTGGAAAGTCCTTCCAGGTCGAGGCAGTGATCGATCAGGGTGCGTACCGTCGCATTCGACTCGTAGAGGTCTTTGAATTCCTTCGAGCCGTCCAGCGTCTTCTTCAGCGTGACGCCCGGGCCGCTCGGCACCATCTTTGCGATCTTGTCCACTTCGCGAAGGGGCAGATTCATGACACGGCCGACATCACGGATGACGGCGCGCGCCGCGAGCGTACCGAAGGTGATGATCTGCGCCACCTGCTCGGCGCCGTACTTCTCTGCGAGATAGGCGATGACCTGCCCGCGTCCGCGATAGCAAAGGTCAGTATCGATATCCGGCATGGAGACACGCTCCGGATTCAGGAAGCGTTCAAAGAGAAGGTCGAAACGCAGTGGGTCGATTTCCGTGATGTGCAGGAGGTAGGCGACGATGCTTCCTGCCGCGCTCCCACGCCCCGGTCCGATCGGGATGCCATGTGTCTTCGCGTAACGGATGAAATCCATGACGATCAGGAAGTAATCCGAGAATCCCATCTGATTGATGACACCGAGTTCATAATCCAGACGCTCCTGCTCTTTTCCCGTGGACTCCGGATAGCGCTCCGGGATCGCCGCCTCGCAGAGCTTTCGCAGGTATGACTGGGACGTCTCGCCTTCCGGCACATCAAAGGACGGGAGCTTGTGGTCGCCAAAGGTGAAGGTCACATGACAGCGCTCTGCGATCTTTGCCGTATTCTCGATAGCACCCGGATACTCGCCTAAGATCGCCTGCATCTCCTCTCCACTCTTGCAGTAGAATTCATCATTCGGAAAATGGAAATGATAGGGATCATCCAGTGTCTTTCCCGTGGAGATGCAGAGCTTGATCTCCTGGCTCTTCGCATCCTCTTTTTTCGTATAGTGGAAATCATTCGTCGCGACCAGCCCCAGCCCATACTCTTTTGCCAAAGACGCCAGCACCGGACGCACATCCGCTTCTTCCGGGATGCCATGATTCTGCAGCTCGAGGAAATAATTCTCCTTCCCGAACGTATCGATGTAGTATCGGATCACCTTTCTGACTTCATCCATGTCGCGGTTTAAGATCGCCTGCGGAAGCTCGCCGGCCACACACGCCGACAACGCAATGAGCCCTTTGTGATACTTGGACAGAAGCTCATGATCCACCCGCGGCTTATGAAAATAGCCCTCCGTCCACGCCTTCGAGCAGATCTTGATGAGATTCTGATAGCCCTCATTCGTTTCTGCCAAAAGGATCAGATGCCCCAACTTCTCCTTCTCGCCCTTCGCCCGCTCGAAGCGGCTCTTCCTCGTGACGTAGACCTCGCATCCGATGATCGGCTTGATGCCCTGCGCGATACACTCTTTATATAAGTAGACCGCACCGTACATGACACCATGGTCCGTGATCGCGACCGCCGTCTGCCCGAGCGACTTGACATAAGAGACAAGCTCCTTGATGCGGCATGTGCCGTCGAAAAGGCTGTACTCGGTGTGGACGTGGAGATGAACAAATGGATCCAAGCGGAAACGCCTCCTTCACTCCTTTTTCTTTCGAATTATAAGATAGCGCGGATCCGATCGCAGGATCAGTGCTGCCTTAGAAATCACTTTTTCTTATTGTATCATATTTAATGGTTTGTCATTCATCCGGTCCTGCTGAAAAAGTGCGAAGCGGGGAGCGTAGCCAGAGATCAGCGGGTTCTATAGGTTCAGTGGGTTCAAGGGAGCGGTGCGGCGCA
>ULWL01080557.1_pt1 | contig 11385 bp, 11 predicted proteins | sample 1960171 | NCBI WGS metagenome assembly ULWL01 (sample SAMEA4835807, study PRJEB28245) | human gut metagenome | biome: gut microbiome; material: fecal sample | place: Denmark | collected 2008 | reverse complement strand
CTACCGCTGCCATATCCGGCTGTCCCTGATAGAGGATGCCCTGCGGCATATCCGGGATCGGTTCTTCGGGCAGAGATTCGTCCTCGATGGGGATGTCGATTGCCGCTTTCTTCCGGCGGCGGGAGAAGATGCCACCGGAGCTTTCCTCCTGCGGCTGTGCCGAAGCATTCGCCGGTTCCGGCACGGCAAAGATCTCCGAAGCGGGAAGCTCCTGTGCGCGCTCGCGCGGCGCGCCGCGTTCCTTTTTCGCACGAGGCTTTTCCGGCACAGGCTCCGGCATCGGTTCATACTCCGCACGCGGGCGATTCTTCATATCCTCCACTCTCTCGCGGAGAGAGACCTTTCCCGCAACACAGATAACGCTGAAGAGCGCAATGATGAACACCGGCAGCGCGCCGTATACGCTCACGGCCCGCTCAAGGAAGATGGACAGCAGTCCCGAAACGACGCCGCCGGTCTCCAGATTTATGCCGCCGTAGTACAGGCTGCGGATGGAAAGCCAGTCAAACCCGTAATCGGTCTTGCATACGAGCAGATGGACCGCCGCGCCAAAGAGCAGCGGGATGAAGGAAAGCGCCACAATCCGCCCGGCTACCGGGCGTCCGCGGTGGAAGCCGAGAATGGCCGCCGCCCAGAGGAAGCACAGCGGCACGACAAGAAAGCCCCAGCCGAAGAGACCCTTGAAAACATACAGGCACAGCCAGTCGATCAGCCAGTAATCCCTTACGAAATAGCCGATCAGAGTAAAGAGGCCAAGGGCCAGACACACGACCGAACCGACCTCGCGGCGGATCGGCTTTCTGGCTTTTTTCTTCGCGGACGTATTCTTTTTTGTTCCGGACGCGGATCTTGATTGCGCCATATTGTTCTCCTCAGAAAAGCGAGGCAATAAGCGTGACCACGCCGACGCCCCACATGTAATAAGCGAAATTGCCGAACTTGCCCTTCTTGAGCAGCCGCTGCAGAAGGATGATGCTGAAATAGCCGACGACGATCGAAACGATCATGCCGATCAGATACGCAGGGAAATTGGACCACTCCACGCCCGCCTTGATCGCCTTGATGAGCGAAAGGAGATTCGCACCGAGCACGGCGGGAATGCTCATGAGCAGAGAGTATTTCATTGCGAACGGACGGGACTGCCCGGTGGCGATGCCGGCGGTGATCGTACTGCCGGAGCGGGAAATGCCGGGGATGGTGGCGACAGCCTGCGCACAGCCGATCAGCAGCGCATCGCGGATGCGCATCGAGCGCTCGTTGCCGCGGCCCGGAACAATGCGGTCGGAGACATAGAGCAAACAGCCGTTGAGCAGGAACGCCGCGCCGATGAAGCCGGTCTTATAATAGAGCTGCTCCAGAGAATCGTGGAATGGAAGAATGATAAAAAGCGGCAGCGTGCCGAAAAAGAGCATCAGCAGCATCCGCGCGCCGGGGTGCTCCGTGCGCTGCTCCGGGAAGGTATCGTGTGACGAGCGGACAAGGCCGACGGTGTCGGATACGATGTAGACAATATCCTTCCAGTAAACGACCATAATGGAGATCAGTGTGCCGAAATGCAGCAGCACGTCGAAGAACATATGACCCTCTTCCGCAGTCTGCAGGTTGAAAACATTCTGGAGCACCGCGAGATGGCCGGAGCTGGAGATGGGCAGAAATTCCGCCACGCCCTGAACGAAGCCGAGAAATATCGCGTTAAGGATCGACAAAAGATTCTCCTCCTTTTGCGTGGATTGGTTTCACGGTTCTGCCGCCGGACGGCAGCAGCAGAGAGTAGACTATGATAGAAAAGTATATTCTTTAACAATTTATTTTACCACGATTTTCCCCTGTTTACAAGTGGGAACGATTTTTTTGAAAAAAGTGCTTTACAAATCCGAAATATGTGTTATAATCACATTCGCGCTGTGGGGGCGTAGCTCAGCTGGGAGAGCGTTCGGTTCGCATCCGAGAGGTCGAGAGTTCGAATCTCTTCGTCTCCACCAAAAGTCCACCGTAATTTTGATGAAAATTACGGTGGACTTTTCTTGTTTGAGAGTCTGCATTATGGTACTATGATTTCGACAAATTCCGATTTATCTATCTAATCCTCTTAAAGCGCTGTATTTTCAAGGCTTTTCGCTTGCCTTGTGTTCCAACCTTATGTATTTTCCCTTGTTTTTGCCCTTATGAGCCAAAACAAGGGAAAGTTTTTTATTCTCCGCCGACCACCTTATCCAGCAGTCTTGCGGAAGTACGCTTCGCTTCCCTTGTAGCGTGAGCGTAAATGTTCATTGTGGTACTGACATCAGCGTGTCCCAAAAGCTCCTGCACATCCTTCGGCGCAGCTCCGTTAGAGAGCAGGTTGCTTGTGAATGTGTGTCGAAGTTGATGGAAATGGAAGCCCTCCAAGCCGTCAACCTTTCGGCTTGCCGTCCTGCACATAAGCCCCACCGTACTCGGCGCTTCATAAGCGCCGTCCGGTCTAATGCAAACAAAGGATATTTCCTTGTAGCCTTCGGGAGCTTGCTCCGTTCTCGGTAGGCTGTAAACCTCATAGTAAGTACGGTCTTTTTCCTTGACTTCACTATAAAAGTTGATGGTATACAGTTCTCCGTAGCGGAAACGGTTCTTGTGCTGTTCAATCTTGGCTGTCCGTAGGATTTCCGCCAGCGTGTCACAGAAGTCCACGGTGCGGATTTTCTTGCGTTTGGTCGCTCCTATCTCCGTCTTGTGTCTTGCCACGTTGTATCGCATACTGCGGCGTACCGTGAGGTACTGCTTTTCAAGATTGATGTCTTGCCAAGTCAGCCCGCAGACCTCGCCAATGCGAAGTCCGGTGTAATATGCGATCTGTATGGGGAGAAGTGCAGGATTGTCCTTTGCTCTCAGAAAATCTTCAAGCCTCAGATATTGTTCGTGGGTAAGCGTAGGCGTGGAAGCCGTTTCGCCGTTTTCGTCGGAAAACAGTTCATAGCTTTCCTTTTTCCCTCGCCAAACAATATACTGCATTGGATTGAAGGATATTAACCTTTTGGGAAATACCGCAAAGCGGAACGCCCCTTGCAGGACGGCGGAGAATAGCCGCAAATACCCTTTACTGAGCGCCTTTGCAGTCGTGCCGTCCAGATTTACCCCGCCGAAGCTGAGAAAATCTATGAACGCCTGCAAATGGTCTGCGGTCACGCTTTTCAGCTTTCTGCTGCCGATTGGATATTGCTTGATACGATTGACTGTGCCTTGATACGCCATCACCGTACCGTTGCTCAGATTGCTTGGTTTCAGTTCTTCCTCCACCCACATATCGAGCAGCATTGCCACCGTTGCATTTTCGGATTTTGCTACGAATTTCTTTTCTTCGTAATCCTCCATCGCTTTGCGGAGCAAGGCTTCCGTTTCGCTTTTGCTTTCCGTACCTGCAAACTCTCGCTGTACCTGTCTGCCGCTTTCATCTTCGATATAAAAGCGGTAGTACCACTTTTTGCCTTTCTTTCTTACAGAACCTTTTGCCATAGATAAAAATCTCCTTTCTATCCGTGGCAATCGGGACTGTGACATATGGTGTGCGTAAAACGAATAATGTCACTTCTGCCGATTGTTTTCAATCGGCATTTTTAATTGTCAAGGTGCCACGGAATTTTTCTTTTCGGCAAGCCTATTCTCGGCTTCCGTCACTATCCCGAATAGATCGCCCATCTTTACGGCGGTGCGACCTTCATCGTAGATATGTAAAATCCCGTCAAGGAATCGCTTCATATCTTCGATAGGTAATTCCATTTCTTTGCGATATACCCTTTCGGTAATCGCTCCCGACTCGATAGCATATCGCATAAGCGACTGCTTTAAGCCTTCGTCCTCTGCCACACGGTCAACTTCTGTCATAGCGTCGCCAAAGTAGTGACAAAGCACAGAGTATAAATCAATCAGCTTTCCGAGAAATGTGGTAAGCAACTGTTGGTGCGGCTCTCCGCTGACCGTTGAGGAAACCGTATCAAGATACTTCTTGATATGCTGTTCTATGTCCTTTTGGCAAAGTGTCCTGTTGTCGTATTCCTTATCATTGGAAAGACCCGTCAGCCATTCGGGAATGGTAAGAAGTGCGTCGGCAAGACCGTTAATGATCATTGTTCGCTTCGGATCGACACCATCCGCTTCGTACCTTTGAATGGTAGACTTGTTCACACCGATACGCTTGCCAAGCTCCGGCATAGAAAGCCCCAGTTCTATTCTGCGCTCCTTAATGCGTTCCCCGACTTGTTTTGGGGTAAACATTACTTCTTCTTTCAAGGAATTCACCTCCTATTTAAGTATAGTATAGCACGCACGAGCCCATTTTGCAACCACTATTTACGAAAAATATTAAAAATAATTCTTGGAAGGTTGCAAAACAGGTTGACAAGTGATAGCAAAATAAGTATAATGAGAATGTCAAAGTTGCATTTTGAGTATTTTAGAAAGGGGAACAGCATTATGAACGCAATTAAAATGGGAATGACGATCGAAGAAGCGGCTGAAACCAGCGGCATCGGCAGAAACACAATGCGAAAGCTGGTAGACTGGGGCAAGCTGCCTGTTCTGAAGGTCGGGCGAAAAACCATTATCCGCAGGGACACACTGGAACACTTTATGACCGTCAATCAGGGCAGAAATCTACTGTGTCAGGATGATGTCCGCAAGGTTGAGTAAACCGTTCTCTAAGCCCTCGGCGTTTGAGAGCGAAATACACCCCTCGCACAAATCTGCGATTTGTACTCTGGGTATTTCGCCCCTGCGGGGAGCCTGTATCACAGCTTGCCGGTCACTACCGCCGCTATGATACAGTGAAAATTGCTGACGCAATTTTCGTTAGCTGTCCCGTCGGCACTTGCCGCCGAAACAGCCGCAACCGACTTGCCGGTTGCAAAATGAGAACGCACCTTTTACAGTATAGAACGGAGATGATTTATGACATGCCACAGCTTTATTCAGATGTCGAAGCTGTCCAATGTCAAGGGAAGAATATCGTATATTACAAGCCACGCAAGGCAGGAAAACCTCTATGCCACCTACCGCACCGCAGATAATAATTTTTGGAGCGACCTCGCAAAAGAGTGTCAGCAGGAGTTTAAGCGAAGCGGAGCAGACGGCAAGTGTATTGAAGCAAGGGAGCTAATTATTGCCTTGCCCGAAGTTTACACCGCCTATGAACCGCAGCAGGTGCTTGAAGATTTCACAGAGGAATTTCGCAAACGGTACAATGTGGAATGTGTATCAGCTCTCCACCACAATAAGAAAAAGACCAATTATCACATCCACCTCATATTCAGTGAACGGCGTCTGCTTGCCGAGCCGGATATAAAAATCGCTACCCGAAGCGTATTCTACGATGAAACGGGAAAACGGGTGCGTACCAAGAAAGAGATAGCCGATGAAAACGGCAAAATTCGTGTTGGCTGCACTGTGATCCCAAAGGGCGGCGTTTATGAACAGCACCTATTCACCGTAAAGGATGACCGTTTCAAAAGCGAGCAGTTTTTGGATGAAGTCAAGAGGAATTATACCGACCTTATCAATCGGCATATTTCTGATCCCGAACAGCGATTAAAGGTGTTCGACCCCGACAGTATCTATCTGCCGACCAAGAAGATCGGCAAGAACAATCCCAAAGCCGCAGAGATTGAAGCCGACAATGCTGCAAGGCAGGAATGGAACAGAACAGCGGATATGGCGCTCATATCGGGGATAGAGGAAACAAAGATACTGGAAATCAAGAAAGAGGAGATACACCAAAAAGCAAGCCGGTCCATTAAGACAAACGGATGGCTGCCCAACCTATTCCGCAATATCGTGAGTAAGGCAAAGGAATTTCTGCAAAACTTAATACGGCAGACGGCATTACCGCCGAAGCCAATTCTCAATATGGATATGGCAGAATTCCGTACAATGCAAAAGCTGATGATACGGGTGCAGGACAGGGCGAGAGAAATCCGCAGCTTGCAGGATGAAGTACCGAAGTTAAAGGCACAGCTTGCCGAAACAAAGGGCATATTCAAGAGCAAGGAGCGAAAGGCGTTAGAAGCGCAGATACAGCAGATAGAAGAAAAAATCCCCGCTATGCTGGAAGCGCTACCCGAAATCTTGAAAGATGACGGTTATCCCGATGTGCAGGCATTTATGGCAACCTACCGCAAGGCGGAAACCGTAGTTGAAAACTACAAACGAGAGCTTGCCGAATGGGAGCGCAATGTCAAGGAAAGCCGCAGGCCCACCGAAAAAGAACGGTATGCACCGCCCGAAAAACAAAGTGTGCGTGACCAGCTCAGATGGTTACAGGCAGAGGGCAGACAACCAAAATCCAAGCACCGATCCCACGACAGAGAAAGATAGCTTTAACACCGAAAACGACACCGCAGGGCAGTTTCCCTGCCTTGCGGGCTTACATACATTTCGACAGTGAAACACCCTGCAAGATTTTAGGTCTTGCAGGGTGTTTAGATTACTCCGTCATTCGTTTAAGCAGATCCGCACGGTACGGGAGTTTTCGAGCAAGCTCAATCGGGGTATAGCCCCAATCATTTTTCACATTCACTTCCAGCGTACAGTTTTGGAATATGACATCATACAGCGGTGCAAAATCCTCGTCGGTAAACTTCGGATGGCTGATAAGGTACTGAATAGCCACTCTGTGTTTTGCATCCAACTGATTGATATCTGCCCCGGCCTCGATCAATATCTGCGTCAGCTCTACTGTCTGCTCCACAATGTGCTTAGGGCGAGAAAACAGGATGTGGAATAGTGTTTCGTTTTCAGCGTTCGTGCCTTTCAATTCCGCTCCCTCGCCAATCAGGAACTTCACAATGTCATATCTGTTTTGGGGCGTTTGATTCGCCATAGCGCAGAATATGAGAGGTGAGTCGTTCTTGGGTGTTTCATTCAAAAGCCGCTTGTCATAGACTTTCTTGAACTGCACCAGCGTCTGCGTTCTTGCAGAAAAGTACATATTCATACCGTTCATCCCCTTTGGAGGTTTATTTTTATCCAGTATTTGATTGAGCGCCTCGTCGCCAAAAGACCGAACGGTTTCTTCAACGGTGCTCCCGTTCACTTCTGCTTTCAAATCCACACCATATCTAATGAAAAGCTTTAATATGGCAGGATTATCTTTGTTTTTGCGCCCCAAAGCCTTCAACAAGGGATGAGATTTATGGTTGGGGTCAGCACCCATACGGAGCAACTCCTCAATGACTTTTACCTTGTGTCCCACGCAAGCAAATGTAAGATAGGAATAGCCATACCGATCTTCCTTGTTAACATCGTCGACGGCGTATAGGGCTTTTAATGCGGTTTCTTCCGCCTCATTGGAGATCATATGGGTATATATGTCCCGCCCGTACTCATCCAGCATAGAAAGGAAGCCCGCTCTATCCTTATATTTGCTGAGAACGGACTCGATAGCTTCTTCTGCTTCTTTCCTCTTGTCTTTTTTATATAGAATGCTTAAATCTCCATCAACGAAGCCTATGCCAATACCACGACATTCTTTTAAGATGTGAGCGTATTTACCCCTCTCAAGGTAATTCAGCAAAAATGTAGTAAATAGGTTCTCTATTGCTTTCCAGTCACTCTTTTTCCTTAAAACATACGGAGTTTCTCTCGTTGTATAAATCTCGCTGCAAGCCCAATCCGAATTATTCTCATCAAAGGTAGAGGTGCCTACCAATTCAACAGACCACTTGTCGCCATTATCCTCGTATAAGTTGAAATTGATTGCTTCGACATCACTGGGAAGCTTCTTCAGGGCATTTTCCAACCAGTTATAAAAGCTGCTTTCTTCATTGGTTTTCTCGTTATTTATACGCCCTCTCGCTTTATTGCTTTCTATGATGTCCTGATAGACCCCGCTCAAAGTGTATGGCTCCAGATCTTCAATTTTTTCTAAACCACTGTATTCCAAGGACTTTTTCGTAAACCCGAAGTCTTCACAGCCCTTATATTGTGATATTTTCTCATAAACAACATCAGCGATTCTCTTGCCATCCCGCAGGATACATTTCTCGCCGATCTCCTTATATTGGCTTATAAAGCCATAATCCTTGATCCCTTTATCATTTCTCATAAAGCCAAAAAGGAAAATGGCTTCATTGGATATTTCAACATATTCCAAAAAGATAGTTTCTGAATTGTGAAACGAAGTAATAACGGGCTTTAGGGTTCTCAGGTCGTATTTTGTCAGTTGGGTTCTGATTGAATAGTTAGGTGCTTCAATGTTATATAAATATTTGCCGTCTTGTGTGATTGCAAAATTCTTAGTCTGACTTCCAATGTTTGAAAATCTGATTTTTTTGATCAATACCAAGTTATCCAAATCATAGAACAGAAGCCACCCTGCGGTGGATTTTACAACCAAGGTGTTTGTGTTAGGGATAAATTTCCCACGATACATATAGGGAGCATCTTGAAACCGTGCTAATTCATTTTCGTCGTTATCAAAAATATATACTGTTTTCCCGTTTAGGCCGACTTTGAATTTCTCATTTTGAGCATATCCCTGATACTTTTTCATCAGCTTGTTTTGATTAAATTCGCTGCATATACTCTCAAACTGGCTGTCTTTGGAGTCGTTGTCTCCTGAGCCGCCATTATCTGCGTTTCTTGCAGAGCGTAAAATAAGTTTTGATATTGAACTGATCGTATGCGCCCAATCAAAGCCCATATCCGTAGCCTCCTTTGTTAACGGTATTTTTATTGAATGCGAAGATTTTTGATTTGCTTAACTGCTCTTGCTGCCGCTTTTCTTTCTCCTGCTTTCGTGCTATTTATAAATGGCTCGATGTACGGCAGTAAAGATATATCTTTATATTTACCAAGAGCTGTGATAGCAGATGTTTTAATTGTATCAACTTCCAGCCTTTCGATTACGACAGGCAAAGCGGCTTCACTCTTCCATCTGCCGAGCATTTCCATCGTAAAAGGAAAAGCGTCCTTTTCACAAATTAAACCGATGAAAAAATCTTGTTTGCTCTTGTCCTGTATTTTAACAAAAGCGTTATCGAGCGCATTTTCAGCTTTTGATAATCTTCCGTTGGCTTTTAGCTCTAATGTCCATCGCTCCAAAAAATTTGAACACTCCTTGTTGCCTTTTCTCCAAAACTGCTGTGTTATTAATTCCAAGGCAAACCCTATATTTGCGAACTGAGGTATATACTTGCTAATAATCGGGATACAGGCATCATTTTTGATAGTCTTATATCGCAAATCCTGAAAAGAACGACAGTCTACTCCTAAGCATCTACTTAATTCAGCACATAAGGAATCCACTAAAATATAATCTTCGGCATCCACTCCAGTGGCTCTGTTATACAATTCACGCTCTATATCCGCTTTATATAAGACGGCTGTCGCATAGTTATCGGCCATATTACATCAGACTCCTTTAGAGAGTTTATTTTACTCGATAATAATATCAAAAATCAGTGCATCAAAATTGTCGTCGATATGCCCGTCGTTGCAGTAGTAGCGAAAATGATTGGGCGCAATCACTTCTTTTTTCATCGCTGCTCCTCGTACCCACGCCTCCAAGCCGCCCTTGTCATTTTCCCAGGCGTTCCAGACCATCATTTCATTGCTTTTTGAAATGCATTCATATTCATATCGCTCGTTATGAGTTTGTGCTTCCCACAGATCCTTTTCCCAAAGTATAAAATAGGGCGATTCAATTCCTGAATTATGAGAGGTTATCTTGCCTTTTGTCTTGAATTTAATCGCTTGCTGCCATTCGGAATGGGTCGAGAGCAGAATAACTGACAGCTTGAACTTGTCCGGAACAGGAATTTTATCCATCAGCATCAGAGTTTCCCCGTGGTACTGAATGGGTTTCCCTGCGCTTTTTCTGAATAATGACTCAAATTCCACCATATCACCAGCCTACTCATCATAAGTTCACATTGCCATTTTGATTCCAAGGCTAATTATACCATATAAGTTCAAAATAATCTACTACTGTGTACCAAACGGCAGGATTGCTCCCGCAAAATGTGTAATGAAATCTTCAGATTACACCCGAAATAAGAAAAGCCGCCGTCTGTTGACAGCGACCTTTCTTGTGCAATTTTAGCGGTAAATAAGCTCGTTTGATACGATTTCCATAGCGACGTTTCGCAGATTGTTCATCTTCTGTACCCACAGCATTTGGTTTTCCGCTTTGAGCGTTTCCGTCACACCTTCTTTTTCGGAAAGCTGCTTTACCAGCCGAGAGAACATTTCCTCTGCTTGCCGGTCAATGTCGGCAAGATAACTATTCAATTTGCCGCTGGTGAGCAGGGAGGTATACAGCGCCTTGCGGTGACTTTTGAGATAGCACCGGTGCCGCTGCCCCCATACTCCGATATGCCGTTCTTCTTTTTCGGCGGGTAACTCCAAGCAAGGGATGTAGTAGTCGCCTTGCAATTCATACCAAAGCCCGTTGCGCTTGTCATAAATGTACTTGTCCATCTTGAAATCCTCCAGTATAATATATTCGCACATATGTCACGGTTCCCCGATTGCCACACCTTGTTATATCGTGTTGTCGTTTTTTCTTTCCCTTGCTTTTGCCCTTATAAGGTGTTGGGGCAGGGGTGAAACGGTGTGAAATCGTATAAAGGGATAAGGTGGACACATTGCGATAAACCCTTGGTTTTCAAGCGTTTTGGAGGATTTTATTGACGCCCTATGCAGGGCAGTAACCACTTATAAAATTGTGGTTTTCAAATTCCAGTTTAATGAGCAAGAACGAGATTTTGGGGATAATCATGATTATTACAAATAGATTGACAATACGTCCAATTGAAGAAAATGATTGGACTGCTATTAAAGAAATATGGGATGATTTTAAGAATACAGAATTCGTTATCTACGATAACTATAAGGATACATCTCCGGAATCATTACAACCACGAATTGCAAAATGGGAAGAAGCTACCCGAAAAGGCAAGGAGCACATGTTCTTTGCAACGTGCTTAAAAGGCGAAACGATCGGGTTTACTTCTATGAATATTGTCGCACCATCCGAGTACGAGATCGGATACGGATATACAAGTAAATCACAAGGACATGGATTTGCAAAAGAAGCGCTTACCGCCATTCTTGATTATATGAAAGAGCTTGGTGCTACAAAAATTCATGCAGGAACAGCCTTAAAGAATACTCCTTCTGTGGCGTTATTAAAAAGTCTTGGTTTTGAATTGACAAGCACAGAGCAGATTAGTTTTTTCAAAGATGATGCTGGTAACAACATTTATTTTGAAGGTGGTAATTTTACTAAGAATTTGGCTTTAGAGAGTAAGATTAAATGATGTGCAGCCGATAAACTTGAATTTGTTGCTCCATACGCCCTTGATAATAGTCCTTGCAATATACTATAATAATATTTACAAATACTATTTGTAAGTG
>ULWL01008308.1_pt1 | contig 11386 bp, 10 predicted proteins | sample 1960171 | NCBI WGS metagenome assembly ULWL01 (sample SAMEA4835807, study PRJEB28245) | human gut metagenome | biome: gut microbiome; material: fecal sample | place: Denmark | collected 2008 | reverse complement strand
AAGCGTTCCTCCTAACGTTATTCAGTTTACCATACAAAAAGAAAAAAGCCTTTAAAAAACATAGGGTTTTCTAAAGGCATTGTTTTCATGGTGCCGAAGATAGGACTTGAACCTACGACCTACGCGTTACGAGTGCGTTGCACTACCAACTGTGCTACTTCGGCGTACGCATATTATTTTAAAACAAGTAAAAAAACAATGCAAGTAGAATTCTACTTGCATCGTGTAATCTAAAGTGAATTTTGCGTTCGGGCAATAATCGCATCTTGGGCTTGTGGCATCAAAGAAATAAATTGGGCACAATATCCTGCCACGCGAACAATTAGATCTGTATACTTATCGGGATGTTTTTGCGCATCTAATAAAGTCTCGGTTTGAATGACATTAAATTGATTATGATAAATACCTTTCTTTTGCGAAACGATTAGAAAATCAATAAACTTGTCTAATTGTTGTTGCCCTTCTAAAGAATCTGGTAAAAAGCGCATATTTAAGAGTTGTCCTGCAGCTACTTTCGCATTTGGCAGTTTAGCCACCGAATTAATAACTGCCGTTGGTCCATGTTTATCTGTACCCTGGGTTGGAGAACAACCTTCATTTAATGGAGAACCAGCCATTCTTCCATCTGGCGTTGCACCTACCACAAAGCCATTTGGTACATACGAAGTAATATTCGAAGTAGACATCGTATAACAGCTGACTTCTGGTCCTTTTCCCGTTCGCAAGGTTGTATAGTTAGGTAATAGTTCTAAATAAGAGTCAAAGACATCTTTCACAAGTTCATCAACTTCATCGATATCATTGCCAAATTTTGGTGCCTTTAAACAAAGTTTGCGAATCATTTGGGCTTCGATACTCGCCCAGTTTTCATCCATCGCATCCAATAAAGCTTCTAAGGATACTTTCTTTTGATCAAAGACCAATTGTTTGATGGCTTCTAAACTATTTCCAACTACACTTGGTCCAATATTGGATTGACTGATGACATCGTATTTGCAGCCTCCCTCTTTTAGCGTCTTTCCTAATTGCATCGCATTTTGAATAAAACAACTTGCCAATGGTGATGCATCATATTGAACTAAAAAAGAATCACAAATCTTATCACAAGCAACCGATAAATCGGAATAATACTTAAGATACTTTTTCCAAGCTGACCAAAGTTCTTGATAACTTTCAAAATGGGAATGCATGGAATCAGATACATCCAGCTTCAATAAGCGAATCTTTGTATTGGGATCAAAACCATTATGTAAGACAATTTCTAAGACCTTTCCCCAGTTCACATACGTCATGCCTGTTGCTCGATGCCCGTATTTTCCCGGAACCCCAGTTTCTACACATCCAATCGGACAATAATCGAGTGCATCTGCATGGGAAATGCCTAGATCTTCTAATCCTTTTGCGGCCACCTCATCATTAAAAAGACTTGGCATACCACAACCAGTACGAATTAATTTTGCACAGGCTTCCAAAAATCTTCTTGGAGTATGGGCATGAATTCTTGCAGAAAAATTTGGTTCTGCCAAAGCAGTTAAATTCATTGCTTCGATGCAAAGATACGATATTTCGTTCGTTCCATCTTGTCCATTCGGTTTCAAACCACCTACCACAAGGTTGGAATACAAAGGGTATCCTTGAGAAAACTTGGTATGCCCATAAGGTCGTACCTTATTACAACTTGAATTCATCAAAAACATATGGGTAATAATTTCTAAAGCTTTATCTTCCGAGATTTTTCCTTCCGCTAGATCTTTTTGATAGTACGGATAGATATATTGATCAAAGCGCCCGTAACAAAACGAATGTCCATTACTTTCAATCATTTGAAGAACATGAACCATATAGCACACTTCAACAGCTTCATAAAAGCTTCTGGCTCCTTGTTCCATCATCGTTGCTGCCATCTCTGCCATTTCAAGCAATTCTTGTTTCCGCTTAGGATCTTGGCAAGTATGTGCTTCTTTTTGAGCCAAAAGGCCATAGCGTTTAAAATAGCACAGAGCTGCTTCTAAGCTAATTATGACCGCTTTATAAAAATCGATTTGATGCGCTGAAAGTTGTGAATTCAATAATTTTTCTTTTGCCTCATTGATCAGCGAACGAAAACCTCTTTTTAATAATGTTGGGTAATCCGGAACAATATGCCCATCACCACTCATGCTGATACCACCGCGGTGAATGACCCCTTGTTTTTCTGCCAATAGAATTTCTTCAGGCATTGCAGCATTCACAGCATCTTCATGGGTATGCCTATGCCAATAAGGCGCAATGGATAAAAGATCTGCTTTAGTTTGGTCATCAATCGCAAAGACATCACCTTCCCGTTTTTCAAAAGTATCCAGTTCATCAATGACCCAATCAATAGAATATTCAGGAAAAATCGGTGCGGCAAAATTCCGACTTGCCTGATTTCCAAAAATCAGAGAATCTTCTTCCAAATAAATATCCATATGTGTTAGCGTATGCGCAAAAGCTTTGGCTTTACGAAGGATATAAGGGTCTTGTTCAGTTTGTTGAAAAGATTCGGTATACAATAAAGCTCTTTGCGAACAAATGCTGGCTTTACGGTTCTGCATCCGTTTTTGTAGTCGAGCAAGTCTTTCCCGGTCTAACTCTTTTGGTGAAAGAATCAAATAATCTCGCATAAAGTTCTCCTTTTCTTCACTATAGCATCCTAAACAAGCATTTTCAATCACAATATGTTCATTTATGATTACTTCAGAAACAAAAAAAACTGAAACAAGTTTCCTCATTTCAGCTTTGATCATTTAGTTTTTAGCATCTTCTATGGCTTGATAATCTTTAATGGATTGTTTGATTGATGAAATCATATCATTGTTCGAATCAATTTCTTTTTGTAGCTCTTCATCAGTAAAACCATACGATTCCGGATCACTTTGATAGCTCAATAAAGATTCTCCGTATTCCTTATATGTTTTTAATTGGGCTTTTAAATCCGCAATTTCATCTTCATAGCTATTTGCCAAAGCTTGTTCCTGATCAACTAAATCCGAGAAATTTGTTCCCGTGATTTCTGTAGCCAAGTTATCAATCGTCTGTTTATCCGCATCGGATAGAGATTGATACACATCCACATAATTTAAAATCATCTCTTTTTCTTGATCAGTATAACTGAGCCAATTAGAAATATAATCTTGAAGACGGGTCAAAGCTTCCTGCTTCGATTGTTGGTTTTTCACTTTCAATTCTTTAAAGATCTTCGTTAGCTTAGAACCAGTTTGTTCTTTAAAATACGCATTGATATCCTGCTTTTGTGAATCCAATAAGCGATTGTATTTTGTCTTATAGCCCAATAACTCACTCTTCTCCGTATCACTGGACATATCCCATTCATCCGCATATTCTTGCAACTTATTATATGTTTCTTGCATAGATGGCGTAATGGTATGCGCTGGATCATAAACCAATGTCTTATATGCATAGCCTGTTAATAAAAGAGCTAAAACACAGACACAGACAAGAATAGAAATCAAACGTGTCTTAAAACGGAAACGGCGTTTTTCGGATTCGGTTAAAACACCATGCGTTTCTACATCATCAGGATCAGTTAACGTTCTTTGCAGACGCTCTAATTTTATTCGACCGGTTTGTGTAGTACGAATCAAAGTATCCGTCAAAGACAAGTCATGGGTATTTTTTCTTTGTCTCGATAATGGACGATCTTTTTCATCCACACGAATCAAACGCGTACGCGTAATCGTATGACGATCGCGATTTTGTTTTTGATCCAATTCTTTTTGAATAGATTTCAAAGAATCATCATCGCTATCGTATTGAATCGAACGGGTTGTAAAATCCGGAATATCCAAAGAATGTTTCTTACGATAATCTTTTTCTTCCTGACGAATCGGTTTCTGTCCTCTTTGTTTACGTAATTGATCTAAAGCATTTTCTAAGCGACCTTCGGCAGCCATTTTCTCTTCTGGACTCAAAGGTAGATCTTTTTCCTCTTTTGTAGAAGAATGGCTTTCTTTTTGGGAATCCAAAAGAGCTTTTGTATAATCATCTATTTCATTTTTTGTATCTTTATCCATTCTGAACCTCTTAACGGTATTATTTTAGCATAGGAAAGGTAAAACAATTCATAAAAAAAACGAGCCAACGCTCGTTTCTACGCAAATGGTGCCCAGGGCCGGACTCGAACCGGCACGGTATCGCTACCGGTGGATTTTGAGTCCACTGCGTCTACCAGTTTCACCACCCGGGCGTTGCTCAATTATCTTAACGTAAATAGTCCTACAATGCAAGTATAAATTGGAATTTTTTTATTATAATTGTATAATAAGCTCACAAGCCAGGAGGATTTATTATGAAAGTACTTGTCGGATTAAGTGGTGGTGTAGATTCAGCTGTAGCAGCTTATCTATTAAAAAAACAAGGACACGATGTAACGTGTTGTTTTATGCGTAATTGGGATAGTTTTGCCAATAACGACATTGCCGGAAATCCCACCATTCAGGATGATACTTGTCCTCAAGAACAGGACTATATGGATGCCTTAGCCGTTGCGAAAAAATTAGATCTTCCCTTACAACGTGTCGATTACATTAAAGAATACTGGGATCATGTATTCACGACTTTCCTAGAAGAATACAAAAAAGGACGTACACCAAATCCTGATATTCTTTGTAACAAATATATAAAATTTGATTCTTTTTATAAAAGAGCCATGGATCTTGGTTTTGACATGGTAGCTACTGGCCACTATGCATCGACAACCTATCAAAATAATTTTAACTATTTATCTAGAGCCTTGGATCAAAATAAAGATCAAACCTACTTTTTATGTCAAGTGGATAAAGATGCTTTTCAACATACCCTTTTCCCATTGGGAAATCTGGAAAAGCCCGAAGTTCGTAAAATTGCCAAAGAATTAGAATTAGATTCGGTTTCCACAAAAAAAGACAGTACAGGTATCTGTTTTATTGGTGAAAGAAACTTCCGTCAATTTTTATCCAACTATCTTCCAAGTAAAACAGGAAAGATTGTCGATATTGATACCGGAAAAGTTGTTGGAGAACATGTAGGTGTCTTATATTACACAATTGGACAAAGAAAAGGCCTAAACATTTCAACGGTTCGTGGTCCTTGGTTTGTGATTGGAAAAGATGTACAAAAGAATATTTTATTTGTCTGTCATACCGATCACCAAGACTGGTTATATTCCGATTCTTGTTTAGTAAAAAATATTAACTGGTTAGTGGATGATGCCTATACGATTCCAAAAGAATGTACAGCTAAATTCCGCTATCGCCAAAAAGATCAAGATATTCAATTAGAAATCATCGATGAAACGACCGCAATGGTTTATTATCCGCAAAAAATTGCTTCCGTCACTTGTGGACAAGAAGCCGTATTCTATGATGGAAATATCTGTTTAGGTGGTGGCGTGATTGAAGAAGTCTATCGCGATCACAAAGATTTAAACCAAACCATTCTGCAAACATATGAGGCTAAAAACAATGGATGAAGTCATTCACGCAAAACTCACTTATATCATATTTGAAAATCCGGTCAATCATTATATGGTTGGCCAGTTTTCCGATACCGATACCTATCATATATTTACCGCAACTGGTACGATGTTTGAAGCCAAAGAAGATCAAGTCTATACCTTAACTGGTAACTATACCGTTCACCCAAGATATGGCAAACAATTTCAATTCATCAAAGCCGAACACGAATTACCTTCTAGTAATGAAGCAATCGTGCGCTTTCTTTGTAGCGATACCTTTCCTACCATTGGTAAGAAAACCGCAGAATCGATTGTTGAAACGCTAGGGGAAGATTGTCTCATGCAGATCAAAGAACATCCTAAAAATCTGCATAAGGTACCCAAACTCACACAAAAACGTATCGATATTTTAGTGGAAGGCATTCAATCCTATGATGGTTTTTCTAAAACCTATTCCGAACTGATCGCTTATGGCCTTGAACCAGCTAAAATTTCCTTATTAGAACAAAATTATGAAGATGTTCTCACAACGCTAAAGGAGAATTGTTTTCGTCCGTATTATGAAGTCTATGGGTTTGGCTATAAAAGTGCCTGTAAAATAGCCGATGGTATGCAAGTAGATGCCAAAGACACAAAACGCCAAGATGCATTTATCTATGAAACTTTACGCAACCTTTCGATGCGTTCAGGCAATACCTATATATTAGCTTCTACGCTCTTTGCCCAATTCCCGCAAGTCAATCCACAACAAATTATGGATTCTTTAGATCATTTAGTGGATATGGATGTGATCACCCAGAAGGAACAAAAGTATTATCCATTTCATTTGTATGAGGAAGAAAAAGCCATTGCAGATCTATTAAAAGCCCATCAATTCAAAGTGGATCCCGTAGATCAAGAAACCTTGGATCAATACATTAAAGAAATCGAATTTGCGAATGTGATCGCATACGATCCGATTCAAAAAGAAGCAATTAATACCTTCTTCAAAAAATCCTGTATGATTCTAAATGGTGGTCCTGGAACTGGAAAGACAACGATTGTGAAAGGGATTCTTCAAATGTGTAAAAGCATTTATCCGGAAGCCATCATTCAATGTTGTGCCCCAACCGGACGAGCCTCTAAACGTCTAACCCAATTATCAGGTTGTAACAGTAAGACCATCCATTCTTTATTAAAGTGGAATATGGAAGATAATACCTTTGGCTATAACGAAGACAATCCATTAACCGCAGATTTTTTAATCGTCGATGAATTCAGTATGGTAGATACCCATCTCTTTGCCAATCTTTTACTGGCCTTGCCAAGTCGCTGTCGAATCCTTTTAATTGGTGATGAAAATCAGTTAGAAAGCGTAGGTCCAGGAAAAGTTTTCCAAGATATCATTGCTGCAAATGTTTGTCCAATTGTCCATTTAGAAAAGATCTATCGACAGAGTCATGGGAGTGGAATTGTCGAACTAGCTTCGCAAATTCGCCATAATCAACCATGTCAATACCAGGACGGTGTACAATTCATCGAAAACTACACCAATGAAATTCTTCCCACCGTTTTACGTATTGCACAAAATTACGATGCAGATACCCTGCAAGTATTAGCCCCAAAATATAGCGGTGCTGCGGGTATTGACCAAATCAACCAGGCAATGCAAGCAATCTACAATCCCAAAAGTGTAGATAAAAAAGAAATCACGATTGGTGCTACCACGTTTCGGGAAAAAGATAAGATCATGTTATTAAAAAATCTAGCGGATGAAGAAGTATACAATGGAGATATGGGAACCATTGTATCCATCGAAAAGAATAAACAAGACTATTGTGTCAGCGTAGACTTTGGTCACTGTATGGTCGACTTTACAATGGACCTCTTATATTATTTAAAACATGCCTACTGTATTTCCATTCATAAATCTCAAGGTAGTGAATATCCAGTGGTTTGTTGCATCGTCGATCAAAGTGCGACCCATATGTACAATCAAAGAATTTTATATACAGCCATCTCGCGCGCCAAAAAAGAGCTCTTTATCATTGGCCAAAAAAGACTCTTTGAAAATAGTATCCAGATTAAACAAAAGCACATACGTCAAACCTCATTACTTGATATGCTGAAAAAATAGGCACCGAGTTGTAACTGAAAAAAAATTTTTTTAGCCGAAAAAACGAAAAAATCGACAAAACCCCTACATGAACCAAATTTTCAAAATGAGGGAAAAATCGAAAAAATCTACAAAACCTTTACATGAACCTAATTTTCTAAATTGGACAAAGCGGGAAAAATCTACAAAACCCCTGTTTTTTAACTTGTTTCATGGGCAAAAAAAGAGAAGTATGACTCCAGAATTGGACATACTTCTTTTTCTTTTTAGCAGGCTAGAGAAGCCTATAAGTTTCTTTTGGGCGACGGCCGTTGCAATAGGTGCAAGAAACGAAACCACGCTCAAGCTTTTCTACACGCATAGCGATTGTTTGTTGATATTTTCGGCCACAGTCTTTGCATTGCCAGTAAACCATTTCTTTGCTTGTAGGCAGTACTTCGTCAGGAGAAAGCCCTAAGAAAAGATTTTCTACCTCGCACCACTCATCCATAAGTTCTGGATAGCAGTCCTGTAAACTGCACAATATACAAAGAAATTAATAGAACGACTGTGATATCCAGAATCAAGTCTAACAATCCGTATTTAAAGTTTAACGAAGAAGACGGTATACAAAATTTTGACAAGCGATTTTTTGTAATACATATACCTGAATACAAAAGAAGAAAACTCGTAAATATATTAGGAATCAAACCATTTTCTCCAACTGTAATCTCAAGCAAAGAGTTAGAAAAGAAATTATTAAAACACTCAAAATTGAAAGAGGAAACATTAAAATTAATAGGATTAGAATAATATTATATTTTCAACCATTTGGTTATATGTTGATTTCCCATTTTACCAAGAATTTTTTTAGCCATCCATCTTTTGCCTCTTACTGTGTATTTTAAGTAAAATTTAAATATGCTCATTTTAATTGCTCTGATTTCTCGGGCTGTCGAAAAAAAAGATAGAACTTTCAATGTATCCATATAGTTTATTGCACTTTGGCTTAAATGAAATTCGTTTATGCCGGCTTGAACGTTCACTGTAGATATTCTATGAGATTTTGAAAATCTATAAATCATAGCTCCATGTGCGCAAGAATTCCTAATTTCTTTTAAAATATATATACCAAATTCAAATCCATCATCTGAAAATTTATCCATTTTTAAATCCTTCTTCACTTCATTTTTTGTTATAGGGTCTAAAAATTGGATAAATAAGATGGTTGTTCCTAAAACTATTCCTTTTAGTGCAATCCAAAAAGGTAATTTATCATAAGCAGACATATAATTGTTCTGGTGTTTTAGTTTTTGAACATAGTTATTATCGGTAAAAGGTGTGAAATCAGAAAATTTGTAATAAAGCGCTCGTTGAGTCGGCTTAATATAATTATTGGGATTCAGGTATTCTTCAGTTCGGGAAATATTATAACAATATCTACCAGAAAAACGATATGCTAGTGAATTTTTTAACTTTGATTCTGCTGATAAAAGCGAATTCATTGTAAGCTTAGATAATTCATTGTTAAATGAATAAACACCATATAAATCTTCAAAAAAGATATGAGAAAAATATTCTTTAGAAGAAGTATTGGGTCTACAAAATAATTTTTCATTAGCGTTTATAATATCGAAATATGGATGTTCTAATAAAATCTCTTTGGCCTTATTTACATTTTTAAATAACAGTCCTCTAGATTGTAATATCCCAATACGCTCATTAATCGTTTTATATTCTTTATTAATGGTTGCCATAAATTTTTCACCTTCAAAAAAAAGCAGAAGGAAATATCCTTCTGCCGGCAAATGCATGCCGTCCGCCCTAGTTGACATTGCCTCATTTAAAAGGAGCTACCTTTCAATTTCAACGGCATAATCTCATGCGGCCCCGTTACTGGCTATAATATACCATATTTTTTTGAATAATGCAAAAGGTTCTCGGGCTCTAGTTGTTGTTGCTGGTGTTTCATTGTCAATGAGCTTAATTGTGCAGAAGCCTTCATCACGAATTACAGTGGTCTCTCGGATATGGTGTCCATTCGATATAAAGATGACGATATCATTAATATTGTATCTATTCATATGTATTCACTTTGTCTCTAATATAAATCAATCGTATCCTCAAGCCTTCACTTTTTCAGCCTCAAATTGCGGTCTAATACTTTAAATGATGAGCAGGTATCCTTTTTCTTATCTCTTTCCGGTCTCTGAACAATACTCTTAGCACAAGAGAACTCTCTACATAAACAAAACACTATTACCTTTCTTCTATTCTAACGTGTACAAAACACAACTATGAACCTATTGTACACGTAAATGTTTTGTCTAAGAGAAGAATCGTGAACAAAACTCATTTGAAACGATAAATAAAGGATATCTGACTATTTAGTGGTTTTGTGTGTGATTTTGTTGTTTCCGAATTCGGTGCCTTTTAGTCTGCATAATTATCCCAGATCGTCGTACTATATATTTTATCCACTTGGGGCTGATTTAAATATTTCTTATCCATCATAGCTTCCAAGACCAGTTTTTGCCGAGCTTTAGCTTTCTGTACATTTTCCGCCGAAGTTAATTCATAAGTAGCAGGTGATTGTGGAATGCCTGCTAAAATCGTACATTGTGCATCTGTTAAATCTTCTGGTACTTGACCAAAATAGCCTTGACTGGCTTCATAAATACCAGAATACCCATTTCCATAATTGATTACATTCACATATAACGCAAAGATTTCCTCTTTGGAGTAACGTCCTTCTAGTTCCTTCGCAAAATAGAATTCCGCCGTTTTCCATTGCAGATTCGAATCATACGTTCCATAAAGATTCTTTGCCAGTTGCTGAGTAATGGTTGAGCCACCGGATTTTAATAATCCTGGTAATACCTGGCTGGCCAAAGCACGAGCTAAGCCTTTATAATCCACTCCATCGTGTTCAAAGAAGCGTCGGTCTTCAATCGAAACCGTAGCCCGAACTAAGGTTTTTGGCAATTCCCCATACGAAACAAAAGTTGGATCGGATTCGACTTGATCAACAAGGGTTGTGATAGGTGCTTGCGTTGAATAGCTTCTATATTCTTTATAGCCATATAAAGCAATACCGGCCAGGGCAAACACACAAACCATCACAAGGATAAATAGTATGCGGCCAATTTTTTTCATAGAACCTCCTTAAAAAAAAGAAGAGTGCCTTCGCACTCTATCATCCATTATCGGTTTTGATTCACAGATTTCATAATTTGACGAATCTGTGCTTCACTAGGTTTACGTCCCATCTGTAGAAACATTGCACGAATCATTTTTTCATTGATAGGTGGGTTTTCTTTAATTTCTTTTTCAAACTTCTTTTTCGTGAAATAGAAACCTAAAAAAACTCCAATAATAACGCCTACTAATGTAAATAAAATTGAACTTAATCCCGACATAAAAAACTCATCCTCGCTATCTACTTGATTATTTTACTATCTTTTTTTGGCTTTATCAACTATTTAAAGAACTATGTGATAATGTGTGAAAATCATTCAAATAAGGTTCCTTGTTGATAGGCTTCTTGTTCTTCTTCGGGCCAAAAACCTTCTTGAATATGCGTTAATGGACTTTGAATCGTGAACTCATTCAGCTTTCCAAATGGTGTTGAGAATGTAGCCGAGGCATTCATTAAAGAAATATCTTTGGATTCAAAATGTATTGGATCTTCACTCATTAAATCAAAGCCTTGATTTGCTTCAACCGCATAAATAGATTTTACATATACCGGATTGGATTTTACCCACTTATACAAGCGATTTCCTTTAGCTGGACGCTTTAATTGGGCAATTTCTTCAACTTTCAACCGTTTCATC
>ULWL01020837.1_pt1 | contig 11446 bp, 9 predicted proteins | sample 1960171 | NCBI WGS metagenome assembly ULWL01 (sample SAMEA4835807, study PRJEB28245) | human gut metagenome | biome: gut microbiome; material: fecal sample | place: Denmark | collected 2008 | reverse complement strand
CATCAATTTCTGTTGACTTTTATATAGTTAGCTTTCTTTAAAAAAATGAACAAGGTATACTCGTCCATTTCTTTTATAACTGTAATGTGGATTCTAAGGCGATTTCAATCATGTTCACAAATTTAGTTTCTCTTTCCTCACTACTTGTTTTTTGATTGGAAACCATACTATCTGAAATGGTTAGAAGGCATGCACTTTGTTTATGATAGATTTCGGCAGTATGAAATAAGGCATACGATTCCATTTCCACACATTCGCATTTTTCTTCTTTAATCACCTTATCTAATAAAGGTTGTGCACAGGCTTCCCGCTTATACACATCTCCACAATACGTTTTTGCCAAGTGTAATGTTTCATTCATTCTTTGCGCTGTAGCTAAAATGATTTGATTTAAATCAAAAGAAGGTTTTTCGATGTGCGTTTCTTTTAAGGATTGCACGTAGGCAAAACTTGAATCACTGTAACATTCCTTTACTAATACCGTGTCATATACGTCTAATTTTTCGGTATAAGAACCAGCGGTCCCAATACGAATGATCGTATCTACATCATATTTTGCGAACAATTCATAGGCATAAATTCCCATGCTTGGCATACCCATGCCACTTCCCATAACTGTGATGCGCTTATTTTTATAATAGCCTGTATAAGCGAGCATATTACGTACCCGATTAACTAATTTTGCGTCATCTAAATAGGTTTCCGCAATCATTTTTGCCCGTAATGGATCACCTGGCATCAAAACGATTTTCGCAATATCGTTTTTTCCAGCTTCTATATGTGTACTCATTTAACGTTCCCTTTCTTTCATTAAAATCGACATAAAACTTGAAAAATCATCACAAGCTAAAATAGCTTCATACCGCTTTGGATCATCAATGGCATCAAGAATCAATTCATACAATTTTGGAACTTGATCAAACGTTTTATCTAAGGCAAACAGAAAGACTACTCGAACCGCATATCCGTTCCACGGAATAGGATTTTCTAAGATTGCCACACTAATGCCACTTTTCTTCGCACATTTTTTAATGCTGTGAGGAATGGCAAGCTGGTCGGAAAAACATGTAGGTGCTACTTCTTCTCTTTGATACACTTGTTGGGCAAACTGTGCATCCACAAACCCGTTATCCAATAGTCTCTGGCACATCAAATCGATGACTTCTTTTTTCGACTTTGCCGAAACATGGGTTAAGAAGAGACTTTCGTGGAAACAAGAAGAAATAGTTAAGCTTTGCATCGCTTTCTTTACATGGATTTGTTTAATACAACGCTCAATCATCGTGTATTCTTGCGAATTTAAATAATCGTCTACTTTATAGATTTCACAAGTATGTTTCCAATCTAGTTGAACCAGAGTAATAATCAAATCGGGATGAACAGCTAAGGCACCTTTTTCATCCAAGAAAGAGTAGTTTCCACAATACAATACATTCGGTATCGTATCCAATTTATTGACAATCAGTCTTTCCACGGCTTTGCCGTAGGGATTAATCAATACGACTTTTAGGTTTCCTTCTTTTAACTTTTGCAGGGAACCTAAAATATGAATTGCTAAATAGCTGATTTCATCCATATCCAAGTGAAGTTTCGTCTTATCATAAAATTTTGATGCGATGTAAACCGCAATATCATAGACTAAAACATGTTTCTTTTTAAACTCTTCAATCAAAGGATTCTTCAATTGTGTATTTGTTTTACAACGCTGCTCTGCATACTTTAGATGCAAAGATAATTCATCGAGTAAAACAGTATCTTCTTTAAAATTAATCGAATAAATATGTTTGATATCATCAAAAACATGGAGTAAAAATTCCTTATAGTCCATGCAGTCTTGCTCTATAGAATCATTGCCCAAACGAAAAGAAATATCGATTCGTTTTGCGACTTCTTCATTTAAATGTAAACCGGTCTTAGTAAACAAATACTCTGAAAAGTCACTGTGCACAACGGGTTCTTGAAAGGTTTGATTGAGCTGTGCAACCAAGATGTGCAATAAGATGGACACAAGCTGAAAATCATTCAGATTAATATGTTTTTCTCGCACATAGGAAAAAATAGTATTGCGGATACTTCGTACATCTAATGTTTCAAAATAAGATTCTAAAACACTTGTATCGAAGTCGGCATTTTCACTTTCTTCAAGCAGATAATACACAACCACTTTCTGTTTATTGGCATTGTTGCCTTTAAAATACAAACGATTCTGCTTGCGGACAATTGACACATGAAATCGTTGGTTGATTTCGGCATTGACATCTTTCATATCTTTGTTTAAAGAAGAAGGACTGATATACAATTTATCGGCTAACGCATAATAATCAATCGAATTATGGGTCACTAATTCTTTGATGATAAAAATCTTACGATTTTCGCTTAACATTTGTTGGTTTTCTCCATTGAGAGAAAAGCCTGCTTTTAATTTATAGCCCCGACCTTTTTTGGCACTAATAATGTTCTTTCCATAGAGTTGATTAATCGTAGCAATTTCATTTTGTACAGTTTTTGAACTGATAGATAATTTTTTAGAGATTTCCAAAGAAGTAATACATTCTTCTTGGTGTGATAATATTTCTAAGATTTTATATTGTCGTTGATTCAAATATACTTGCATATCGTAGGCCCTCTTCTACTTTGCTTATGAAATATATTTCGATTATACTCCAATAAATATAAAATTTTAATTGAATAGAAGAGGTTCTACGTATTTTTTTAAGATACCTTCAAAGGTACAAATTGCTTTTCTTCTGTCATGACAATGCCCATATCCGAAATCTTTACATACGGACAAACGAGTAAAGATAAAATCGTTATACGCGAAATGGGATTATCAATAAAGGTATTTCCTAATTGCACCAAAGCTTGATTCATCTGTTTAATTTCTTCAATCACTTCATCGATATCTTTATCTGACATCAACCCCGCAATTGGTAAGGCCAGTGAAGCAATAACTTGACCATCTTCAACAGCACAGAATCCGCCTTTTTGTTTCTGCAGTTGCTGCAAGGCTTGCATCGCGTTTTCTGGGGTATCATAGACAATAGTTACATTATGTGAATCATGTCCCACAGTACTTGCGATGGCGCCATGATCGATACCAAAGTTTTTAACAAGGGCCAGAGAATAACTTGGCTTGTGATGGCGATTAATCACAGCTGCAAACATGGTATCTTTCTGACTAGAAAGATCCACACGTCCATGAACGACAGGAAATAAACCTTCTTCTAAATATGTAATTGAAGAGCCATACGATTCATAGGCAACCACATGCAGATTTTCCTGCGGATTATTACTTTGGATGGCAAACTGTTCAAGGGTAAAATCAGGCACATTGACCGTCTGAGTCAAGACATCCCTAGTATGTGGAGTTTGAATTTCTTCCAGCAATTTTCCCTTTCTGGCTACACATTTTCCTTCAAAATAAACGGCTTCAATAGCAACCGTATCCACATCACTTAAAATATTAAAATCAGCAACATAGCCTGGGGCAATCGCACCTAAATGTTTGATACCAGCTTCTAAACAAGGGCGATACGAAGCACTGATATATGCTTCTATTAAAGGCATGCCACATGCTACGGCATGACGGATAATGCCATCTAAATGTCCTAGACGCTTGGTTACATCACTTCTTCGATCATCACTGCTGAAGCTAACGCGATCGTAGTTACCGATTTTCTGAAAAGCTTGAATCATATTTGGCATATTGTGATTGGTATTGGCATCACGAATATCAATCCACATACCTTGACGATATTTCTCTATAATTTCATCAACTTTACGTGCTTCATGATCACTTTGAATTCCTGTACTCAAATAGGCTGAGAGCTGTGGACCGCGTAAAAGTGGAGCATGCCCTTGTATATAACAGTTCTGTTTTTTGGCAACATCGAGGATATCCCAAATTCTTTGTTCCCCATCAATCACACCTTTATAGTCCATGACTTCCCCTAGACCAATCACTTGATCCTGGTTTAAAAACTTTTGATAGATCTTCGCATCAAATACAGCGCCACTGTTTTCATAATTGGGTACCGATGGCACACAAGAAGGAACGGTTAGCAATTGCCGCATTGGTAAATCTTTGGCTGCATCAAGCATATATTCTAAGCCTTCTTCACCACAAACATTGGCAATTTCATGGGCATCTTCTAATACGGTCAAAGTTCCATGGCAAATCACAAGCTTGGCGTAATTGGCTGGGGTCAATAAACTACTTTCAATATGCGTATGTGCATCGACAAAAGCGGGAGAGAGGTAAAATCCTTGCCCATCTATTTTCTTCTTTGCCTTTAATAAAGGTGCATCCAAATCATAGGCCACATGAGAAATCCACTTCTTATATACATAGACGTGGGCACAGATCCATTCTTTGGTAAATACATTTAGCACTTTAATATTTGTCAGGACGAAATCATTTTCTCGTAAACCTTGCGCGGCTTCGATGAGTTCCTTGCCACAATCACATCCTAGATTGACCATTTATTCTTGGTTCTCCAATTTCAATTGTTGTCTTTCATACATCTTCATAAATGGATAATAGATAATCATATCCAAAACTAATAGAGCGGCAACTAAAACTAAGGCTTTAAAATCACCGGTAGATAAGAAAGAACCAAAGATACTTGGCATATTGAAAGAAAGCATCGCATAGGTCTTTTTGATAATTTGTGTATGCATAAACAAATACGCAATCAACGCATTAATGGTTGGAACACATGCAATAGGAATAAAGAAAATAGGGTTTAACATCATTGGCAAGCCGAAAGTAACAGGTTCACTGATTCCAAAGAAGGCAGGAAGAACACTGATACGACCTACGGTTTTAATCATCTTTGATTTTGAGAAACAACAGAGGATGGCAATAGATAAACAAGCTCCGGTTCCTCCAATACAAACGAAATATACCCAGAAGGATTCTGTCAAGATAGCGCTAGGAGCTAGACCAGCTGCTTGTTGGGCTGCATTGGTTGAAAGGTTCATAAACATAATTGGTCCCATGATACCCCAGAATGTGGCATTATGAATTCCAAAGAACCATGCTGCATTAATAATGAATGTCATGATTAAAATAAAGATCAAACTATCCGTAGCTTTGACTTGTGGTGCAATAAGACCACCTAACCATGCAGCTAAAGTCGTATGCATAGAGTTAAAGATGGTAAAGACAATCAAATAGAAGAACATGATAACAACAGATACAGCTAAAGAAGAGAAAGTTTCACTTAATGAAGGGGGAACACTGTCAGGAAGTTTAATCTTTCCGAAGTTTTTCTCCTTTAAAATACGATAGATTTCAACGGTGAAAATACCGACAAATAAGCCAATAATAATTCCTTTACCATCTAAATACGTTAAATCCGCTAAAGACATACCATAGACAAGTTTTTTGGGATTTACAGCTAACATAAACATTCCAAAAACACTGATAAACAAAGGAATCAATGGCTCAATTTTATACGTTTTACATAAGTTGTATGTGATACCTAAAGTAATATATAAAGATGTAAAACCTAATCCTAATACAGAAATCCATGAGAAAACAGAACTATTGGCGGAAACAAAATTAGCCCATGCGCGCATAAAGCCTGTCGCATTATCGGTTGCGGGTGCTGAACCAATAACAGCTGCAAGTCCTCCAAAAATCATAATTGGCAACATAGAAATAAACGTATTTCGGATGGCTTTCAAATGAACTTCATTACCAAGTTTTGCCGAAAACGCTAGAATCTTATCTTCTAAATTATTCATTGCTTAGTCCTCCAAGATTTTCTTAATTTGTGCGACGACACTGTCCACTTTCATCATTCCATAATCGACTGGATTGATGTAACTTACTGGAATTCGATCATTTGTCGCTTTTTTGATACTAGGAATCAAATGGCGAATTTGAGGGCCGACAAGAATAATATCGAAATCATCGATATGTTCTTGGTATTCTCCTTCACCAAACGCTTCCACATAACAATATCCATCAGAATTCTTATTGATTTTTTGTGCTAACATAGCAGTAGACATTCCCGCATTGCACACTAACATGACATGAACCATTAATCTAATCCTCCATCTTCTTCAAAACTTGTGATTCAATAATTTCTAAAGTTTTTCTTGCTAAAGTTAAAATTGTCTCAGAACTCATCATTTGATCTTCTGCATGAACCATAAACAAGGTTGCTGGAATTTCATTACTTCCTACGGATTCCGCAAGTAGTTTGGCATGAATCTCTTTTGCTTTTAATAAGCTAGCGTACCCTTGGTCTAAAAGCTTATTAGCTTGTTCATGATCACCTTTTTGAAAACAATCCATTGCTTCAAAACAAGAAGACTTGCAATCACCACTGTAAGAGATGATTTGCATCAAAACTGTTTCCATATCCTCCATGGTATACCTCCTTATGTAATTAACTATAAGGATGTTCAAGATGAAATGATTTTTCTTTTTTACCTTAGAAAGCGAAAACAATCGTCTTCGCAAAAAAAAAGAACCAACATTCCGATGGCGACCATCAAGAATCATTGGTTCTTTTCCTTCTATATTATGCTTCTTCTCTTTCGACTTTTTCCCATTCTGAATCCAATTCTGCATCGGATTTTAATTGTTGTAAATCAGCAGCTGATTGTTTACGTTCCTTCAAACGAATTCGTGCATTTAATAAATTGGCTTGTTTGGTAGCCCCGCGTAGTAAACGGTAATAGCTGATAAATGCAATCAAGGCAATGAAGAATAAGACAACACAAACAGCAATTCCAATCAAAATTCCAATAGAATAGATTTGTCCACTTGAATAAACTTGAATAGCTGTACAAATTGCACATACTACCATACATACGAAGATTAAGAACAAAGTTGAGCGGCAAGAATTGCGGTATTTCTTGAAGAAGGCAAATTTTTCTTCTTCATTCGCAATTTTCTTACGATACTCACCCGTTTTTTCTTCGTTACGTAAAATATACCAGCCCGCATCTTTTTTATTTTTGGAATTTGAAATGGATAAGAGTTTCCATCCATCTGCCTTCCATTGGGCTTTTACATCAGCACTTGGTTCTTCTTTATAATAATTGACTTGGTAATAATAATCTTTTGGATCACCTTTTCTAAAGAAGAATCGTTTTCCATCTCTTTTTACGTAGTGGTATCCCATCTGCGATTGTTCTTCTAAATAGTCTTCTTCTAAGACATATTCTGAGAACATAAAATGCTTCTTTTCTTCATAGAGATCACTCGTTTCAATCTCTTCTTCCACTTCTTCTTGATCTTCTGACGCTTCAACTTCTTTTGATACTTCGGATTGTGCTTCCGTCTGTGCTTCTTCATCATAGAATTCAACCGGAATATCATCTTCATCAAGCTTTTCTTCTCCATGGGTAACCTCCCCTTGAGCTGGTAAGAAATCATCATTTGTCAAAACGATATCATCATCTAAATCATCCTCAGACAATTCAATCACTTCATCGGGTTCTTCTTCTGGTTCGCCTTGTGGATTTTGATCTTCCTCAGCAATATCGCGTTTACTTAAAGAAGAACGTAATTCTTCGGAATTCTTCTTTACATCATCAAAAGCTTCTTGAACACTCTTTGGATTTTGTAGTTCAACGTCTTCCGCTTCGGTATTTTCATTTGCGAAAGGCATTGCTTCATATGGACGAACAAGATCATCTACTTCATCCACTTGTTGCGATTGAATTTCTTTATCGTCTTGCGCTGAACTAGCTAAAGATCTTTTCATTTCTTCCACTTGGCGTGCCTTAAATGCCGCAAGTTTTTCCTCATCGGTCAATTCTCTTGGCTCTTCTACCTCTGGCTCACTAGCAACTTCTTCTACTGGCTCTTCTGCTTGCACTTGATTAAATTCTTCATCTAAAGATGACATTGGTTCTACCAATTCTGGGCTAGCTTCTTCCACTTCCAAAGTTTCCAATGGTTCTGGTTCAGCTGGAGTAATATCTTGATCCACTTCAATAGATGGTTCGACAATCGTAGGTGCCGCTTCCTCTTCGTCAACGACTTCAACAGGAATCGAATCTACATCCGTATTATCTTCTTCCATCGTTACCACTGGAACTTCTTCTACAGGAATATCCTCTTCTTCATCTTCAGGAATTTGTACATCACTCGTTGCATCTGTTTCCACTGCTTCTTGAGTAGTTGGTTCTACTTGCTCAACAGCCACTTGTTCTGGTTCTTGTTCAGATTCAACTTCTTCTGAAGCAGGTTCTTCTGCTTCTTGTACATCGAGTTCTACCTCTTCAAAAGCAGCCTCATCTGGTTCTTGTTCAGGTTCAACTTCTTCCAAAACAGGTTCTTTTGCTTCTTCTACAACTGGTTCTACTTCTTCAAAACCAGCTTCTTCTGGTTCTTGTTGAACTTCTTCAAAAACAGGTTCTTCTGTTTCTTCTACAACTAGTTCTGCTTGTTCAACTGCTTCATTCTGAACTGCTTGTTCTTCCACAACTGGAACTTCCACTGTTTCCCCTTGTTCTTCAACAACAGCTTCTGTTTGAGTTGGTTCAGAAACCACATCTTTTTCTGGTTTTACTTCTACAACCGGTTCGATAGCAGGTTCTTGAATTGCTTCTGTTTCTGGTTTTTCTTCAAAAAGATGTTTTGCTTGCGAACGTTTTAACTTCGTTCGAGTTTTCTTATGTTCTGGATTAATTGATAAATCTTCCACTTCGAATTTTTCATTTTCGAACATTTGTGAATGAACTTTTACGCGTTGTGCCTTTTGTGAACGCTTGGCGATATGAAAAGCACTTTTACGTTGTGGTTCTTGTTTTTTATTTGCTTCAAAGACACTTTGTGCATCAAAATGTCTTAATTCTGGTTCTTCATAGTGAATGCCTGCAGCACGATCTTCTTCTTGAAGTTGCTTTAATTCCTGCAATGCACTGTTTTTTCTTTGTTTTGAATATTCAGCCATTTTTTCACCCTCTTAACTTCTTTATTTTACTAGTTATAGGAATCTAAGTCAAACGCACAACTTGGTAAAAGCCGGGGAAAAACACCCCTTTTCAAAGAGCGAAATGACTTGATTTTCCGCTGTAATACCGGTTATTTCAAGGTCTTTTGTACCCACCATAAAATCTACATGAACCATAGATTGATTTAAACCATTGGCTTCTAATTGCTTGACATCCATATCTAATCCACCTTGTAAACATTCGGCATAAGACTGTCCCAAGGCAAAATGACAAGATGCATTTTCATCTATTAATGTTTCATAAAATATCTGACGGAAAGAAGAAATCGTTGAATCATAAGATACAAGAGCAATTTCTCCTAAATAGGCCGCATTTTCATCACTTGAAAGAATACTATCCAGTACTTCTTTACCCTTCTTAGCCCCATAATCAATCACTTTTCCATCTTTAAATTCAAACCAAAAGTCTTCAATCAAAGCCCCATTATGATTTAAAGGATAAGAAGCTACCAGCTTTCCATTCACGCCATTTTTTAAGGGTGCACTAAATACTTCTTCGGTAGGAAGATTGGCAAAATAATCGGTTCCATCTTTTAGGGTGCTGCATCCTCCGGCAAATTGATAGCCTTTGGGAAGTTCAATGGTGCAATCCGTACCAAGGGCATTGATATAATGCAAAGAGACAAGATGCAACGCATTTAAAGCTTGGCCTTTCTTTTGAAAATCTTCTTTACGTGCTTGCCAAGTATCAACTGGATCACGCTGATCAATCTGACATACTTTATAAATATCTTCCCAGAGTTTTTGAATAGCCAATTCTTCAGAAAGGTTTGGATAAACTTTTTTTGCCCATCCTGGCGTTGCAACAGCGGCTACACACCATTGACATTCCATAAAATCTAAACGATTGCGATACGCTTTGGTAGCCGTGCGAAAGGCTTTGGCATACGCTGCTAAGCGACGCGAATCTACATCTTGCATAAGATCTGGATCTTGTCCAACTAAACTTAAATAGCAGGCTCCAGCAAAGCTGGTTTGATTGTAAAAATCTGCTTCATAACTTGGACAAGTCGTATATAAATTTTCATCCGTATACAAAGCTTTTTCATGACTGACGATTTGGTCATTATAGCGAACAATAACATCTTTGGCACCGGCTTGAAATGCTTCTTTTGTCAAAGCTCGAATAAAATCATAAGCTTCTACCGGTCCTTTGATTACGACAATTTGATCTTGTTTTACAGCTAATCCCACACGAATCAATAAACGTGCATAATTTTCTTGTTTCATATCTATCACCTTTTTCATTATACAAAAAAAGGAGGATTGCTCCTCCAGTTTTTGGTTATTTTGAAAATTGTTCCTTGCGAATTTGATCAAAGAACGCTTTGGGATTTTGACACATCGCATTACTTCCGCAATGTCCACAACTACCACCACAAGATGATTTACCTACTTTTTTATCTTTGATAATTGTGCGAATTGCCAATGCAACGATGCCAATCACCACAAGCAATACCAGAAATGTTGATAGATTCACTCAAATCCCTCCTTTATTTTTATTGATTTACAGAAAATTGAACTTCTGCATCATCGACTTCTTTACTTGGTCTTACTAAGAAATAGATGATACCAGCTAAGAAGACTAGGGCAAGAATCGTTCCGATTCCAAATGATCCACCAGTGAACAAACTACCTAATTGGTAAACAATTGTTCCGCAAACATAAGCGAAAGCACATTGGTAACCAATAGCACGCCAGAACCATTTGGTGTTATTCATTTCTCTTTTAATGGCACCCATAGCAGCAAAACAAGGGGCACATAATAAGTTGAATACCATGAATGAGTAAGCTGCAACTGGTGTGAAGCTTGAAGCTAATTGACCCCAAATTTCATTTCCCGATTCTGCAACTTCAGCAAAGCCATACAATTGTCCAAATGTCGCAACAACGTTTTCTTTGGCAATTAAACCCGTAACGGTTGCCACGGCCGCTTTCCATTGTGCCCATCCAAGTGGGGCAAAGATCCAGGCAAAGCTACGTCCAATGGAAGCAAGTACGGAATATTCGATATCATCAACCATACCGAAGGCACCATTTTGCCATCCAAATCCTTGTAAGAACCATAATACGATAGTTGACAATAAGATAATTGTTCCCGCTTTCTTAATGAAAGAAGAACCACGTTCCCACATACTACGTAATACGTTTTTCGCAACTGGCATATGGTAAGCAGGCATTTCCATAACAAATGGAGCTGGATCACCGGCGAAGATTTTCGTCTTCTTTAACATAATACCAGAAATAATGATAGCTGCCATACCGACAAAGTAAGCACTTGGTGCAACCCAGCTGGCGCCATGGAAAATAGCTCCGGCAATTAATGCGATAATTGGCATTTTTGCACCACATGGAATAAAAGTTGTTGTCATAATTGTCATCTTACGATCACGGTCACTTTCAATGGTTCGACTAGCCATAACAGCAGGTACTCCACATCCTGTACCAATCAACATTGGGATAAA
>ULWL01006628.1_pt1 | contig 11450 bp, 9 predicted proteins | sample 1960171 | NCBI WGS metagenome assembly ULWL01 (sample SAMEA4835807, study PRJEB28245) | human gut metagenome | biome: gut microbiome; material: fecal sample | place: Denmark | collected 2008 | reverse complement strand
TGAGCGGATTTACCAGTATTGTAATTAAAAAATAATCATTGACAATATGAACTGAAACATTGCTTCCAGCATGATGTGGTGCAGATAATAGACTGGGACAGTGAACTGGTCTTGACGAATGATTATTACCGGGCGGCGAGAGCGTGGCGGGAAGAATTCACATCGTCCGAAGCAGAACGAGAGTACTTTACGCGCTCCAGTGAAGAAGATGCGAGAGAGTATGCATACAACAATGTGTGGCTGTACGTGAGGTAGCATATGCAAAAGACCGCAGCCTATTGGCGTGATCAGAGCCAATAGGCTGCGGTCTTGTCCAGATACTGCTTCCGTTCCTTCCAGTCCGGCATCAGCATCGTGAGAAAGGCATAAAACTGCCTGGAGTGGTTGGGGTGAACCAGATGGCAAAGCTCGTGCATGACGACATATTCAATGCAGTGCCTTGGTGCTTCGAGGAGACGCTTGTTCAGTGTGATGATTCCCTTCTTCGCCAGACAGGAGCCCCAGCGCGTTTCCATGTCCCGGATTCTCAGAGAAGGCTTCTGCACGCCGTATTTTTGAAACGACGGATACAGCGCATCCATCACGTCGCCAAATACCGTTCTGCACTGCTGGCCCAGAAATCTGTTGACGACGCGCCGCTTCCTTTCGATATCGTGGAGATCCCGAACACCTAGATGGATGTAGACGCCGTCCGCTGAAATGGAATCCTTTGCGGCCTGTGTGACCTGCAGGCGCAGACCTCGACCCAGAATGTTGAATGCCTCGCCACTGACGTACTGCTTCGGCTGAGGCCTGTATTGCGCCATCTCATGGAAGTGGTCAAGGGCCTTTTGAATATACGGGGCCTTGCTGACAACAAAGGCGTCGATTTCCCCGCAGGGGACGCCCGGATCTGCTGAAACCCACACGCTGCCATCCTTCCGCACCCGCAGATTGAGGTTTTTGACCTGCTTTCTTTCAAGACTGTATAGGATTTCGCACCCATCGGCGGTTATGGTTCGTTGGCAGGTGATGTCCATCGCTCAGAACCTCCGCAGGGCAACAGTCTTGACATTGTCGATGATCTTGTCGATGAGATCGAACGAGAGCTTCAGACCATGCTCCTTTTCGTATTTGTAGAACAGATCGTCGATGTCCTGTGAAATGCGGTCGTGGATGGTCTTGTTGTTCGTCCAGTCCACCTGACTGTGGGAGGCGACGATTTTTGTGATCTCCTCGGAAACCTCTGCAACGAAATCGGGTGTAATCCGTTCGTCCTCCACCTCGTCAAAGAGTGCGGTCAGCACACCGAAAAAGGCCTGTGCGTGAACATTATTCTTGATGCGCTCCGGATAGCTGACGGTGCTCCTGCCGGCGTGGTAATCCCCCAGGATGGTGCGCATCTTGGCAAGGTATTCGGCTTCGGAGATAACCTTTTCCTTGTAGAGTGCAAGGGCATCCCTGATCCGCTTGGAGAAGCTGTCGTAGTACGCGGGATTCTCGTCGCGCTTCTCGCTGATGCTTCGGGTCATCCGGCTGGCTATCGCATCAGCTTTTGACCGCAGCGAGCCCAGCTCCTCAAGCTCCTTTTCAAAGTCGTCCTTGTTCAGAATGTCGATGGGGCTTGTGATCTTCTTCAGCCCGGCGACAGACAGGTGCGTGTCGAGCAGATTCTGCATCATCGGTTCATACTCTACGTTGTCGATGGCGTCGCAGTACTGGAGCTTGACGCTGCGGCGAACCTTTGAAAAGAAGATGAACGTGTCCTGATACTTCTGCCGTTCCTCCTTGCTCAGCGCGTTGTATGCCTGCTCCGCATTCAGCACCAAATGCAGCGCCCGGCCGAAGGCACAGAGCAGAGTATAGAAATCCTGACGCACCTTGTCGTCGGCGAGGAACACCTCGACGGCTTCTGTGTCATGGATATTGCCCACCGGCGCAAAGAGCTCTACCAGCTGCGTATAGGCGCTGCGGAGATTCCCGATGGCAGACATCACATCGACCATGACGCCCTTCAGATCGCCGCCGTCGAAGTTCTCCAGACCAGCGCCACTGTACATGTCCATGGCGGTGTCGAGCTTTTCAATCAGGCCGCGGTAATCGACTATCAGGCCGTAGTCCTTGCCCTCGTGCAGGCGGTTTGTCCTCGCGATGGCCTGCAAAAGGCCGTGCTCCTTGAGCTCCTTGTCGATGTAGAGCACCTGACACAGCGGCGCGTCGAAGCCGGTGAGCAGCTTGCTGCACACGATCAGAATGTCGATTTCACCATCGCAGAACCTGTTCTTGATGGCTTCCTCGTAGCGGTCGGCATCCCCGTACTGCTGCATCATCTTGTTCCAGAAGGAGACGACTAGATCGTCCGCACCCTCGTCGACGTCATCGACGCCTTCGCGCATGTCGGGCGGCGAGATAACGACGGCGCAGTTCAGGTCGCCGAACTGCTCAAAGCACTCCAGATAGCGGATCGCGTCGCGCTTGTAGTTGGTGGCGAGCATGGCCTTGAAGCCGGTATCCTTGTAGCCCTCGATGAAGTGTTCGCTGATGTCCAGCGCGATGCGCTTGATGCGTGCGTCGGTGGAGGTTAGGCGACGAATGCTGCTCCACTTCCTGCGCAGATCCTCCCGCTGCGCCTCCGTCAGGCGGCGGGTGATTTGCTTAAACCAGAGGTCGATATTTTCTTCGTCCACCTTTTGCTCGACAAAGCGCCCCTCATAGATCAGGGGGACAATCGCGCCATCCTCCACGCCGTCCCGGATGGTGTACTTGTGAATCAGCCTGCCGAACCGGGCCATGGTGTTCTTTTCGCTTTTCATCAGCGGCGTGCCGGTGAAGCCGATGTAGCAGGCGTTGGGGAATACGCTGCGCATCCGGGTCGCCATGAGGCCGTAGTTGGAGCGGTGGCTTTCGTCCACGAGCACGAAGATGTCGCGGGAGGGGTTTTTGACCTCCTGCCGCTCGACGGTGTTGAACTTGTTGATGATACTGGTGATGACGTCCGCCCGGGCGCTGTTTACCAGCTCCACCAGATGGCGTCCGCTCGTCGCGCGGGCGGGAGTCAGCCGGGTATGGGCGAAGGTGGCGGCAATCTGCGCGTCCAGCTCCTTGCGGTCCGTGACGATGACCACGCGGGGATGGCAGTCCTTCAGCTCCATCAGGATATACTTCGCCAGCATGACCATGGTCAGGCTCTTGCCGCTGCCCTGCGTATGCCAAATGACGCCGCTCTGGCGGTTGCCGTGCTCGTCGTTTTCGGCGATGGTCTTCATGATTTCCCGGACGGCGAAGAACTGCTGATAGCGGCAGACCTTCTTCACGTTGGCGTCGAAGAGAATGAAATAGCGAATCAGCTCGTACACGCGCTCGGGGCTGAACAGCGAGACGATATTCCTGTCCTGTTCAGTGGGCATTCGATCCGGGACGAGCGCTTTCAGCCGGGTTTGCAGCCATTCGTCATCCTGCTCCTTCCAGACGCTCCAGAACTTTTTGGGCGTGCCGGCTGTCGCGTATTTGACGGCGTTCTTGTTGGTCGCCACGACGAGCTGCGCAAATTTGAAGAGATGCGGGATATACGCCGCCTGCTGGTTGCGGATCATCTGCCCGACGGCCTCTTCCACGGGGATATGCGGGGCCTTGCACTCGATGACGGCAAAGGGAATGCCATTGATGAACAGCACGATGTCCGGGCGGGCGTTGTGCTGCCTGTCCTGGCTGTCCACGGCGAACTCCTCCGTGACGTGGAACACGTTGTTCTGCGGGTTGTCCCAGTCGATATAGCGGAGATTGAAGCTGAGCATTTTGCCGTCGCCGACGGTCTCCGGATAGCTTTTGCCCAGCAGCAGCGCGTCATAAATCTTCTCGCTGGTGCGCACGAGGCCGTCGGTCAGCGGTTCGTCGAGGTCCTCCATGGCGCGCTCGATGTTGGCGGCGGAGAACTCGTTTTCTGCGCCCGCATAGACATAGCGGTTGAGCCTGCGGAGCTGACCGCGCAGGATGTCCCGGAGCAGCACATGATACCGGCTGCCGCGCTGCTTGTCGCAATCCGCCGGGGAAATGTAGGTGTAGCCCATGGCATCAAGCAGCGCAAGGGCGGGACGCTGGCTTGCGTTGATTTCCAGATAGGCGTCTTTGTCCATGGAGAGACCTCCTTTCGCAAAGGGGCATATATGCAGGAAGAGCGGGGCAGGGGGCTGCCTCGCTTAGCTCAAATGCAGGGCTGCAAAGTAAAGCAATGTTGCTTGAAGGATCTCTTCCGGTGTGTTGCCTGCGTCGATGATGTTTTTCAAATCCTGTTTGATCTGCTCGGTGTAATTCGGGCTGTTATCGACGATGCGTTTCAGCGCTTCTTTGGTGAGGTGTTCTTGTATTTCCTTTTGATTCATAGCCTTTACCCTCACAATCCCCGTCAGCAGAAGCTGCATCAGGGCTTTTTTCTGTTTTTTCATTTCCTCCAGCTTACGCTGATGAAGAGTGATAAGGTTGTCGAGTTGCTTGAAAAAAGCACCAATTTGCTGCTGCTCAGCGTATCGGGGAACCATAATGCTCTTTGCTAACAGCTCATCTTTAGTGATGCCTTTAATCGATGTTCCTTGTACTGCATTCAGCTCTGATTGCAACTTTTTATAGCAAGCATAAACCGCGAAAAAAGGTTCTACATTGAGCTTGCTCAACGATAGGAAATCTTGGCTTGTAGCATAGGAATACGGCATAAATGCGAGCTTTCCAACACCTACACGGGTAATAATTGCTATTGAGTTCTCTGGTATGAGTTGAGCAGCGGAATTGTTTAATCCACCCTGAGTTATCCACTTTCTTGGTTCAACGCCAAGCAGCTTACCATCCACTACATCAGAGGACTGTATCCACGGAATATCTCCGTTCCAATATGCCTCATTTGATGTTGTAGGAGTACCTCCTCCATAGGTCTTTTCAGCCAAGTCCGACAACTTACGCTGTTCCCAATCGTCCGTAAATCCGGGGAATCTTTTTTCCGGAACCTTTTGCCCTTTCCTCGGGAACATCTTTTCCAGACAGCCCTTTTTGAACCTTTTCAGCTCCTCGATTTTGCGCCCTTGCAGTTCGATTGCCTTGTCCTGCGTGGAGAGGATTTCGGCAATCTTCTTCTGTTCGTCAAGCGGCGGAAGGACAATTCTGCTTTTCATGAAGCGGTCTTGTCCGAGGGTTCTGTTTCGGCCTGCTCCGCCGGGAGAAGCAGCTTCAAGAATGTCCGTTCCGCGCTTGGTGAGCAGGTAGGAAATGAGATAATCAATGTCAATGCTTCCATTGATCGGACGATACATGGGAAAACGATGGGAACCAATCATGCCCGCTTCTGCCTGTGTAGTCTTTCCGATGGCTTGTTCCCAGGCAAAAACGATGTTCAGAATAAAGCAGTCAGGTTCAATCCAAAACACGGATTTATTGCCCAAGGAGTCCCCTGTAACGGGTTCCTTATAGAATAATCCCTTTCCGTGAGAGCGTATTCCAATTTGTGTATACATCTCATTGGCTTGTACTTCGACTGGGTGTTCCACGCGCTCAAGACATTCAGCTATCGTGCGGACTGACCAGCTCTCAGGTAAGATGCCGGACTTTGTTTTCTTATACCCCTCCGGCACAATCCCCTGTCGGATTTGGTCAATTCTATCTCTTACTTCGGGTGTCATGCGTTCACCTCATTCAGGCTCATTTGCCGTTGATGCGCTTCTTCTGCTCACTCTCAATCTGCCTGATGCTCTTTTTCGGCGTCGGCAGGTCTTCCGGCATGGTGCCGCCCAGCTCAGCGATGGTCTGTCTGACCTTCCTGCCGACCTCGTAGTGGGTTTGATTGGCCTTTTCCTTGCCCCGAATATTCTCGCGGCGCAGCTTTTCGTCTGTCTGCGTAGCGCGGAACAGATTAGCAGCCAGCTCGGTGCTGCCCATGTGATCAAGAATCTGTTCGTTTTCCTTGAGACCTTTACGAGCGTGGATTTCTTTTGCGCCGAGGCCTCCGTACAGTCCTTGATAGCCGTAATTCTGGAAAATGGCGAAATCATAGGACTTGATAACGCCAGCCTTTTGCGCCGCTTCGGCCAGGGACTTGTTGTGCGCTTTCATTTCTTTGCGGATGGCAAGCCGCTTCTGATCCTCGGACAGCTCATCGTAGTGGTCGATCAATTCCTGCTGGCGCGTCTTTACAGCGAAGTAGGTCTGTCCAACTGCAATGACCTCCTTGCGCGGGTCGCCATTCATAACGATCAGGTAGCAGGCATAGCGGGAAAGCATGTAGTCTTCCAGAATGCGGACTCCTCCGTGGGGCATCGGCGATGATTTGCCGACGTCGGCAAAATGTTCGGAAGCGCTGTATCCGCTGTTGCTGCAAGCCAGCTTTGCCCGTTCAATGGCATCGGCGAAACGACGCCACTGTGTGTATTCCAGAACACGCTGAAGCTCCCTTGCATACCAGAATTCATTGCCATACTCATTGACGTGCTTGATGCTTTCAAAGGTTTCTTCACTGTAACGCGCAATCTCGTTGTTCATAACCCCATCTCCTTCATATACTTCGCCATCTGCGCCTGCACCTGCGAAAGCTCTGCCTCGATGCTGGCGATATTCCGTTTCACCTCGTCGATGTCCACCAGCTCCTCCTCCTCAAAGGTATCCACATACCGGGGGATGTTCAGGTTGTAGTCGTTCTCACGGATCTCAGCGCGGGAGGCGCGGTAGCTGTACTTGTCCACCTTGGCCTCGCGCGCCTCGCAGGTGCTGACGATGCGGGCAATATCGCTGTCCCGCAGGAGATTCTGGTTCTTGCCCTTTTCGTAATTGCCCTCGCCGGAGGCGTCGATGAACAAGACGTCGTCGCGGGTGCGGCCCTTTTTGAACACCAGAATGCAGGCGGGGATACCCGTGCCGTAGAACAGGTTCGCGGGCAGGCCGATGACCGCGTCCAGCAGGTTCATTTCAATCAGTTGCCTGCGAATCTTTCCTTCGCTGGCGCCGCGGAAGAGCACACCATGGGGGAGAACAACCGCCATGCGCCCGTTCTCCGCATCCAGACTGTTAAGCATGTGGAGCACGAAGGCATAGTCGCCCTTGGAGGAGGGCGGAACGCCCCAGTCAAACCGATGATGCTCGTCCAGAGAGGCGGTCATTTTCTCCGGCTTCTTTCCTTTTTCATCCGGACCGGCCTTCGAGAGGAAGCCGCTGTCCCATTTGTCCAGGCTGAACGGAGGGTTGGCGACCACCACCTGGAACTTCATGAGCTTGTCGTCCTCGAGGTTCTGCGGATTGGAGAGCGTGTCGCCCTGCCAAATGCGGGCGTCATCCACGCCGTGGAGGAACATGTTCATCGTGCAGAGCGCCCAGGTCTGGGCGTTCAGCTCCTGACCATAGACGGCAACCTTGCCGCTGGGCACCTTTTTGTAAGCTTTGAGCAGCAGGCCGCCGCTTCCGCAGGTGGGGTCGTAGATGCGGTCGTTTTCCTGCGGCTTGACGAGCGAGGCCACCAGCTCGGAAACCTGACTCGGCGTGAAGAACTCACCGCCTTTTTTGCCTGCGTCGGAGGCAAAGTTGGCGATCATGTACTCATAAGCGTCGCCGATGATGTCTGCGGAGCCGAGCTGACCGGGACGAAGATCGAGGTCGTGGAAGTCTTCCAGCAGATTGCGGAGTGTCGCGTTCTTTTCCTTGACGTCGCCGAAGTCAACCTGGGAGTTGAAGTCGATGGCGCGGAACACGTTGCGCAGCTTTCCGCTGTTGTGATCCTCGATGTGGGAAAGGGCGACGTTGATCTTCTGGCCGATCTCTGTATCCGTGCGGTTTTCGTACAGATAATCGAAGGTGGATTCCCTGTCGAGGGAGAACCGCTCCCGGCTCATGGCGCGCTCGACGCGCCGTTCGTCACCGTCGTACTGCTCCATGTACAGGGCGCGTCTTTCGAGGGTGACGTCGCTCAGGTATTTCACGAACAGCATGGAAAGGATGTAGTCCTTGTAGCGGGAACTGTCGATTTTTCCCCGGAAGCTGTCGCAGGCCTTCCAGAGAACGCGTTCGATATCGTTGCGGGTCGTCATGGTGCATACCTCATTTCATGGTCGAATGTACATTGCGGATCAGCAGATCGTAGTAGCGCTCCTTCTCTGCCGACAACTGGCGAAGCAGCGCCGTCTCCTTTTTCGCCAGCAGATACAGTTCGGCGATTTTCTGCTGCTGGAGGATGGACAGCGGGGGGATTTCAAATTCGGAGAAGAATTTGGCGTTGATGGCGCCCAGCATGTTGCTGCTGGTGTTTTCATAAATGGCTTTCCTGATCTTCGGCGTGTTGATCAGCCAGACCAGATATCCGGGCAGGAGCCTGTTTCGATCAACACGGATGATGACGAAGTTTGATGAAACGACCATGCCGGCGGATGCTTCGTCGATGAGAACAGCAGTGTACGGCGAGGTCAGGCGGATGATGACGTCGCCTACCTGTGTCAGGTACTCCGGCGATAACTGCTCCGCGGCGTCAAAACCATCCAGCTGTTCCATGCCGATGTATCCGTTTGAGTGGATGGCGCGAAAGCTCAGTAGGGGATACCGCATCTTGACGGGGGTGCCTTTGCACGCCTGTTTTCTGGATAAAACCAGCCCGCTTCGGACGGTTGCCAGTTCGCCTAACTTCATGGGTTCACCTCTATTTGTCATGGACGATAAATAACAGGTATGGACCTTTAAAATCCTTTTCGCTGATGGCAGTATAACATGAAATCTCCATTTTGTCAACAAGAAATTTGTCACGATGAAAAAATGACATAGAACGACGTCCTATCAATCCATCGGATTCGTTTCTGGCTCAGATTTACATCGGTTCAATTTATTAAACCGGATCGAGCGGGTAGTATTCCCCGACCGATCCGGTTTGAAATCTTTACGCAATCATCCCAAAGAACCTCAGCGCATCTTCAATCGCCTTTTCCTTATCTGTCGGGCAGATCAGCATCTTTGCGCTCTCGGACTTTGCTTTGTTGTAGCATTCGCGCTCGATAATCCCATGCTTTCTTTTCACCTGCGCGATGTACAGCGGCGTGACGTTCAGGCCGGTCTGTTCCTTCACGCGCGCCTGAATCTCGCCATAGGTCGCCTTGCTTTCGGCCTTGGTGACGGCGAGCTCGTCTGCGTCGATGCCGACCTTGACGATATCATCCGGATTTTGTTGGACCAATGACATAACAGTTTCCACCCCGCTCGTCCAGCAGAACATATCGACGCTCTGCACCTTCTGCACCCTGTACCCCTTCTCCACAAACAGCGCCGCGTCGCGTGCCTGCGTGGCAACGTTGCAGCTCACATACACCACGCGCTTCGGGGCAGCTTGCGCAATCGCGTCAATCACGGCGGGTTCAACGCCCTTGCGCGGCGGGTCGATCACAATCACGTCCGGGCGCAAGCCCTCCGCCACCAGCTTCGGCAGCAGCGTCTCCGCCGCGCCGCAGCGGAAATTCACGTTTTCGATGCCGTTGCGGACGGCGTTCTCCTTCGCGTTTTCAATCGCCTGCGGAACAATCTCGATGCCCAGCGCCTCCCGGCAGTGGCGCGCCATCATCAGCGTAATCGTGCCTGCGCCGCAATACACGTCGCATAGGCGTTCGTCGCCCGTCAGCTCGGCAAAATCCAGCGCCGTCTGGTACAGCACTTCCGTCTGCGCCGGATTAACTTGAAAGAACGCCGCCGGGCTGATTTCAAAGCGCAGGCCGCACAACTCATCCGTCAGCGTGTCACAGCCGTAGAGGGTGCGGAAGCGCCGACCCATGATGACATTCGTGCGCTCGCGGTTTTCGTTCAAAATGACGCTGACCGCCCCCGCCGCCTTCAGCGACGCAACCAGCTCCCCCTCGTGCGGAATTTCACTGCCGTTGATGACCAGCACCGCCATCGTCTCACCCTTTCGGTTGACGCGGACGACAATGTGCCGCACCAGCCCCGTGTACGTCTCCTCAACGTACGGTTCGACGTGAAAGCGCTTCATCCACCCCAGTACGCGGCGGCAGATTTCGTCCGCCGGCGGCATGGCGTTCGGACATTGCGCAATCGGGATAATATCGTGGCTGCGCGGCGCGAAAAAGCCCGCCACAGGTTCCTCCACCGTTCCGCCAACGGGCAGCGCCGTCTTATTGCGGTAGTGCGATGGGTCTGCCATGCCCAGCACCGGGGGCACGTCGATGTCGATATGCCCGATGCGGCGGAAGCAGTCCTGCACCTGCTGGCGTTTCGCTTCCAGCGTCGTTTCGTAGGTCATATGACGCCCCGTGCAGCCGCCGCAGCGGGGGTATGCCGCGCAATCCGGCGTTTTCCGGGCGGGTGACGCCGTCAGCGGCTTTCCCTCCATACGCCCGAACGCGAATCGGGACTGCACCTTGACGATGCGCACCCTCGCCGTCTCGCCGGGCAGCATCCCCGGCACAAAAACGGCCATGCCGTCAGCGCGGCACACGCCTTCCAAGGCCGCCCCAAGGCCATCCGCCGTCAAGGTCAGCAAATCGTTCTTCTTCATCCGCTTCGTCCCCTTCCTGTGTTGGCTTCCATTATAACAGGGTCGCCTGATTTTGACAAGACGTCGGCACTTTCCTTTCCCTCTTCGCAGAGCACGCATATGGTTCTTGATTTTCATTGTTGCAGAGGATTTCGCCTCTGCGGAGGCGAGGAGGGGGCTTTGCGGTCGCCCCCTCCACCCCTTCGCAGCGCACACCCATGTTTCTTGACTTGTACCGTAACGTCTAATCCGAACCGAAGGTTCTTTAGATAAACACGCGGACACAGCATGAAGTTGTCACCAATTGAATCGCGCAGAAGGGTCAAGGGAGGGAACTTCGTCCCGTTTCATTTTCCCTCCGTCAAAGAAAATTTTTCTGAACCCCTTGCAATCGCACGAATTGTGATGTATAATCAATAACTGGCACATCCTTGCGCTGCACAGGATGCAGCGCCAAAAGTCCAAGAGGAGGTGAAAATGATGAATAGGTATGAACTGACCTACATCATCGATACTGCACTGGAGGAAACCGCTCGCAAGGAACTGATTGAGAAGGTTTCTGCTCTGATTGCTGCTAACGGTGGTGAAGTGGAGAAGGTTGATGAGGAACCGTGGGGCAAGGGCGCAAAGCGTCTGGCCTACCCCATCAACTACAAGACCGAAGGCTGGTACGTGCTGGTGACCTTCAAGGCGCCCGCTGACCTGCCCCGTGAGCTTGAACGCAATCTGGAGATTTACGACGACGTGCTCCGCTATCTGGTTGTGAAGCTGGAAGTCAAGCGCAGCAACGTGAAGCCCCGCGCGCCCAAGGCTGCTCCCGCTGTGGAAGCGCCCGTGGAAGCCGCTGAAGCCGTCGAAGCTCCCGCTGATGCCGAGTAATCGGATTTCAGCAATGACCTGTTAAAGAGGATAAGCAGATGAACAAGCTGACGATCATTGGTAACTTGGCTCGTGATCCTGAACTTCGTACTGTGCGCGA
>ULWL01064930.1_pt1 | contig 11496 bp, 10 predicted proteins | sample 1960171 | NCBI WGS metagenome assembly ULWL01 (sample SAMEA4835807, study PRJEB28245) | human gut metagenome | biome: gut microbiome; material: fecal sample | place: Denmark | collected 2008 | reverse complement strand
TCGATTGCATCGTTGATGTCCTTTTCCGTTAGGTCAAAATGCCCTACAATGTCGTCAATGCTAACGCCGTCGCCTGCCAAAAATAAAAGTCCTTCCAAAAATTTAATTGTTTCATTCTTGTTCATCTTCGTCATCGTCCTTATTTTTTCTTCTAATGGTGATATTTTCGTATTTCTCGTCTTGTACAACAGTAATTTCTTGACGTTTTACAAGTTCCAAAATCGCGCTAAATACGGTAATAATTTCTAGCAGAGCGAAATCGTCATCAAACAGTTCAAAGAAAGTGATTTCATCGTTTTCCTTGAATATTCCGCGGATAAATTCCATTCGGTCTTCGACTGTAAAACGGTCTTTCTTGATTGTCTTGGTTTCTGCCTGACCTTCTTTTTCTTTGACCCTAGACACAAGGAAGGCAAAAGCGTCAAGGAGTTTATCATAGTCGAAGTCTTTGAGCACAATTTTTGAACTAGTCGCCGACTTGGATTGCTCCCTATAAAAGCGGTTGACGTTCTCGATGTTTTTGAGTTGTTCAGTTTGCTCTTTAATCATCTCATATTCCATCAACTGTTTACGCCAATACTCTGGGTCGTCTTCTGGGTCGTATTCGTCGCCGTCGTCAAGTTGTTCGAGTGGCAACAAACTCTTAGATTTCTGCTCCAACAAGAAAGTGGCATACGCCAAAAACTCGGTTGCCTTTTCCATATTGTGCTCCAAGTCCATTGATTCGAGCGCCTTCAAGTATTGCTCGGTGACCACAGCAACCGGAACGGTGGCAATTTCGAGTTTGTTTTCTTTAATCATCGAATAAAGAAGGTCGAGCGGGCCTTCAAAATTGTCTAGGTGAATTTTGGGGGTGTTTTGTTCGTCTTGAACTTCCCCGTCTATTTTTATTACATTTTCTTCATTCATTTTACACACCGAACATCCAACTAAAAAGTTTGATAAATGGATACAACAGCCAGTCCGCGCAGAAACTTACATATCTCACTGCCAGCGTTGAAGCGACCAACAACAGCAAAAGCCAATAGCCGTATTTGTAATTGAAATCGACATATTTGCTGTTTGGCTTGAGTTTGGTTGACAGCCAATTAAACCCGTCGAGCGGATAGATTGGAATAAGGTTGAAGAATATTAGCCAAGCGTTGATGACCATTCCATAATAAGCAAAATGGTTAAAATACTGCGATATGATTAAGGTTGGGTCGCATTTGAGTGACACGCAATACAGCGCACTGAATATGAATGCTAAAATCAAGTTCATCGTCACGCCCGCAAGCGATACTTTGGCAATGCCCGACCTATACTTCTTGAATTTGAGCGGGTTCACTTCCACTGGTTTAGCCCAGCCGAAGCCAGCAATCAAGAAACATATAAGCCCAGCAAGGTCGATATGCGCAAACGGGTTGACAGTGAGTCTGCCTTGCAAACGCGGGGTGTCGTCCCCTTGCTTGACTGCGACGAACGCGTGGCTAAACTCGTGCATTCCTATTGCCAACAGATACGCCAAAGAAAAGGTAATGAATACCATTACAGCAGTTGCAACTGGGTAATTTCCTGTCAGCAAGTCAAATATCATAGTTTTATTATATAAATTTTGAATATTTAAGTAAAGAATTATTTTGCACTAAACTGCAAATATCTTTTGTAAACTTCGCTTTTATCGAGCAAAGTGCGTATATTTTTGTTAATTTTTAGGCTAATTCCATTGTTTTCATTGATTGTGACAATACCCAAATCGACGAAAACATACAGACACGCCATAAACTGCAAATAGTTAATTTTAGGGTTGTTTTGCTTGGCGCAGATAAAGAGTTCGTAAAATTCTGTTCTGCACTCTTTTTGTTTGGCAAGATCGCAGAAAATCTTATAATAGGTGCCAAAAGTGTCGCGGTCGGTCTTGACTGCCGAGAAAACAGAACTGTTTATCGCGTTTTTGTGTGGCAAGAAGATAGTCGCGTGAGTGTGCTTGACGAGTTCGCTCAAATAACCCACATTGAGCACTGGGTCAAGGAAGATGATTTTATCAAAAGTGTTGAAAAAGTTGAAGTTTTTAGGAGAAAGCAGAATTGTATTTAGTCCGCTTTGGTCGAGCAATTCAAAAATGCGGTTCTGCACGATGTTTCGGCTGTCGTAAATCGTCTTGAAATTGAGATAACTATTGTAGTCATTGCAGACAATCAAAGTGCCGTGGACGTCGTCGCGCATTTGCAAAAGGTTGCGAATAAGTTGTTCCCTATTGTAATTGACGAAATCAACCTTGCCTTCATAGTTGTACGTGAGTTGTTTGAGATAGTTGGCAAACAAGATATCTTCGTCGTTTGGGCGATAAACGTCTTTGTAGTCGATTGCCTTGACTGTGCCTGAAATCTTGGTTTTGTTCTTATAACTATCAAAACCGATTTCAACCAGCACTGAACAAGATGTGTTGTCTTTGAGTACGAAATAATAGTCGATTGAATTGTACGCTAGCAAGGTGAAATCCTTGTATTTTATCATCAAATGTTCAAGGTGGTTTTTCATTGGCACAACGGTTGCGTTGGTGACTTTCATCAAGATTTGTGGGCGCGCATTGTTGTGCCCGCAAGGCTCCATTTTTTCCATAGATTTGACAAAGTCGTCCGTGATGTCGGTTTCGGTGAGTTCAAAGTCATATACGCGCGTTGGCACAAGTTCAATGTTCTCGAAATTCTTGCGTACATAGGCTTCACAGCGTCGGCTAAACTCTTCAAAGTTCTGCTCTTGAATGCTGACACCTGCAGCCATTGTGTGACCGCCAAACTTGTCGAGAATGTCTGCCATTTCGGACAACATTTCGTGAATGTTTACGCCGTTTACACTACGTCCAGAGCCCACGAGCAAGCCGTCATTTCCGCCAAACAATATGGTTGGGCGGTTAAATTCTTCCGCAATGCGAGCACTCACAATGCCCAGTATTCCTACGTTAAAATTCTTGTCAGCAACAACAATAGATTTTAGGTCGTAGATGTTTTTGGTATCAAGGTATGCCTTGACCTTATTATAAACGTCATTACAAATGGCTTGACGTTGAGTGTTAAATTCAGTGATTTGCGCAATCAGTTCTTTCGCACGGACTTCGTTGTCGCAAAGCATAAGTTGCAAACTCGTTTCCGCACTGCCCATACGCCCCGACGCATTGAGTTTCGGTGCAATTTTAAAGGCAATTTTGTCCGCCTTGACCTTACCAAGTGGAATGTCGTTGGCTTGGAGCAATAGTTTTATGCCGATTGGCAGTTTGCTGGCACGACGCAAGCCTTGCACCACGATTACCCTATTTTCTTCGAGCAAGTCAACGATGTCGGCTATGGTGGCAATCATTGCGATTGGCAACAATTCTTCCAAGTCTTGCCCGAACGATTGCGCCAGTTTGAGCGCAACGCCCGCGCCACAAAGTTGTTTGAACGGATAGGTGGCGCTTGCCTTGGCGTTAAGTATTAGGCAGTTTGGCAATTTGTCCCCTATTTCGTGGTGGTCGGTGACGATTATATCAATACCCAGTGATTTTATGTAGTCAACTTCTTCGACCGAGCCTATGCCACAATCCACTGTGATTATGAGTTCGGGAGCGAAATCTTGCACCACTTTTTTGGCAGTGTCCATTGTGAGCCCGTAGCCGTCGTCATAGCGGTTGGGCAAAAAGTGGTCTGGCTTCGCGCCCAGTCTTTCAAGGACTTTGAGCATTATGGTTGTGGCGCAAATGCCGTCCGCGTCATAGTCGCCAAAAACGAGAATACGGCTGTGGTTTTGCACGTGTTTAAGAATGAGAGCCTTGACCGCGTCGATGTCTTCGAACAGATTTGGGTCAATTAAGTCATCAAGTTCGGGGTTGAAATATTTATTTAGTTTCTCGGTGGTGTTTATACCGCGCGCAAACAACAACTCCATAATTTTGGAATCTATGCCATATTTATTTGCAAGAGTGGCAATCTCGGGAGAATGCAACTCGTTAAAACTTTTCTTAAATAACATAACTACCCTTCTTTAAAAAATTTTTGCCCTAAAAATATTAAGGCAAAAATCTTATTCGATTAAACTGTTTGTTCTTTATCGGTTATCTTTGCGCTACGTTTGTCGCTATAAATCATCTGCCACAAAGGTGCAGAGATAAATGTTGAAGTGTAAAGCGTTACAATCATTGCTAAAATCAAAGCGATTGCAAAACCTGCCGTGAGATTGACTGCATAGAATGTGAAGAAAATGATGACAAGCAATGCCACAGCCATAATGAAGTTGAATTTTATTGAATTTCTAATTTTGAGATTGATGTTGTCGCTAGACTTGTCGAATTGCTTACGATTGTCAGCGCGGAGTGAAGCGAATAGTGTGCTATTGAACACCAGACTCATCGCACCCGTTGCGCCCAAAATGGTGGTGTAGTTGCCACCCACTTCAAAGCGACAAATTGCTGTGAGAGCGAGCATTAGCAAGATGTCAAGTGCAAAAGCGAATATTGTGGCAAGTCCCATTGAGAAATGGAAACGGATTGCCATATAGATAAATACGACTAATGCAACCGAGATAAGACCAATGCTGGTGAATAGCACGGTTTTGTTACTGAACGATGAACCAATCTTTGCCACGTCTTCAACGTTGTCATTGCCATAGACTTCGACAAGTGCGTTGTAGATGTCTGTGTTTTTGGCTTCAATATCGTCATCTTTACATTTAGCACGATATTTAATCACAACATATTGGTCGTTGTTCTCGCCTAGTTTTTGAGTGATGTCGATTGAAACTTTTTTGTTGCAAACGATTTCTTCCACGTTAGACATAAACTTGTCAAAACTATCGGTTTGAGTTGCGTCATATTTGACTTGGACTGCGTAACCGCCTGTCACGTCAAAGCCAAGGTTGAAACCACAGCACGCTACAACGATAAGCCCAATGAGAATGACTACCGCCGTGCCTAGCAAGAAGAATTTGGACTTTTTGCAGAAATCAAATTTGATGTTGTCAATTTTTGTATTTAAATTATTTTTCATCTGCCACCTCACTTGCCTTTGTAATTACAGGCATTTTTGCGCGCTTTGGATTGTCATAGTTGAATGGCAAATACAAAGACATAAGTCGGCGCGTGTATAGGAAACTGGTTAGCAATGCTAGACCTATGCCGAGCATAAATGTGAATGCGAATTGTTGCAATGCAGGAGTACCGAAAATTGCCAAGAAAATGCCCAAAATCATTGCAATTGCACTGATGTCAAGGGTGTTTGCGACAATCTTTTTCCAAGCGAGTTTGATAGAACCAGCGAAAGTCTTACCTTTGTTGAGTTCGGCTCTAATGCGGTTGAAATATGCCACATTGATGCCAATGGCAAAGGCGAATGTGAGCATTACGCCAACTAGTGCTGTACCGGTGAGCAAAAGACCTGGAATGGCTTGCAACAAGAAAATATCAACTACAATGTATATGATTAGGCTCAAATCTGCGAGCAAGCCAAAATCACCAAACATCAACCACATACCTAGCATAACAGCCACGAAAATGATTGCTAGCGAAATGAGCAATTTTGTTGTAGTGTTTGCGCCAAGAATTGCTGTGTCAACTTCGCAAGTTTCGCATTGAAATTTGAGCATATAAGTGCCAAGGTTAATTCTAAATGCGAGTTGGTTGGTAGATTTCTTGTTGGTAAGGTCACTGCTGGTGATGAATGTCGAACCGCCTGTGATGGCTTCGCTAATCTGTGCGCTAGAAATTTGACTATCGCCAAGATAGATGTAGAGTGTGCCGTTGTTGTTTGCGAGTTCTGCCGTCTTATCTGCGAAAATTTGCTTGCCTTCACTATCAAAAGTGATTTGCACGCCCCAAGCGTAACCATTAGCGGTGTATGCTTGCATACCTTCGACCTTAATGACGTTCTTGCCGGTCATAAAGGTGGTGTCGTCTGGCGTGGTGCTGGTGGCAAAACGCAAAAGTCCTGGTTCACCAATCAAGTTTTCCAATTCGCGAGCGTCGTCAAGTCCGCCGAGTTCAATGCGAATGTCGGTGTCATTTTGACGAGTAACCACCACGTTAGAATAACCTTCGTTGGTGAGCAAGTCTTCAAGCCCTGCGAGTGCATTGCCGACGTATTCGCTATGACGGTCATCATCGCCTTGGTCGACTTCGGTCGAATAAATTGCTGTTACACCCCCGCCCATATCATGTCCAAGCGATATCTGCGAAATGAATGATTCAAATTTGTAATTCACGCCCCCAATCGAAAATGGTATTGGGAAACTAACGAATGTGAGTATGCCGATAACGGCTACCACGATTGCTAATAAAATAAAGTGTCTTTTAGCACGCCTTTTAGTCATAATTATCTCCAAATATGCCCTATTATATCTTTTTTGGCAATTATTGTCAATCAAAAACGAATACAACTAGCAACAATTATGATTGACAACAATCTTTGTCTTTACACCGCATAATTTGAAATAAAAAACGGGTTTTTACCCCATTTTTAGCGTTATATTTTGTGAATTTAATCTTCTTTTGTCATCTTTTTTTAGAAGGTCTGTAATTGCTGTTGGCAATAAAAAACGCCCGCGGGCGTTTTTTACTTGCGGTTAAAGAGTAACTTGATGATGATTCCGCATATAAAAGCAGTGATGACAGCGAACAAGATGTCGGTCAGTGTGCCCATATTGAATGCGAAATTGCCGTTCAATATGGAGAAGATGAGATAAGCGAAGATTGCGTACAACAGACCAATTACAAGACTGCGAACAATCAATTTATCTGTATAGAACTTGCTGACGTATTTGATTGCTATGAACAGACTGACTGCTTTTATACCTTGATTTACTGCACTGATAAAGTTGTCCGACAAAATGACGAACTTCATAACGAGTGCAAATGCCAACAAACCAATTAACGAAACAATTATGCCAAGAAATATGGCTTTGGTGTATATTAGCAAATTAGAGTTTTTAAGTGAAATTTTCTTTTCCATAACTCGCCCCTTTTACCATAATATATTAGGGACAGGCAGGGTTTAGAACTATTTTGTGATTAAGTCGAAAACGGATTGTGCCACTTCTTCTTTTGTTTGAGCCTTGAATTGTGGGTTTGCGTTCAAAAATTCTCGTTTTTCCGCTTGTGTGTAATGTGCGGTCATATCTGTATCCACCCAGCCGAGTGGCAGATCGATTATTCGGACATGAGTGTCGGCGTACTCATTTATTAGCGAGCGACTTAAACAACTTATGCCCGCTTTCGTGCTGGCATAGACAGACTCGCACGATGCTCCTATTTCGCCCTGACAGGAAGAAATATTGACAATAGCCCCTACGCCGTCAAATTGGCTCAATGCCAGCCTACACGAGTTGATTGTGCCCACAAGGTTGGTGTCCACCACTGTCTTAATTTCGTCGTAAGTCATATCCACCAGCATTTTTTCAATTGTTACGCCTGCATTATTGACTACCGCATCAATCTTGCCAAATTTTTCTATCGCCCATCGATAAAGGTCTTCCAGCTCGTCATTGTTCCCTACATCTGCCTTGACACACAACACATTAGTGAGCTTGCCTAGTTCTTTGGCGAGTGCGGTGGCCTTTTGCTCACTTCTATTGAAATTTAGTACAATGTTCCAGCCGTTCTTTGCAAATACACGTGCAATTGCCTCGCCTATGCCACGTGATGAACCTGTGATTAGAATAGTTTTCATTGTTTTTGCTCCTTGTTGTACAAAATTTGTGCGTAAACCATTGGCACAACTGCGCTCATTAGGACGCTTATGCCTAGAACTACGAATACGAGCCAATTGATGACAAATGTTGATATAATTGCGCTGATTATAATTGCCAAACCGCACACCACTTGGACGGGTCCCGCAAATCTGTGAGTTTTATTCCAAACATTTTCGCTAGACAAAGTCGCTCTTGTCTTGATACCCAAAGTGGAATTGCGTTTAGTCACTGGCATATAATTGCCCATAACCATAAACAAAATGCCGAGTGGCACACAGATTGCTATCTCGAACGGAAAGTGTGCTTTTTCGCCAAGACCTACTCCGCATGCACTAATCCCAAACATTATCCATGTGATATATACAAAGAGTGTTATTATACAAGTCATTATTATATTTAAAACCTTACGATTTTTATAATTTTCACCACGTACAATGGCTTCAATAAGAAAACCCAGTGCAACCAAAACAGGTATAATTGCCAAGACCAATATTAGCCAAGAGCTTCCCATTCTATCTACTTCGCCTTTTAAGTTGAAATGTACTGGAACAGAATTTGGCAATACTATAAACGCCACCAACATCGCCACAAAATTTAGAATTGTGGCAGAAAGAATAATATATTGATATTTATTTTTCATCTTTATCTCCTTTACTAAACCATTTTGCCAAACTACCTATAAACTGCTGAAACACTGTCATATTCAGCGAATATGTGATTGTCTGCGCCTGCTTGGTCGTGGTGACCAGCCCAGCGTCTTTTAATATTGCCAAATGGTAACTGATTGTGGCATTGGTTAGATCAAATTTCGCCACTATCTCTCCTGCAGTCATATCTCGCTCTTTGAGTAAATCTATTATCTCTCGCCTAGTTGCATCTGCCAATGCTGACCAAATTTGTTTCATAATGCCCTCCGTATTTCGATTTTCATCTAAATACTATCACTAAATTATATGTTTGTCAATAGATTTTGCATACTTATTTAGATAAATTTCTAAATAATATTGTAATATTTAAAAAAAACACCTCAAAAATATAAGGTGCTTTTTGTGATATATAATTTACCTTTTATTCTGTGCGAAGAGCTTTGACTGGGTCTTTCTTGGCGGCAATGCGGGCTGGGATTAGACCAGCAACTAGTGTGAGCAAGGTACTAATTGCCACAAGCGCAAGGCTCGCTTGCCAAGTGAGAATTGCCATTGACGTGGTGATTGTTCCGCCTGCGACATTCTTGATAATGGCGCTTATTGGGAAGGTTAATGCCCAAGCGATGAGCACGCCAAGCAGACCTGCCGATATGCCGACAATGAATGTTTCGCAGTTGAATACGCGAGAAATGTCTTTCTTTCGTGCACCCACACTACGCAATACGCCGATTTCTTTGGTGCGTTCAATGACGCTGGTGTAAGTGATTATGCCAATCATTATAGAACTAACCACCAGTGAAATGGCGCTGAATGCTACGAGCACATACGAAACGATGTCGATGAGTTGACCAAGGGTTTTGGTCAAAAATTCGGTCGAGTCGGTTATGGTGATTTTAGTATTTTGACCGGCTGGGCTGGCGTTCCAGTTGTCTATCATCTTGATGATGTCCTTTTTGCCGTCAAAACTGCTTGGATAGATGTGCAAGCCGGTTGGCACGTCGCTTGCGCCCACGGATTGTAGCACCAAATCACGTACTTGTTCGTCAGTGAGTGTCATTTTGAAATTGTCCAAAACATATTGCTTGACAGTGGCGATTGACGTGCCCGCTTCAAAGGTGTACATATCGCCTGCATTCAAATACTGATTGAGTTCGCTCACATTGACCGAGAACGGTATTTTGAGTGAGTCAGTAGTCTTTGCCACAACATTTGACGCTTGGCAGTTGGTTTTGTAACTCTCTGCCAACTCTGGTAAATACATAATGCCCTCGTTGAGAATCGTTATTTTGGAGTCTCGCTTTTGACGGAGTACGCAACTGATTGTAAGCGTCTGTTCGGCGGTGTTGGACGCGTTAAACAATGCGGTCATGTCTGTTTGCTCGCTGAAATTGCCAGCGCTGTCTTCAAGGTAATAGTCGTCATTGTAGATGAGTTGGTAAGTTTTTTGTCCCACAATGGTATTTAGGTCGATTGGCTCATAGGTTGCGCCCATTGTCGCTTTACTCCCTAGCCCCATATCTACGAAATCTTGTTCGCTCATACTATTGTACTTATTGACTACGAGCGCAAGTTCGTTTTTGTTCTCTGGGTAATGCCCGTTGCCTAGGACGTCATAGTTTTCGAGAATTAAGTCTTTGTTGCTAATTCCCACTGAGAAAAGGCTGTCGGCACTGCCCGACATACTGCTCAAAATGGTCTTTGACTTTGGCTGAACGATGTTGTCGCCCACTTTGGTGACAAGTTTTAGGTCGCTGGCGTAGTCGTATTTGATAAGGCTGACTGCTCCGTTTTCCTTATTCATCTCTTTGTCGCAATAATCGTTGACATAATCGGTAAACTCTTTGCCGATGTAGTTGAACTTGCCCAAGCCCATTGTGAGAATGATGTTCGATGTCGAGTAGATGTTCAATTTATAGTCATCTGGGTAGTCTTGGCGCTCTTGCATTGTTCCACCCGTCATCACGTTGGTAAAGGCGTCATAGTTGATTGACACCATTGACACGCTGATTGGGTATGAACTGAGTGTCTCTTGTTGCATTGATGTGATGTAATGGTTTAACCCTGTGCTGACCGACAAAACAAGTGCAATGCCAATAATACCTATGCTACCCGCGAATGCCGTTATAAAGGTTTTGAGTTTCTTGCTCCACAGATTTTTGAAGGACAAGGTGAATGCGGTAAAAATGCTCATTGAACTCTTAATTTTTTTATTGTTCGTCGTAACCCCGGTGTCGTTTGGCGTGTATGGTTTGCTGTCGTTAATTAGTTTGCCGTCCAGCAACTTAATAATTCGCGTCGAATATTTGTCTGCGAGTGCGTCGTTGTGCGTTACCATAATTACAAGGCAGGTTTTGCTGATGTCTTTCAAAATGTCCATTACTTGAATGCTGGTTTCGCTATCGAGCGCACCGGTCGGCTCGTCTGCCAAAATAACTTGCGGTTCGTTCACAATGGCGCGTGCTATGGCGACGCGTTGCATTTGTCCGCCAGACAGTTGGTTTGGACGCTTTTTGAGTTGCTCTTTCAATCCCACCCTTTCCAATGCGTGAATCGCCTTTTGACGACGTTCTTTCTTGCTAACACCCGCAATGGTGAGTGCCAGTTCCACATTTTCTAGCACGTTCAAGTGCGGAATGAGATTGTATGACTGGAAAACAAAGCCTATATACTGGCTACGATAGGCGTCCCAGTCCTTGTCTTTAAACTCTTTGGTCGAGCGCCCGTTGACGACAATGTCGCCCGACGTATATTTATCTAGTCCGCCGATGATGTTGAGCAAGGTAGTTTTGCCACACCCACTAGGTCCTAGAATGGACACAAACTCGCTTTTGCGGAAATTAATATTTATGTCTTTGAGCGCGTGAACGACATTGTCGCCCGCTTGGTAATCTTTGACTATATTTTTAATGGAAATCATACTACCTCCACGAGATTAAATTTTAATATATCTGGGGCAAAATTGTCAAATGTTTTCTATTTCTTCTTTGGCGGAACCTTGCCGAGCGACTGCACAAGGCGTTTGTCAACATAGTTGTTTGCCTTGACAATCACTTCCGTGCCGTACTTGGCGCGCAAGCGGTCGATGGTGTCGTCAACGCTAGTGCGTGAGAGCAATTCGGTCATTCCTATCTGGTGGCTGTCTTTCTCAAAATCG
>ULWL01058341.1_pt1 | contig 11519 bp, 9 predicted proteins | sample 1960171 | NCBI WGS metagenome assembly ULWL01 (sample SAMEA4835807, study PRJEB28245) | human gut metagenome | biome: gut microbiome; material: fecal sample | place: Denmark | collected 2008 | reverse complement strand
AGAAGAAGGACATTACGCCTATCCGCCCGTACTGCACCGACACATTCTTCACGCAGATGGACAACCAGCTTCAGCGCAAGAAGCAGCAGGGCCAGACCAATTATATCGAGCGTATTGCCGTGCTGTCTGTAAACTTCCGCGGCTGGTGCCAGGAGGGCGGCAACGATGTGCTCGTCGCCCGTCTGAACACGCGCATCGTCGATTACACGCTCGATGACAAGACCGGCAATCTTGTTTCCGGCAGCAAGAACAAGGAGAAGTTCATGGTCTACGAGTGGGATCTTGTCCGCACGACCGGCACGAAGACGGAAAAGGACAAACCCATGCAGACCGTCAACTGCCCGAACTGCGGCGCGCCGGTTGAGATCAATGCCAGCGCCAAGTGCCCGTACTGCGGCAGCGTCATCACCCTTGAAGAGCACGGTTTCGCCCTCAACGCCATCCGCGCCATTTCCCAGGAGACAAGAGGTTGATTCGCTTGCGCGCACACTTGCATAACGAATGAAACAACGGGGCGTAAACGCAGATTTTTGCGTTTACGCCCCGTTGATATTCCAATAGAGTCAAAGCACTATGCGAAATAGAAATTAAAAATATTGAAATCATATATTGACAAGGTGAATATGGTGTGATACTATATAGCCGTGAGGTGAAGTAAATGAAACTTACGAAAAACAGCGCGTGCCCGGTGTGCGGAGAACAGCTGTATATCAGCAGACTGTCCTGCCCTTCCTGCAGAGCGGAATTTCCAGTGGAGGAAGGTATTTCGGCCTTTGACCGGCTTGACGCCGCGCAGTCAGAATTCCTGTATACTTTTTTGGCCTGCCGCGGAAGCTTGAAAGATGTGCAGGGAAAACTCGGGATCTCATACCCGACAGCAAAGAAACGCCTGGAGGAATTGTTGAAGGCACTGAATCTGCTTGAAGACAAAACAACGGATAGAAAGGAACCGGTGAGTGTAAGTATGCTGCAAAGAGCGGATGATCACAGCATCGATGCGTCTGACATCATTAAGAATAAGCTGATTGACTGCGGCGGATGCGCGACAGTACAGTCCGTCAACGGCAACCGATATGTAATTCAGGCGAACGCAGACGGGAAAAGCTTCTCCTGCGACGAACTTCCGATTACACCGCCATATGAATACCGTGTGTTTGATGTGATCGTCCGTCTCCTGTTCCAAACTGGCGGCAAGGCGAGAAAGGGCAACGGACGGAACTACAAATTGGGCTATGGCGAGTGCACAGAGGATACGGTCGTTGGCTGCATTGCGAAGGACTATGCCGGGAAAAAAGAGGGCATGTCCGTTTTTGACCCGGTGTTTGTTCTGTCGGCCATTCTCGACTGGGCGGGGATCGCGCATAACGGGCGCGGCTATCTCGAATTGACTGCGGAGTATCAGGCAAAAGCAGCGGGGCGCTGAAGATGTGGTTTCAAAAGCAACGAGCAGAGCGGGAAGAGCGGCGCGGCAGGCAGAAGCGGAAGGAGCAGCCGCTGAAGCAGGAAGCGACTTCTCTGGAAAAGGCAAAACGCGAGTATGACCTCTGGGTGCTGGCAGAGGAATATGAAGAAGACCGGTAGCTGGAACAGGACTTTTTGCATTGCGAAAACGCTGCGGCTGTGCTATGATGGGCGGCAGCAGAGGCTGCATCTCTGCGAAGGAGAAAGACTGCATATGGAGAGCGACACATGAAATATGAAATTCTGCATCTGAAAGATTATTTTCCGGCGCTTGGCGAAAATGGCTGTGATGCGACGGTCACGGCCTATCTTGCGGACAATCTGACGGAAATGGGCCGCGATCATGCGTTGCGCCCCTGTTTGGTCATCTGCCCGGGCGGCGGATATCAGTATTGCAGCCAGCGGGAGGCCGAGCCGATCGCGCTGCACTTTCTCCCCGAGGGCTTTCACGTCTTTATCCTGAATTACTCCACTGAGCCGCACCGCTATCCCACGCAACTGCGGGAGGCAGCAGGCTGCATGGAACTGATCCATCAGAATGCGTCCGCATGGCATTGCGATGTGTCCCGCATTGCGCTTCTCGGCTTCTCCGCGGGCGGGCATCTGGCGGCACATTACGCAACAAGTTATGACTGCGCGGAAGTTCGGGCTGTTTTTTCTGACAGCAAGCCGGTGCAGGCGTCGATCCTCGGCTATCCGGTCATCACGGCGGACCCCATGTGGGCGCATCTGGGCAGTATTAATGCCCTGACCGGAACAGAACAGCGCACAGCGGAGGAAATTGCTAAATTTTCCTGCGACAAACAAGTTCGGGCGGATACGCCTCCGGCGTTTTTGTGGCATACCGCGGCAGACAGCACTGTCCCAGTTGCGAACAGCTTGCTCTATGTGCAGGCGCTGGCGGCCAATAAGATCCCGTTTGAACTGCACGTTTACCCATTCGGTGATCACGGCCTTGCAACGTGCGACGATCAGACCCTTGAACGGCCGACCGCTGTGCATGCGTATGATCACGCATGGCTGGACGCCGCGAAAAAATGGCTGCGGCTCTCGTTTAAAACAAAAGCAAACGGTTCGTCCGCAGAATCAAACTGACGAATATCCGGATGAGAATACAAACCGGCGGAGAGGGCATGCGCCTTCTCTGCCGGTTTTTAAATTTTGTAAGGTAGGAATCAGAATATCCGTGTGCAGCAAGGCGCTGTGCTTACTGCTCCTGCGCTGCGATCTGCTCGAGCAGAATTTTCTCCGCATATCCGCAGGCACGCTCGACAGAGCCTTCCTCGAAGGGGTTAGACAGATTCGCATAGCGCAGCGTTTCCAGATAGCTGCGGCTGCCGCCGGTTTTGCAGAGATTGAGATAATCCTGCCATGCGGCGTCCTTATCCTCGGCGTATTTTTTCTTGAACTCCATTGCACCCATGGTCGTGAGTGTATAGTTGATATAGTAGAACGGATACAGATAGATGTGCAGCTTGTGGTACCAGTAGCCGCCGCGTTCAAAGAACGGGTCGTTTTCGTAGCGGCGCCACGGCATATACTTTTCCTCCAGCAGATGCCACTGATACGTCCGCTCCTTGGGCGTCAGTTCGGGATGCGCGTAGCAGATATGCTGGAACTCGTCCACGGCCACGCCAAAGGGCACGAAGGTCAGCGCCTCCTGCAGATGCGCAAAGCGGAACTTGTCCGCCTGATCGCCGAAGAACCACTCGGCATAGGGGTAAGCAAACTGCTCCATGGACATAGAGTGAATCTCTGCAATATCGGTCGATTCGCTGTAATAATCCGAAATGGGCTGGCTGCGCATGGCCATGTAGCCCGCAAACGCGTGGCCCAATTCGTGCGTCAGCACCTGCATATCGAAAATCGTGTGGTTGAAGCAGGAGAACACGAACGGCGCTTTCAGGCTGGGCAGACTCGTCATATAGCCGGTGGAGGCCTTGCCCGGCTTGTTCTGCAAATCCATCAACTCGTGGTCGATCATGAAATCGATGAATTCTCCCGTTTCCGGGCTGATCTCGTGGTACATCTTTTGCGCAGTCTTGACCATGAAGGCGTCGTCGCCCGCAGGCTCGGCGTTGCCGTCCGGGAACACCAGCTTTTCGTCGTAGCACATGACGTGGTCGAGGCCGAGACGCTTTGCCTGTGCGTCATAAAGCTTTTGGCACAGCGGGACAAGGAATGTGCGCACCTGCTTGCGGAAGGAAGCTACCTCCTTTTCACCGTAGTCTGTGCGGCCCTGCTCCAGATAGCCGACCGGGATGTAGTTCTCGTAGCCGAGATTTTTGCCCATCTGATTGCGGATTTTGATCAGTTCGTCCCAAATTTCCTCCAGACGCGGCTCATTGGCCTCATAGAACTTGGAATACGCCTTGACGGCGGCGGCACGCATCGCGCGGTCAGGATGCTCAAAGTATTTCTGCACACCGTAGAGGTTCAGCGTCTTGCCGTCGAACGGAATTTCCGCCGTGGCCATGATCTTCTGATATTCGTTGGTCAGCCGGCTTTCCTGCTGGCGCAGCGGAATGTTGGCCTCACAGAACAGCTTTTTCTGCAAATCCATGGAAACAAAATACTGCTTGCCGAACTCCTGCTCGATATCCGGGCGGAAGGGGCTGGAGGCAATCGCCTCGCTGAGCGCGACCTCTGCGCCGCTGAGCGTGGGCAGCGTGTCCTGCAGATACTGAATTTCCGCTTCATAAAACTCGTCGCGCGTGTCGAGCGTATGCCGGATGTGCGCGATGGAATACTGTGTGAACAGCTCGCAGGTTTCGCGGTCGATCTCAAGCATCAGCGCGCGCAGCGCGGCGTAGTCCTCTGCATGTTGGACGGCAGCTTTCCATTGGGCAAGCTGTGTGCGGCGCGCTTCCAGATCAGGACGTTTGTATTCCAGTGTTGAAAACTTGTAATTTTCCATTGGGTTCTGGTTTCTCCTTATCCTTTATTTACGATTTAAGTGTATATTTTTATGATACCCGTGCGGACGACTGCTGTCAATAGACTTCAAAGAAACGTTGTAAGAAAGCACCGGATGTGTTCGTCCGGATGATTGCCGCTCTGATTGTTGAACACACCGGCAGCAAAACGCGAAATAATTCTTTTAAACTCCGGGAAAGAATGGTACAATGACTCTGAGGTGATTGCATTGCTGAAGGTTTTTCTGGTAGAGGACGAGTGCGTCGTGCGGGAAGGGCTGCGCGACTGCATCGACTGGGAACGGTACGGTTTTGAATTCTGCGGCGATGCGCCCGACGGCGAGTTGGCGCTGCCGCAGATCCGCAAGCTGCGCCCGGACATTTTGATTACGGATATCAAAATGCCGTTTATGGACGGGCTGGCACTCAGCAAGCTTGTCTGCGCAGAACTGCCGGAGACAAGAATTATTCTCATCAGCGGACACAACGACTTTGAGTTTGCGCAGGAGGCCATTGAGATCGGCGTGGAGCAGTATCTGCTTAAGCCTGTGACAAAGACGTCGCTTCTGAAAACGCTGGAGGATGTCAGCCGGAAAATCGACGAGGAGCGGGAGCAGAAAGCCTATCTGCGTCAGTTTCAGCAGGAAGGGCAGGAATATGAGCAGTATGCCCGCCGCAAGTTCTTTGAACAGATCACCTCCGGCACGCTGCGCGTTTCCGAGATCTACGAGCAGGCAAAGAAGCTGCAGATCGACATTGACGCCGAGGGTTATAACGTGATTTTGCTGACCCTGCAGAGCAAGGGCACGGCAGAGTATTCCCAGACGCTGGCCGAGCGGCTGGAGGAACTGATGGCGTATCTTCTGCGCTATGGCGAATATCTGCTGTTTCGGTGCAACCTTATGACCTACTGCGTCATTGTAAAGGGCAGCGCCGCGGGGCTGGACGCCGCCGTGCACCGTTGCCTGGAAAATATTCAGCGCCGCTGCGGCGGGGACGAAGCGCTTGCGTGGTACGCGGCGGTCAGCGAACCGGTCGCCCGTCTGAGTGAACTTCCCAGCTGCTACGCCAAGGCGCATACGATCCTTTCCTACCGGCATCTTTTGCCGGAACGGCATGTCCTGACAGCAGACGTGCTGCAAAAGCCGCAGCGCGGAGCGCTCCCGGCGCTCGACGAGGTCGATGCCAGCAAGGCGGATCCCGCTATTATCCGCAATTTCTTACAGACCGGCATGCGCGAGGAAATTCCGGACTTTGTATCGGAATACCTTGCATCCTTCGGAAACGCGCTGGATTCGATGCTCTTCCGGCAGTATGTGCTGCTGGAACTGCGCTTCAGCGCCATCCGCGCAGCCAAAGGCTTCGGCTACTCGCAGGAGGAATTCCTGCGTCCGCTGGGCTCCAGGCAAATGCTTACGACAGATGTTGACCGTGATTCGCTGCAAAAAAACTGCGCCGCGCTTCTGCGCCGCGCCATTGATCTGCGCGAGGAGGAATCCGGCAATCAATATAAATCCATGCTCAAGCGTGCGCTGCGCTACATCGACCAGAACTATACCGACGAAAATCTCTCGCTCAATACGGTGGCGAAGGCTGCCAATATCAGCCCAAACTATTTTTCCGGCGTGTTCAGCCAGGAGATGGGGCAGACGTTCGTTGAATATCTGACGGAAAAGCGGATGGAGCGCGCGAAGGAACTGCTGCGCTATTCTGGCAAGCGGTCGAGCGAGGTTGCGTATGAGGTCGGCTACCGCGACCCGCGCTACTTCAGCTTCCTATTCAAAAAAACGCAGGGCTGCACACCGAGCAGCTACCGCGCGGGAAACGGAGACGGGCATGAAGCGAAATGAGCCGCATCCGTCGCTGGACGGAAGGCTGCGGCGGCTGCTGTGGAGCATGCTGCTGCTCGTCTGCGTGATTCTGGTGGCAACGCTGGCAATTTTGCTGCTGCATAACCATCAGTATTCCATTGTCACCGCGAATATCGTCAGAGCCTCCCAGTTCAACCAGAACTTCAAGGAGGACGTCGATCTTAAAATGTACTACTATGTCATTGACAGCAGTTACGGCGAAACGCTGCCGCTGCAGGAGGTCGATGAGGCAAAGACGCTCGGCCAGGAACTCCTGTCCGGCACGCAGGACCGGCAGAGCCGCAAGGCCATCACGAGCGCGATCAATCTGTGCGAAAATCTGCGCGAACGCATCGTGCAGATCACCGAAACAGACGGTTACGAGGCCAGAATGGAACTGCTGGAGTCCAATATCTATATTCTCACAGAATTGATCCAGCAGTATTTTTATACCTATCTCTACCATGAGGCTGGCTGTCTGGATTCTTTGCAGGCTGCACTGACGGCCCGGCTCTGGTTGGAACTGGGGCTGGTCGCAGTCGGCGCGCTGATTCTTGTGATTGTGCTGATGCGCCGCTCGGCGGCAATCAGCCGCAGCATCACACAGCCGATTTATGCGCTGCGCGAGCGCGCCCAGTCGATTGGCCGGGGCGATCTTGCCGCGCGGGAGCCTGTCGTTGCCGAGGATGAGACGCTGCAGGCGCTCAGCAGCAGTCTGGAACAGATGGCCCAGCATCTGCAGCAGCAGATGGAACTCAACCGGCAGGAGCAGGACAAGCTGCGCGCGATGGAACTGGCGCTGCTGCAAAGCCAGATCAACCCGCATTTTCTTTATAATACACTCGATACGATCATCTGGCTTGTGGAAACAGGAAAGAACGAACAGGCTGTCGAGATGGTCACAAGCCTGTCAAATTTTTTCCGCAGTTCTCTGAGCAAGGGCCGCGATATTATTACGCTTGGCGAGGAAGAGATTCATGTGCGTAGCTATCTGGAGATCCAACAGGTGCGCTACCGGGATATCCTGCGCTATGAGATCTGCGTCCGGCCGGAACTGCGCGGCTGTGTGTTGCCAAAGCTGACCTTGCAGCCGCTGGTGGAAAACGCGCTCTATCACGGCATCAAGCTGCGCCGCGGCATGGGCCATATTCTCATCGATGCCGCGCAGGAGAACGGACATGTCCGAATCTGCGTGCGCGATGACGGTGCGGGCATGGCGCCCGAGCGCCTGCAGCAGCTGCGGCAGAGTCTGGATACGGAGGAACAGGTTGGCTTCGGCTTGCGGACGGTCTACCGGCGGCTTCGGCTGTTGTACGGCGCGCAGTGCTCCATGGAACTGGAAAGCGAGCCAAACGTCGGAACGACAGTCACGCTGCGCTTTCCAATTAGAGAGGAGGCGGAGGCATGAAACGGCTGATTCTTTTGCTTCTCCTTCCGGCGCTTCTGCTGCTTGGGGGCTGTATGCCCTATGTCCGGCAGACGCCGGAGGAGGAGACGACGCTCATTACCGTCGGCTTTTCGCAGGTCGGTGCAGAATCGGACTGGCGCGTGGCCAACACCGAGTCTATGCGCGAGAGCCTGCGCGAGGAAAACGGCTTTGAATTGCTGTTTGACAATGCCCGGCAGAAGCAGGAAAACCAGTTCAAGGCCATCCGCACCTTCATCCAGCAGGATGTGGACTACATCGTGCTTGCGCCGGTTACAGAGACGGGCTGGGAAAGCGTGCTGGAGGAGGCGCGCGCAGCGGGCATTCCGGTTATCATTGTTGACCGGCAGGTGGAACTCAGTGACGTGTCACTCTATACAAGCTGGGTCGGCTCGGATTTCAGAAAGACTGCCGACGAGGCGATCGCGTGGCTGGCAGAGACGCTGGAGGCGCGCGAAAATGCAGACGCGGAGGTGCAGATCCTGCATTTGCAGGGAACGCCCGGCTCCACGGCGCAGCTTCAGCGCTCTGCCGCGCTGGAAGCGGGCGCAGCCGCGCACAAGGGCTGGACGGTTGCTGAGCATTTGAACGGTGATTTCACGCAGGCAAAGGCGTATGAGGAGACGCTTGCCTATCTGCAAAGCAATCCCGCGCCGGATGTGGTCTACTGCGAGAACGACAATATGTGCTTCGGCGTCATGCAGGCGATGGACGAATTGGGTATCGTCTACGGAAGCGGCGGCGTGACGCTCATTTCCTTCGACGCGGTACGGCGGGCGCTTTCCTACTGTAAAGATGGAAAAATCGACCTCTGCGCCGAATGCAACCCTCTCCACGGGCCGCGCGTGCGCGCGATCATCGAACAGCTGGAGCGCGGCGAAACGCCGGAAAAGCAGTCGTATGTCCCGGAACAGCTTTTTACAGGCGACCGCATCACAGATGAACTGCTGGAAAGCCGTGTATATTAAAAACAGCGTGCATCCGAAGTCCGGATGCACGCGTTTTTATTCGATCAGCCGCTTTGCCGGGCGTATAGTGCCCATGGCAGGCGGACGCTCTGGCAGGGCTGGCGGCGGATCTGGCTGAGAAGATTCTCGGCTGCGGCATGGCCCATGGCGTGTGGATCATGTCCGGCCGAGGTGATGCTGACAGGGCCGAAGGTGCTGTAGTAACTGTTGTCAAAGCTTACGACGGCGATATCCTCCGGCACGCGCTTTCCCGCGCGCAGAAGCGTTCGGATGAGATGAAAGGCAATCTCGTCATTGTAGCAGACGACGGCAGGGCAGCTGCCCAGCTGCTGCCGCAGAAAATTTTGCAGCATGCTTTCATCCTGCAGTTCGACAAGCTGGTAGCGCTGAAAGCTGGAAAACCAGAGGAAATTTTCATCGAGCGGGAAAAGTCCGGCGTCGCGCATCGCGCAGACCACGCCGTGATAGCGCTCCGGCCCCTGTGCATCGTCGGATTTGAAAATCCCGGCGATTGTTTGATGCCCGTTCCGGATGAGGTGTCCGGCCAGCAGATAGCCGCCGCCGTAATTGTCGTCGCCGACGCAGAATGCGTCGGGCAGTTCCCGGCAGCTTCCGTGCAGGAAGGTCATAGGCAGTCCGCGCTGCCGGAGCGCCTGATACAGTTCGGCGTTTGGATTCGGCAGCGCTGTCTTGCAGCCCTCAACCAGAATCCCTGCCGGGGGATCGAGCAGCAGCTGCTGCAGGATCTCGCGCTCACGATGGATGGAGTTTTCCGTGGCGTGAATGACGACGGAAAAGCCTTGTACGGAAAGGCATGCCTGAATATCCTTGAGCAGTGACGGAAAAATGTAGTCGCTGAGCGAGGTCGCAATCACGGCGATGCGCCGGTCCTGATTGGCTGCCGCCGGGCAGAGAAAGCTGCCGCTGCCGCGGCGTTTTTCAATGAGTCCCTCCTGCTCCAGCACGGCAAGCGCCTGCCGGAGTGTCTGGCGGCTGACAGAAAACTGCGCAGCGAGTTCCTGTTCACACGGCAGTTTCCGCTGGCCGTCTGCGTACCACTGCGGCAGCGTCTGCCGGAGCGTTTGCACCAGCTGCTCATATTTCGGCGCCATACGCACCCGCCTCCTGTCTCGTATTTTAGAAGCCTGTAGCAAAAACGCAAGCACTTACACATTCGTTGTAGGGGGCCGATGCCCACATCGGCCCGGCAGAATACACTTATTTTACGGTAATTTTCAGCGAATTCGTGACATCCCAACGGGTCGATGTGAGCATCGCCCCCTACAACCGAATGTGCGGATGCCTGCGAATTCGCCGACAATATATGCGAAATTCGCTGCTTTCTGCTGCCGAGGCTGCGTTCGCTTCCATTGTACCACAGCCATCCGCAAACCGCATTGCCGGATTTGTTTGTTTTCTTTCGGAGATTTGTCAGACAGCCGAAAGAAATTCTGCGCTTTTGCGGACAACACGAGAAAAACAGAGAAAGTTTTAAGAAATTTTCAAACAATTACAGAAAAAATCAAACAAGCCTTGCACAGAACTTAGCATTTTGTCAGTGCTGTACAAAAACATACTTCGCAGCAGCATCAAGACGGAGACAGAAAAAAACAAACAAAACAGGTGCATCAATCGGAAGAAAATAAAATAAATACTGTAAAAACAGAGCAGTTTCCAAAGAGCTGTCCGTTTTTGGCGGAATACGGACAAAAGCTGTCTGCGCGCTGCGCCGAATTTGGCGCAGAACTTGTTCGTCAGATTGATTTTTGTCTCTCCACACGCTTAAATAAAGCTATAACAGGCGAACACCTGTAAGACCTGTGAAAAACCAACACAATTTGAAAGTGAGGAAACAAATCATGAAAAAGATTCTTGCTCTGCTTCTGGCAATTACCATGATTGCCGCGTTCTGCGCCTGTGCGCAGAAGCCCGCCGACACGACTCCGGCCGATACCTCCGCAGACACCGCTTCTGACGCACCTGCCGCTTCCGATGGCAAACTCATCAAGGTCGGCATCATCAACAACGACCCCAACGAATCCGGCTACCGCACCGCCAACGACAAGGATCTGAAGGCGATGTTCACCGAGGAAAACGGTTATGACGCTTCCTTCGCCTACAGCCTCAAGAACGACGAGCAGATCGCTGCTGCCCAGAAGTTCATCCAGGACGAGGTTGACTATCTGCTGATCTCCGCCGCTGGTACCTCCGGCTGGGATTCCGTCCTGCAGGACGCACAGGCTGCCGGTATCCAGGTCATCCTCTTTGACCGCACCATCGACGCTGACGAGAGCCTTTATGTTGCTTCCATCGTCTCCGACATGGCCAAGGAAGGCCAGACCGCTGTTGACTGGCTGGCTTCTCAGGGCCTTGACTCCTACAACATCATCCACATTCAGGGCGTCATGGGCTCCGCTGCCCAGATCGGCCGTACCGGTGCGCTGGACGCGCAGGTCGCTGCCAATGACAACTGGAACATGGTGACCCAGCAGACCGCCGAGTGGAACGCCGAAACTGCCCAGCAGATCGTCCAGTCCGTCATCGACTCCGGCAAGGAATTCAACGTCATCTACGCTGAGAATGACGACATGGCCAAGGGCGCTGTTGCGGCTCTGGACAAGGCAAACATCTCCCACGGCGTGGGCAAGGACGTCATCGTCATGGGCTTCGACTGCAACAAGTGGGCGCTTGAAGAACTGCTCGCCGGCAACTGGAACTACGACGGCCAGTGCAACCCCTTCCAGGCTTCCTACATCGACGCCATCATCAAGGATCTGCAGGCCGGCAAGGCTCCCGCTGAAAAGACCATCATCATGGACGAGAAGGGCTTCGATGCTTCCACCATCACGCAGGAAGACGTCGACAACTACGGCATTTAATCTGACACACAACTTCGCAT
>ULWL01024326.1_pt1 | contig 11615 bp, 7 predicted proteins | sample 1960171 | NCBI WGS metagenome assembly ULWL01 (sample SAMEA4835807, study PRJEB28245) | human gut metagenome | biome: gut microbiome; material: fecal sample | place: Denmark | collected 2008 | reverse complement strand
CACCGTCACCTTTCTGGGCATTGTCCGAATTCTTTTCGGGCAGGAGTTTATAAAAATTCATTGCAAGCTTCAGCGCAACAGAAGCGTTTATGAACTTTTCGCGCACCTCCGACTGATCCTGACTGCACAACCACTTGAAAATCTCATCCGGCGTCAATATCTCTCCGTTGGAGATGATAAAATACATCGCCTGCAAAAGCTTTGGCCTGTCTGCAACGGCTTTGCCCTGCTGGGAAAAGAATGCGACTGCGGACTTGATGCTGCCCATGGTGACGGCTGCACCAAAGTTGGAGATCTGGCTTCGATAGGTGCGCTGAATGCATTTAACCCCGTCCTTCATTTCCGAAATGCTGCATTTTTCTATGGCATTGTAAGCTATATTTAACCATGAGTCTACCACACGCTTGTTCATTCTGCGCCTCCGTTCTGTGCCGCAGGCATGGGAATGATGCTGCACTTTGTGAAGCCCCTGCCGATGGAAGCGTTTCCGCCGAACTGAATGATGCTGTGTCGGGCGAAATCAAGCTCAAGATTCGGTTCGGGTGAAAGAATCAGGGTGAAGAAAACGCTCTTTGCAGGCACAACCTCTTCATACCAAAGGTTATTATCATCACCGACTTTGTTCCTTGCCGTAACAGGAAGAGGATAGCGGCTTGGGTCAAGCTCTTTTGCAATTGCAAATCTTTTGCCGAGGAATTGCCCGAGTTTTAAAAACTCAGCCTCTTCGGCGGAGGAAAGAATGCCCGTCGGCTCACCTTCAACTTTTATTTCAGCTTCGTTGCCGAAATTTGCTGTAACGAGAAAATTATTTTTACCAAAATTCGGAAAACGCAGTTCATGGATTCCGAACGGATTGCAGTTGAAGCAGTCCAAAAGATACAGCATGTCGTTTAACGCGGGAACGGTCGCAACAAGCACACTCGGATGAACAGAACCTGCAAGCCGAAGCGGACGCGCAATGAATTTTGCGTCAAAAAACTTGTACATTCCCCCGCCGTCCGCATCGTCCTTTGTTGACGGTTTGCCGAAAATTCTTTTAATGTTATCGTCGTTATCGTCATCAAGATGTTCGGAAAAATACTCGCGCATCGCGCCCTTAATGCCGGATGAATGAACGGTTGGGTTGCCGTTCAAATCCTTTTGAACCTCGTTATCAATAATGTTGTAGTTGCTTTCACCCGAGTCAACATGAAGGTCGGTCAGGCATTCCATCTTCAGAAGTGTGGTGTTCATACGTTATTTTCCTTTCTTTTTCCGATTATTGCAATATTCATGCCGATTTTTGTGAGGTTTGCCGTGCACGGAGCATTGGCTTCCGGGTCCGCTCCGCTGTCGGATTCGATGCAGGCTTTAAGAGCCGCTGCATCGCTTGATTTAAAGATACTGCCGGCTGAAATGAGGTGATATACGTTCGCACCTTTGCTGACTTTACCTTTCAGCGATACGCTGTATGCACGGTGATCGCGCATTGCGAGTGCGGTAAAGAAACAATGTGCATAAACGTCGGCTGTAAGTGAAGAGTCACCGCGCAGATAAACTGTGTCGGGATAAATCAGCTCCGCAAGTGCATTGTTAATTGAATCCTCCTCTTCCGTAAAACGGACGGTAAAGGCCGTTCTTCCCTGCCCCATGAACACGACCGTGCTGCTCGGCGGAGTTACATCGTCGCGCAGCGTTACATAGACGGAAAAAGCAAAACCGTCTTGCAGCTGATAACATTCACGCTTGAAGAAAGCGGATTTGTATTGCTTCTTTGAAATGCCGATGCGCTGAACTTTTTGAAAAAGCCAATGGGCGGGAATTTGGCTGCCGCTGTCAACATACATATAGCTGTTCGCGAGTCCGTTTTTGACTTTGAACGACTTACAGAAACCGCGCCGGATGCCGCTGTCACTGCCGTCAACCGAAAACGTGAACTCATCAAAAACAAAATCATCGGGCGAGAACGGTGCATAAGGGAAGCTTTCTCCGTTATCGGAATCGGCGGAGTAAGCAAAATCATTGAATTCGTCCGAATCGGAAATGCAGTGATCTCTCGGCGTCGGAACAAGTGCTTCAGCCTTTTTTGTGTCATAAATAAAGAGCGGAGAAAGCTTTTCAATTGCACCGAAATCCTGTTCGGAGCTTGAACCGATGTCGAAACCGCCTTTGCCGATGAGATTATCAACGGCAGCTTGCTCATTGACACTCAGATTGTATTTTCGGTCGGGCTTGAAAAGCCGACGCCCCTCGTATTCAAAATTGTACAGCAGAGCATATCGCAATGCTCCGAGCAGTGTTGATTGTGACGGCGTTTGTTCGCTTGATATAAAGCTTCTGCCGCCCATGTCGAACGAAAAGGTTTTTTCATTGCCGAAAAAGTATGCTCCGTGCGGAACAAAATCAGCACGATAGGTTTTGCTCAATCTCTTTCCCCCCTTTTTTCAATGTAAAATTTTGCAATGCGGAGAACAAACTCCATTGCACGAACCGCATTCGCTGCCGCATCGGACGCTTTACCGGCACTGTGTTCGGCTTCTTCGAAAACACGAATATCGGCGTTTGCAGTCAATCGACTGTAGAACGCGGGAAGCGTTTTATAAAGGTAGTCCGAATATTTGCCGTCAACATGTATCGACGAATCGAACATATTGCGGAACAATTCACGAACGGTTTCAAAGTCGGCTGCGGCCGCCAGCTTGTTGAAACCGATGAACAGCGGAGCAAAGGAACAGAATGCGTAAATCACCGAATGCAGCAAGCCTTCGTCAAAGCTTTTAGGCATGTCATCAAGAAAACTTGTGAATGCAGTCAATCCGTCAATGCCCTTCAGAACGAGGCACTCGCTCTGCCCGGAATGCTTCTGAAGCCGCACGGCAACGCAGTTTTTGCCGCATCTGTTCTTTGCGTAATCGAACAGCAAGTCTGCCGAATCATCAAGAGCTTCATAAAGCGGAAATTTGCTGTAGCATATGCTTATGCCGAGCGACAGGGACGGCACGGGGATTGGCTCTTCGCCCGGTTTCTTTTCGGCATTTGCCGCTTTGATCGCATCGATATATGTTTTGAACGATTTTTGAAACAAATCCTTTGCATCCCTTGCGAAGTGAAACACGGTTTCGCCGGACGAGCTTTCGGCGGGCAGCAGCGCAAGCAGGTCGTCGCCTCCGGAATAAATTGTAACGCCGCTGTAACGGTGAACAAGATCGGCCATTTCGCCGCAATACAGAACACAGGTTCTTGAAAAATTGCGCAGTTCATCTGCTTTAAGCGAGGCAATGATTTTGGAAACAGCATCCGCATCGCTGCGAACGACGGCATAGTAATCGTGTTTTTTCAGTTGCTCGCGAACTTTTCCGTCTTTTGATGTGTCCGCAATGTCCTCAGTGCTTCGAATGCTTGTGCGATCTTCGCCAAGCAGCGGCCAGTTTTCAAACCCTTGCGTAAGCGGCAGCTCGCGTATGCTGCGGTTGCTGACAGCCTTAACGATCTCGTTGCAGCTTTCAACCCGAATTATCGGCTGAAAAAGCTCAAGACTGTCCAACGCAAGCCCGCTTTTAAGAATAGGGTTTTCGCCGTTCTCCTCATCAACATCGAATGCAGTGCAGGCGATAAGCATGTAACGGCGGAGATAATCATCCCCTTCCCCTTCCTTGAAACCGAAGGTATTGGCAAGCAAACGGATTACGGAATTCCTTAAAGCGGAGAAATTCGTTACATCAAAATTCTTTGCGCGGAAAATGATATGGTCGGGAAATCTTCCCACTCCGTCCGAAACAATAACGTCCGCAGCCGCCGAATCCTCCTTTGTCCCCGCAGCGTTTTTATGATAATACGGAACGATAATGTCCTCTTCGGAAATGTTGAACTCCGAATGCTCCAAAAGATATTCGCATATCGACTTGGAAAGATAGGAGAACATGTAACTCGCGGCCCAAAGTGCGCCGGTGGATTCGGCAAGGCCGATGGTTTTGAATATCGGACCCAATGTGACTGCAATGTATTTTACTTTACTCATATATTCACCTCCTTATTTAAGTGCGCAGAACGGGACGAAGCCGAAGATACTTCGCAGGGAGAACATCTCGACTGGTTAAATCGACAATCCCGTATCCGCCGCCTTTGTCACTTGTTTTATCGTTGAAATCCTTCGCAAACGCATCAAGGAACATCTTCAGTGCTTCATCGCCCGAATTTGCTCCCGGTGCAAGCTCTTCCGCTGTCGGGGTTTTTATCATGCGGTTTTTGCATTCTTGCTTGAGATAGTTGAGCTTTTGGTCACTTGTCGCCTTACTGTCATATTCCTCCTCTTGTTTCTTTTTCAAAATATAAAATTCGGAACCGAAGATCTTATCCGGCATTTTCTGCGGAAGAATGAAGACAAACTTTCCGATGGGTTTGAACAGCAGCGGCGACGGGAAACGCTCGATTCCTTCCGCGCTGTGGGTGTAAATATCGTAGACGGGTGTATGCGCATTGGGAGCGCGACAGAATCTGGAGTTTTCGTTTGTGCCCAAAAGCCCGCGCACATAGCGATATCGGACATTGTTGCCATAAGGATGAAGGTGTTCACCCCGGGTTGCTTCGTTATAAACATTGTGAAGCACTTGTTGCTTAACAAATGCCTTGTCGTTGGCAAGCGGATTTTTTTCCCGCTGAAAGTAACGGAAGACAAAACCGCGGACGTAATTACCCTCACCGCGGTTAAAGCCGCTTCTCAAAAATGCAGAGATGACCCAAACGGCATCAAGCAGGGCGTCAGCATTGACATTACCGTCGAGCTTGCAGTAATAGGCATTCGGGCAGTATTTCCCAACGAGGTCAAATCCCTTGGGTGCATTGGGCTGGGTGTTGATATCAACCGTAAACGAACCGAATCCTTTCCGCTGCCGTGTTCCGAAATTATGCATCATGAAAAAACCGCGAATGTGTTCGTCAATAAATGTCAGCAGCTCCGGAATGAAGCAGCGAATCGTGAGTGTCAACCCGTCTTTATAAAAGAGTGACTCTTTAAAGGTTTCCCGAATTGTATCCTGAATATTATTTCCTGATGCCATATTTCCGAAATAGTTTTTGTGTATTTCGTGTAAATTTGCATTCGGCGGGCGGTGTTCGGCTCTTGCAATGGCTCTTTCAATCGATTGCGTTCTTTCGACTTGTTCGCTGTTCGGTGTGATCCGCATCATGTAATCAAAACTTTGCTGTGAACCGTCTCCGACAAACCATTTCTTCCATCTGCCGTCCCCGAATCGGTCATCTTTCTCCAATTGTTCAATCAAGAACCTGTCCAATTTCGGCTTGACTTCCGTTGCGCGCAAACAGGCGTGCGGTTCGGAATGCTGAAAATGGATAAGCGGTGTGTGTTGAACCAATTTGTATTCTTTTTGCCAATCATTCATTGGATCCGTGTTCTCCTTTCAAAATTAAAAGTCATTAAAGTTTGTTGAATTTCGCTGAAAAGTGTTTTCAATGCCTGCGGCGGTATTTTATTAAGAAAAAAATTATTGCTCCGACTGAGACTGCGACAGCAAACACAAGAGGAATAAGCCAAATCAAAAACTTAGGTTTATTGATAAGGGCCTCAACGGCGCCCATCCCGTCGGCAAAAAAACCGGCCAGCGAAAGCAGCAGCGCAATCAGAGCAGAAATCGCTGCCCACTTGTTAAAGTCCGTATCCAAGGTCGTGTTTGCGGCGGAATACAGCGCGTCAAGCTGATTTTGCAATGCTTCACGCTGTTTGCCCACAAAAAGGAATTCGCGGAGCATTCCGTACAACTCGCAGCCCTGCTCCTGTGCCGTGACTTCAAACAGGTCAAGCTGACTTTGGAAAGCAACAAAGCGTTCCTGAAGCTTGTTCAGGGCAATAATGTTTTGTATACTGATTTTCTTCTTTGGGTTCTTAATATGCGCGGAAAGCAGCGCAGCATCCGCTTGGAATTTAATCAGCGAGGCGCGCTGAACAAGTGCGAAACATGCAAGCCGCGTGTATTGAGTCAAAAACGGCAGGATTACCGGAGCGTAGACGGATTCGGAAGTGATACAGACGAGGCTGTAATTTGTGACAGCCTGCAAGGTGCCGCAACTCAGCCAGCGCCTGTAAACATGTGCCGAAAGCAGCTCTTTTCGCATTTCGGCAGTCGGACAGCTTACGTTGCCTTCCGTGTCGATAAACACAAACTCATATAAGGAATTTGCGGTTTTATCATCGTGAAGATAGTTGAATTCTCCCAAAACGTTTGCGGCAGTGTAAAACTTCGCCGTTTTCGTGTCGGCAACGCAGCAGCAAACGAACATCCTGTCGTCCAATGCGGGGCTGATAAGAAACTTTGAGTTTGTGCCGCGCTTGGAAGAAAAAGTTTTTTCTTCATTTTTTTTACCGGATGAATCGCCCGATTTGCCGGAGGCTTTTTCGGGAGCGGAAGAATAATTCAGAACATCGGTGATAAAGTTTGCAACATGCGTGAGGGACAGGTATTCAAAAAGCATTTCCGTGTTTCGGCATTTGTAAACAAAATCCTTGAAATTATCCGAAAAACGTTCGATTTTAGGCGACCCGTCCGCATTCCTGCCCGCTGCAAACTCAAAGTCAAAGCTGTCGGCACAAAGCGAAAAATATCTTTCGGGATCGGGAACGGGCAGCAGCGGAAGATTGATCCTTCGGCCGTATTCGTTGATGGCCTTAACGGATTCAATGTTTGCCTGACTCGTTTTTCCGTCCTTTGCAAGGCCGTGATTTTCGCATTCAAGCATAAATATGCCGATTCCGGTGTTGAAAAGAATAACACGCACTGCATTTACATGCAGATCATATGTGATATTGCGCGTGATATAATAATGCGCCTGCAGCTTTTTGTCCCTGCCTTCCGGATGGAATTCAAATGTGTGTGAAATTTCCGAATGCGAGTTGTTATTCAAAGAGGTATACAGCGCATTGCGCATTGCAGGGTTGAAATACTGATATTCCTGATATGCAAGCCGGATATTTTCAAGCTTGGCATCTTCCTTATCGCCGTCAAGCGCGGTCACTGTCCGCAAAATTTTGTCAACATCCAAACATGCACAGCCTTTTGCAGAGGAATGCTTTTTGAACTTTGACGGACGGTTAAACGGAAACTTCCGCTTGCCATTTTCGGAGCAGCATTCGTCACTGTACCACATATCGTTTTCTTTAAAGTATTCTACAACGGATTCAAAGTCAAATTCGGCGTTTCCGCGAGGATCTTCGATATTGAACGGAAGCATGAATGTGTGGTAACTGTATACGGACGATTTCTTCCTGTCCAACAGCTCAACGGCCTTTGCTTCAATGTCGTAATTCGGAGAAGCACCGACAGCATCTGCTATAAACGGCGAGAAAAGCGTGTGAAAACTATAGTTCAGTTTCGGTCTTTTTCGTCTTTCCGACTCCTCTTGGATTTTCTTAAGTACGTTAGTATCGTACGGAAGAAAATCGGTGTTGTTCGGGAGCATTGAAAAACGGTTGGCAAAATAATAATTTGAGTTCATGCAAACAACAAATACTCCTTACAGTTTCATCACAAATTACAATTAAAAGGTTCATTCTTAATCGGATACACTAATCTGAATATATCTTACCGCATATTGCGAATTTTGTCAAGACCTTTCGAAAACTTTGGTTTAAAGCTGAAATCAAAAAAGTTATCCGCAGTTTATGATTAAATTGCGGATAACTTTTGCTCAGAATCGAACCGGTGCCGAAAAGCGGCACAATGTTTCGGGTTTCGAACGAAATAAAATCTGAATGCTTACAGTTTTATCAGCTCATATTCCTTGCTGCCGAATCCCAACTCCGCTGCGGCATCAACCGTGTGTGCGCCGTTGCGGCTTTCAATGCGCTCAAGCAAATGATCCCTGCCGGGGTCGTCGGAGGCATAAACAAGGTCAAGACATGCGCGGTCGACAGCTATCGGGTCAAGTGATGCAAGAATTCCGATATCTGCCATGCAGGGATCTTCGGCAACGGAACAGCAATCGCAGTCAACGGACATATTCTTCATGACGTTGATAAAAACCATATTGCCGTTGAAATGACGCACGACGGCTTCCGCCGCGTCGGCCATGGATTCAAGAAACGAGTTGTGGTCGCCTGTCCAAATCTTCTCCAGCTCGCCTGCACCGTGGATATATGCCTTGCCGTAGGAGGAGGCGCAGCCGATGGAAAGCTGCTTCAGCGCGCCGCCGAACCCGCCCATCGGATGCCCCTTGAAATGGGAAAGCACAAGCATGGAGTCATAGTTAAGCATGTTTTTGCCGACCTGAACCTTTTTGATGCGTTTGCCGTTCGGAATCAAAAGCTCGGCATCCGGCCCTTCTGCATCCATAATGTCAACGGTGAAATGCTTGCTCCAACCGTGTTTTTCCATGGTTTCACGGTGTTTTTCGGTTGTGTTGCGTCCGCCGTCGTAGGCGGTGTTGCATTCAACCGCGGTTCCGTGCACATCATTGACGACGGGCTGCCAAAATTCCGGTTTCAAAAAGTTTTGATTGCCGGGTTCGCCCGAATGCAGTTTTACGGCAACTTTGCCGGGAAGAATTCCGCCGGGCAGGTCATTCGATGCCGCATGAAAAAGCTCAACCACCTTTTCAGCCGTGATTTCGGAAGAAAAAAACACTTTTGATTTCATTTACGAGACTCCTTACAATGGATAAATTAAAAACTGATTAGCAATAACTTCATCCACATCCTACTGTCCTGCTCCGCATTTTCAAATTTATTCCGCATGGATGCTTGCCTTGTAGCGGTTAAGCTTGACTGCATCGTCAATCTCAAGATCGTTTGTGCCGCTGAGTGACTCAAGGTGATGCGTGAATTCGTGCCGCAAGATGTGCCGAACCTCGGCCTTCAGCTTTTCGTCCGGTAAATTCCCGTAACTGCGCAAAATCGAACCGCCGTACAACACAATGCTCCGTCCCATCTGCGGCGAGTTCCTGTATTCACCCAACACAAGCAGCGGTTTTTTCGGATCGGATTGCGGGTGCGCTTTTGTAATCGGAGAAAGTATGATTCCTCCGTTCAGCTCACGGTAAAATACCTGCGGAAGCTCCTCTGCCGCTTCATCGGCAAATATGCGCAGCTTGTCCAATCGTTCGGAATAGGTCGGTGTGCGCTTTGCCGCACATGCTTGCGGCACAGTTGAAGAAATGTTCGGATTAAAAACCTTCTCTCCCGAACAGGTTTGCGGCGCGGCGGAAAAAACATTGACATTTATGTCTTTTTGCTCCAAAGCTATTCCTCCGTTTCCTCTCAGCATCGGAACCGGCACTGCACGCAAATTTGTAAATCACTTGCGGATCGCACTGCCCAATGACGGCTCCCGATTGCATTGTACATCATATTTAAGAATATTTCAAGTGAAAACGAAGGGCAATCCGGTTTGGTTCGAACGCCGGCAATACAGGCAAAATTAATATATTATCGCAGCGGAACATAAAAATGTACAGCAGCGTTTTATCATATCGAATTGAATATGTCTCAATGAAGGAATAATACTGTCGGAAATATAAAAAGAACATGTAAGAACACAATAAGCGAAGTCAATATTTGTGGTGAACAGAAAGAATGACGCTGAATGTCATATGTTGCTTTTTTTGACGGATAAAGGTATAATATAACCGATTAAAGGGCAATTGCAGAACGCTGCAATGAAATTGTACGCACTAAGAGGTAAAAAATTTGAACAGATTCTCCAAAGAGCTGTCAGCGGCGGTTGTCCTGCAAAAGCCATGACAATGATGTCTACATAACAACAGGTTTGATTAAGGAGGAAAAATGACAATTATTTTGATTATTTTGGTGGTGCTTGCACTGCCGTATCTGATACGTAAGTAGAGCAAAGCAATTTTTGTGGGCTGCCCTGTTCGGTGCAGGAAAAAATGCTGTTTCATGTGCAATATCGGAGTGAGCCGCAGCAAGTGCATTTTTGCACTCAAGACAACAGTTTTATCCTCACCTGCGGGAAAAAACAAAACATCGTAAGAATGGAGGTGAAAACATGAGCAACGGAACGAAAATTGTATTGGGGCTGATAGTGTTTGCCCTCGGTATGCTGATTATGGTGTCAGCGTTTTGCCCGCCGTCATGTACGGTGAGACTGATTGCGCGGCAACATCGGAAAACAAAAGCAACAGGAGAGTTGTGAAATGTCTGCGATTCTCAATTTTGCTTGACAAAACAGGCGATTCGGCATATGCAGCAGTCACATTCGATTATTCAACGGTTGCTGCCGAGTGCGGGAGACAACGTCGAAATCAACAGAAAACACGGGAAGCACTGTCCGTTACGGAAGGCTTCCCGTGTTTGTTTTTGAAGAAATAACCGGTTGCTTGCGAAACACTGCGGCAGAGCGGAGAACTTCAGCCCGCGCGGCAGGTTCGGCGGCTGCGGTTATCGGAGGTCTTCCGGTGTATCGGAACTTTCCGCCGTATCGGAGGGTGCTGTTTTGCCGGAGTCTGCATTGGCATTTGAGATTTCGCCGTCGGACTCTTCCCCGCCCTTCTGCGGTTCGTCATCGTTATGCGGCGCAAGCGCAACGCTTGCAACCCTGTGTCCCTCGTCGATTTTCATCAGTCGAACGCCCTGCGTGTTGCGGGAAATGACGGAAATCGTGTCAACGGGAACGCGAATGACAACGCCGTCATCACGGATAAGCATCAGATCCTCATTGCCCTCGGAAACTTTGAGGCAAACAAGCTTGCCGGTTTTTTCGGTGATATTCATTGCAATAATGCCCTTGCCGGCGCGGCCCTGAACGCGGTAGGCGTCCTCTTCCGTGCGCTTGCCCATGCCGTTTTCGGTGATGGCAATGACGCAGCTGCCGGGTTTGACCATGGACATATCAACAACGCAGTCGCCCTCGGAGAGTTTGATGGCACGAACGCCGGAGGCATTTCTGCCCATTGAGCGAACATCCTGCTCGCTGAAGCGGATGCTCATTCCGTCCCGTGTGCCGATAATGAACTCATCATCGCCTGCGGAGAGCGCAACGCTGATAAGCTCGTCACCCTCGCGGAGGTTTTGAGCAATCAAGCCGCCCTTGCGAATGTTTGAAAAATCGGAGAGCGGGGTTTTTTTGATAACACCCTGCCGTGTGCAAAGAACGAGATAGCCGCCCTCGGTCTGCCTGCCGATGGGGAATGCGGCGGTAACGAACTCGCCCGTCTGCAATTGCAGCAGGTTGACTATGGGCGTGCCCTTTGCGGTACGGCTTGCTTCCGGAATGGAATAGCATTTAATGCGGAAAGCGCGGCCCTTGTTTGTGAAGAACATGATATAGGAATGCGTGCTTGTGACGAAAATATCCTCAAGGAAATCCTCTTCACGGGTTGCTCCCGCACTGATGCCGACGCCGCCTCTGCGCTGCGTGCGGTAGGTTGCTTCCGCAATGCGCTTGATGTAGCCGTGATGGGTGCAGGTAACAACCATGTCTTCTTCCTGGATGATGTCATCCATATCGATGTCTTCAACGATCTTTGTGATTTCGGTGCGGCGCAGATCGGCAAAGCGGCGCCGAATCTCGAGCATTTCATCTTTAACAACGCCCATAAGTTTGCCTTCGTCCGCAAGCAGGGAAGCAAGGTATTCAACCGTGCGCTTAAGCTCGCCGTACTCGGCTTCC
>ULWL01023568.1_pt1 | contig 11616 bp, 5 predicted proteins | sample 1960171 | NCBI WGS metagenome assembly ULWL01 (sample SAMEA4835807, study PRJEB28245) | human gut metagenome | biome: gut microbiome; material: fecal sample | place: Denmark | collected 2008 | reverse complement strand
CTTATTCGGCCGGGTGAAACGGGTGAGCTGTTTGAATCCGGCAACCGAACACAGCTTTCCGATAAGCTGTATTCCGTAATCCGAAATGCGGATTATTACACCGAAAATTGCAAATCTGTTGAATTTGAAACACCTAAGACATATTATCAAAAGCTATTTAAAATTTACGGAGAATGACATGAAGATTTACGAACTCGGCACAGGCTACACACCGATACCTGCCAAGGTTGCGGCGGCAACCGAAAGCGTGGTTGAGGAGCTGACGAAGGCCTTTTTGCAAATGAATATTGATGTCGAGGCAGTAGATATTTCCGCCGAGGACAGAGCACCGAACAGCTTGCCGATAACCGAGGTTAAGGTGCCGTCGGTTTTCTCTAAATCGGATGTCAGCTTAGGCGTTATACATAAGGTTAAAAGAGTGGTTTATTCCGTTGCACTTGCCTTAAAATTAAAGAAAATATTGAAGAATACCGATCAAAAAACGGTTTTTCATTTTCATAATCAGTACAATATCTTTTTCTTCTTAAAGCTTGTTAAAAAGGAGCTTCGGGACAGGGCGGTTATAGCGTACACCAATCACAACGGCGTATGGTCGTTGCCGTTTGAAGAAGCCGAAAGCACCTTGAAAGCACGCTATTTTCAGGAAATCGAGGGAATGAGGAACGCCGATTTAATCTTCGTTTTGAATCCTAAAATGAAAAAGAATATCGTCAAAAATCTTGGCATTGAAGAGAATAAGGTCGTTCAAATCAATAACGGTGTTAATACCGATATTTATACTCCGCTGAATAGTGAGCGAATTGACACGGTTAAAGAAAAGTTCGGCTTGAAAGATAAAAAGGTGATTTTACAGGTTGGCTCCGTCAATGAAAATAAAGGGCAGGGCAGAACCGTAAAAATAATTGCGCCTTTATTAAAGAAAAACAGCAATATCGTGTTTGTCTTCGCCGGAGATATTGTTTCGCCGGAATACTATCATGAAGTTTTAAACACAGCGAAGGAAGAAAATGTTGAAAAGCAGGTTGTTTATTTAGGCACATTCAGTCCCGGAGAGGAAATGAACGAGATCTACAATATTGCGGATACAACAATTTTTAATTCTTTGTACGAGGGCTTTGCTCTTGTGTGTATTGAGTCAATTTCCTCCGGAGTTCCGGTAGTGCTTTGTTCCGAGTCTTTATCATCCTTCGGCGACGGAAGCATATATGCCGTAAAGGACGATGCTGTTGCTCAAATTACACGCCTTTTGAATGACTCCGACTATCTGAAGGATATGAAGCAGAAGGCGAGGGAAAATGCGGTCGACAATTTCACATGGTCAAAGGTCGCTCAGGATTACTATGATAATTTTAAAAGGTGAATTGAATGTCGAAAAAATTAAACGGCACGGTAATTGTAACATACCGCTGTAATGCAAAATGCACTATGTGCAACCGATATAAGGTCCCGTCGAAGCCCGAGGAAGAAATTTCAATTGAAACGATTAAAAAGCTTCCCGAAATGTATTTCACCAATATCACGGGCGGCGAACCTTTTATTCGTGACGATTTAAAAGATATTGTTCGTGAGCTTTTGAAAAAGAGCGACCGAATTGTAATATCCACAAACGGATTTTTCACCGACAGAATTGTGGAGCTTTGCAAGGAATTTCCGCAGGTCGGAATCAGGATTTCTATTGAGGGTCTTGAAAAGACGAACAATGAAATCCGAGGCCTTGACGACGGCTTTAACCGAGGCTACACAACCCTCAAAAAGCTCGTTGATATGGGCATGAAGGACGTTGGCTTCGGCATGACCGTTCAGGACAGAAACGCCGCGGATTTGGTTCCGCTTTACAATATTTCCGACGAGCTCGGTATGGAGTTTGCAACAGCGTCGCTTCACAACAGCTTCTATTTTGTTGAGTCTAATAATATAATCAAGGATCGCCTCATGGTTGCGCAGAATTTCGAGGATCTCGTTAATCGCTTGCTTGATTCCAACAGTCCCAAAAAGTGGTTCAGAGCGTATTTCAATCACGGACTTATCAATTATATTTTCTCTCAAAAACGCTTGTTGCCCTGCGATATGAGCTTTGACACATTCTTTATCGACCCTTACGGCGATGTCATGCCGTGCAACGGTACGAAGGAAAAGCAGGTTATGGGAAACCTGAACAGGCAGAGCTGGGAGGAGCTTTGGAACAGCGAGCAGGCGGAAAAGGTGAGAAGCTTTGTAAGAAACTGCGACCGCAACTGCTGGATGATAGGCTCTGTTTCGCCCGCCATGCACAAGTATATTTATAAGCCGGCCGCTTGGGTTATTAAGCATAAATTTCTACGCTTTTTCAAGAAGAAAAAGTATTCGATGTATGAGAATAAAATCGTTCAGGATTTCCGTGACGGCAAGGTGTCCAAGGAGGAGCTTGACGCTCTTTCGACCTGCGAGGGGTGCGGAAAGGACAAAAGCTGTGCAGAGATAGATTGAGGTTAATATGTTGATTATTTCAAACTCATTGACCGAAAAGGTTGATGAAGGCTGTTTAAAAGTGACCTATAATCTTATTAAAAGATTAAAAAAATCGCATGGCGGCGCTTTCGTTATAACATATGAGCGAAAATCCGAGCTTTCGGACAGGCATATGGAATTGAATAAGCTCATGTTAAACGGCGAGCTTCGTTCGATAATAAAGCAAAAAAAAGAAAAGGTCTTGTATGTGCCGTTCCCAGCGAAGCCGATTGCAACGGCGATAAGGATTTTTGTTATGTCCTTAATGTGCCGAAACGGCTTGGACGTAATTCTGCCGATGAAAATCAATGCCGAAGGTATATCGAAGCTTTTAATAAGACTGAGTAAAGCCGACCTGATTGTTTTTTCAAAGCAGTCCGAAAATTTTTATAAAAGCATCGTACCCAAAGGCAGAATCAGATACATAAAAACCGGCGTCGATACGAAAAAATTCGTGCCTGTAACCTCGGACGAAAAAAGACGGTTAAAACTAAAATACGGGTTAGATCCCGAAAAGCCGCTGGTTCTTCATGTAGGACATCTGAACGAGGGCAGGAACATTCAGACCCTGTTGAATATAGATTCCGAATATCAGGTGCTTTTGGTAGTGAGCACATTGACGAAGGACGAACAGAATTCGGAATTGAGAGAAAAACTGCTCAAAAAATCCAATATAAAAATATTCGATTCGTATATCCCCGAAATTGAGGAGATATATCAAATGAGCGACGTGTATCTTTTCCCCGTGACGGAGGACGGACATTGCATAGATGTTCCGCTTTCCTGTTTGGAGGCGGCGTCGTGCGACCTGCCGGTTATTACAACCGACTTCGGCGAGATGAAGGAATTTATTAATAAGCCCGGATTTTACCGTATGAACGGCGCTGACGAAAACGGATTGAACAAGCTCATAAAATCCGCAACGGAGGATGAGCATTGTTCAACGAGAGAAGCCGTGCTTCCATACGATTGGGATAATTGCATCGGTGACTTTTCGTAATATATTGTAGGAGTTTTGTTATGACGGATATGCCCTTAGTTTCTGTTGTTGTGCCTGTATATAATGTTGAAAAATATTTGGACAGGTGTGTGCAGTCTGTTGTCGGTCAAACATATGATAATCTTGAGATTATTCTGGTGGACGACGGCTCAACCGACGGCAGTGCGGTGATTTGTGACAATTGGGCAAGCTCCGACGGCAGAATTAAAGTAATTCATAAAAAGAACGCAGGTCTGGGCATGGCGAGGAACAGCGGTATGGACTCGGCAGGCGGAAAATATATATTCTTTTTCGACAGCGACGACTACGTTGATACAAAAGCGGTCGAAAAATGCGTCTCGACAGCCGAAAAAAATGACAGCGACGCTGTGATTTACGCCCTGTGCGACGTGTATGACGACGGCAGAACCTCAGAAAAAGAGATTGTAACCGATAAAACGTTGTTTGTCGGCGACGAGGTTCAAAACGAGGTCTTGCCCGGAATGTTTACCTATTCGATGGGCTTCGGAATAAGCTCGTGCGGAAAGATGTACCGTTTATCAAAAATTAAAGAATTAAACCTGAAATTTAAATCCGAAAAACAGATTATTTCCGAGGACGCCTATTTTATTTTGGAGCTTTTCTCTCAAATAAAGAGCGTTTCGATTATAAAAGAGAGTCTGTATTATTATTATAAGCGGAGCAATTCGCTCACTCGCACCTATAAGGCGGACAGGCAAAAGCAGAACGATGTTTTTCTTATAAAGTGCGTCGAGCTTGCCCGACAAAACAATCTTTCGCGACAGGTTATAAATCACGTTACCGCAAGGTATCATATGTATTCGATAACGGCGATGAAGCAAATCGTTGCCGCCGAATTACCCTTGAAAGAAAAGCAGACTGAGTTAAACAAGATTTTTAAAAGCAATGTGCTCAGGAAAAGCCTAACGGCCGACGTTATAAAGCTTCATAATAAAAGGCTCGGCCTGTTTTATACACTGCTAAAGCACAAATGCTATTTTGCCTGCAAAATAATTTTATTTTTAAAACGAAATTAGTATTAAGGAGAACGATTTTCTGTGGATAAGAGTTCAGCAGGAAAATTATATATAAAAAAGAGAACCGTCTCGGAGTGGATGATGCTATTCATCTTTTTCTTCCCCGCTGCGCAGGCCTTTTTAACGGAGCTGTTGCCGATACCCGATGCGATCAAGTTCCTATGCGACGGCTTCTTGGTTTTGCTGTTGCTGAAGCTGTTTTCGCAACGCTTCACGAAGATAGACAATTATTCAATGCCGTTCGTCGTTATTGTGGGTCTGTTCTTCTTCATTACCCTCGTCGGGTATTTGTTTAATTATCAATCGGTGTTTTACTATTTATGGGGATTGAGGAATAATATCAGAATGTTCGTTGCATTCTTTGCGTTCGCATATCTTGCGGATTGGGAGGACGCAAAGAGCTGGATCAAAGCTTTAGATGTTTTATTTGTCATAAACTTTGCGGTTGTAATTCTTCAATATTTTTCAGGCTACGGTCAGGACTATATCGGCGGAATTTTCGGCACGTCAAAGGGCTGTAACGGAAGCCTGCTGATTTTCCTTTGCATCGTCTTTGCGAAAACGATCCTTTCCTTTATGAGAGGTGAGGAAAAGATGAGCAAATGCATATTTGTTTCGGTTGCGTCACTGCTTGTTTCGACCTTGTCCGAGCTGAAGATGTTCTTCATTTTGTTTATTTTAATCCTTTTTATGGCAAGCTTCGTGACGGCGCATTCGATAAAAAAGACATTGTTCTTTGCGTTCGGTGCGGTGTTGGTTGTGCTTTTCAGTACACTGCTTACCGTCCTTTATAAGGACTTTACGGATTTTCTTTCCTTTGACAGCCTGATAAAGGCGTTGACCGACACGGGATATGCGACCGATGAGGACATCGGCAGATTTACCGCCCTGCCCGTTATCTCGCAGAGATTTTTGCCCGGCTTTTTCAGAAAGCTGTTCGGCTTAGGCCTCGGTAACTGCGACAGCTCGTCGCTCAGTATGTTCAATACGCCGTTTTTCGAATCTCATCAAACGGTTCACTATTCGTATTTTTCGTATGCATTTTTGTTCTTGGAAACAGGCTTTGTCGGACTGGCATTGTATGCTTCGTTTTTCGTCGCTTCGTTTTTCGTTTCAAGAAAGCTGAAAAAGCTGGAAATGGCAGACGAATTTGCTTGTCAGATGAGCATTATACTTTCGGTGATAAGCCTGATACTTTTGGTTTACAATTCCTCTTTACGCATGGAGATCGGATTTATGCTGTTCTTTGTTTTGGCATTGCCGATTATTTCCGCCAATGAGCAAAGAGAAAGTGATGATGTTTATATATAATCGTTTGGAAAAATGCAAACAAAGGAGGCAAAAACGATGAGAAGAGTGTCAAAAAGAATTATATCTCTCTTTTTGGTATTAGTGATGCTTCTCGCCATGATACCTGCCGGTACTGTTTTGGCAAGTGCCGCGTCGGGTTCGCTGGACATGACCGCCGAAGGACTTACCGCAACTTATGCGGGTGACGGCACATGGACCGGCGGCGGAAATGTGGCGCACGGCACTGTTACCGGTAAGGGCTCGCTTTTCAAGCAGTCGCAGAGCGGCTCTCTTACCTTCACTAACACCAGAAGTCAAGCCGGATATATTTCTTTTGATTACAAAATCACAGAGAACACCGGATCGGTTACCATTGCCGGTAATACCGTTACGGGCAGCGGCTCTTATGCGCCGTCCGCAGCTTTGGGCAGCGGTGAAACGGTTCAGGTTGTTATCAAATCCGGTAAGGGTAACGACAAAACAACGTCGATTGAGCTTACGAATATCAATCTTGTTGTTGACGTCAGTGCCACGACCACCTTTAAAGCACCGACCAACGGTTCCTATACCGTCAACGGTGAGTCTATCACAAAGGACACAGCCAAAACGCAGTCCTCAACGGTAGCATATAAGCTTGTTGCAAAGCCTGCAACGGGTTATAATTTTATCGGTTGGTACAGCTCGGCAATCAACGGATATTTCGATTACAACAGTACAACAACTCTGAATGTTGAAAGCGATACCGTTGTTTACCCTGTTTTTGTCAGCTCGTCAATGGCTGTATTTCAGGTCGGCTTCAATCTTTACACCGATTTGAATAAGGCAAATGCCGCCGCAGAGGCGGATTCGAGCAAGCAGATTGTGCTCTCGCACAGCGGTATTCTTGCCGCCGGCACATACAAGATTTCAAAGGGAGTTAATCTGTTGCTTCCCTTCGATTCTGCCAATACGGCCACCTTCGGCGACGAGCCCGAATGCACAATGACATATGCTGCCCCGACCATGTACTCATGTCTTACCATGGCGGACGGTGCGGTTATCAACTGCTACGGTAATATCAATGTCAATGCAACCCAGCTTGCTTCGTCAACAAGAACCGCAGGCAGAGTCTGCGGCGCTTACGGTGCAATTCAGATGACCTCCGGCTCTCAGATTAAACTGAAGAGCGGTTCGGCACTCTATGCCTACGGCTACATCGGCGGCGAAGGACTTGTTTGGGGCGAAAGCGGAAGCAAGGTATATCAGTTCATGCAGATTGAGGACTGGCGAGGAGGTAACGATTCCTCTTCATTGCTTTCTTCATTGAAAAACAACTCGTTCCTTTTCTCTCAGTATTATCTTCAGAACGTTGAGGCCGAGCTTCGTATAGACAGCGGTTGCACCATGTACGGTACCGCCGCAATCGCCGCAGGCTTGGGCAGCTCGAAATCACCGAGCCAGGCCTGCGCCGCAATCGTCGGCAAGGATGAGGGTATGTTCCATATCACAAGCGGTTATGCCACACTGAAGTATGACGCAACGACAGACAGAATGACGCTCGATTTCTACGGTGACCTTGTAACGGACGCTATCAGTATGTCGATTAAGCTCACTATTGTTTCTTCGTCAATGAATACCGCCGATTACATTCTCGCTCTTCCGATGAACTATACCATAAATATTAAATCGGGCAGTAATGTTACATTTGCTCAGAAGTTTAAGCTTCTTCCCGGTACGGCTATCAATGTTGAAGAGGGTGCGACGGCAATCGTTTCCTCGGGCGGCGCAGTTTACCTCTATGACGTTGACGACTGGATGTCGGGCACATACACTTACAATAAGAACATTTTCCAGTTACCCTATGTATTTGCGAAAAAGGGCGCTCCCGTAACTCGTAGTGTAAAGGAAAATTCCGTTCTCAGGGTTGACGGAACGTTGACCGCAAACGGCCCGATATATTCAACCAAATCCGTCACAAACGGCGGCGATGCCGTTATCAAGGGTAAGGGCGTGTATGTTTCGAATGTTCACGGCTCGACAGACCTTAAAGAGGTCACCGGCTCGAACACCACGCTTAAAACCATCGCCTGCGTTCCCGTCAGGGGCACGATCGCAGGACACAGCGGATACAACAGCTTTGCTATCGGCACATACCGCTCGTTGAACGGAAACTGCTGGTATCAGAGAGCAGTTACGGCTAACGGCTTTACTGTCGTTTCGGGCGGCGTTCAGGACGGCGTAAACGTTTATGTTGCCGACACAAAGGACGCAACCGTTACGCTCGTTCTCACAACCGAACAGCCGTGCGTTACGCTTCCCACAAACGCTAAGGTTGCCGTAAGCGGCAATAAATATACATTGACCGAGATTAACAGCAATGTTACGATCGTCGCAAAACAGCATAATCCGGTTGTTTCTGTTCCGGCAAAGGCTCCCGACTGTCTTAACGGCGGCTATACGGCCGAAGAAAAATGCTCGGTCTGCGGCACGGTCGTAAGCCCCTCGGTAAGTGTTCCGGCAACGGGACACAAGGAGGAGATTATCCCCGGAAAAGAGGCCACATGTACGGAAAACGGCTTGACCGAGGGCAAGAAGTGCTCTGTTTGCGGTGAGATCATCGTCGCTCAGGAGGTCATTAAGGCACACGGCCATTCCGAAAAAACCGTTCCCGGAAAAGCTCCGACCTGTACGGAGAACGGCCTGACCGCCGGCAAGGTTTGCTCGGTCTGCGGTGCCGTTATAGAAAAGCAGGAGATTATTCCGGCTACCGGCCATACCTATACGACGGTTGTTACCGCTCCGACTTGCGAAGAGGACGGATACACCACCCATACCTGTGCCTGCGGTTACAGCTATGTTGACAATATCGTTAAAGCAACGGGACACAGCTATACAATCACGGTGGACGGCACATACAAGGCTCCGACCTGTACCGAGGATGGAAAGGAAGCGGATCTTAAATGCGCAAAGTGCGGCGCCGTTAAAAAGGGTGCGGTTATTCCTGCCAAGGGTCACGATGAGGTGATTGATGCGGCGGTTGAGCCTACCTGCACCAAGGACGGTCTTACAGAGGGTCGTCACTGCAAAACCTGTAACGAGGTTATCGTTGCGCAGAAGGTTGTTAAGGCGCTCGGACATGATTATGTTGCGGTTGTAACGCCTCCGACATGCACACAGGACGGCTACACGACACACACCTGCTCACGCTGTCATGACAGCTATGTTGATTCGCACGTTGACAGCACGGGCACCGAGCACAGCTACGATTCAACAAAGGTTTACGAGCCGACCTGTACCGAGGACGGCTACACCGTTAAAATATGTTCAATTTGCGGACATGAGTTGAAGCTGGAGGACACGATCGTTCCGGCATACGGCCACAAGTTTACATACGAGGTTGTTGAGCCGACCTGCACAACGGGCGGTTATACGGTTCGCAAATGTACGGTTTGCGGATACAGCGACACGGTCGATAAGGTTGACGCCTTGGGTCATGACTTTACCTCGGTTGTAACCGAGCCGACCTGTACCGAAAAGGGATATACAACGCTCACATGTAAACGTTGTAACCATACGGAAATTCCCGAGGAGTCGTATGTACCGGCACTCGGACACAAATACGTCGGTGTTGTAACAACTCCGGCAACCTGCACCGAAAACGGTGTCATGACATACACCTGTCATTGCGGCGACAGCTACACCGAGATTATCCCGGCGACAAATCACAGCTATGACGGGGGCGTTGTAACCGCTCCGACCTGTCATGAGCGCGGTTACACGACCTATACTTGTAAAAAATGCGGACACACATATCAGGGCAACTTTGTCGAAGCTCTCGGCTGTGAATTCGGCGATTGGGTAATCGTCAAGAATGCAACCTGCACCGAGAACGGACTTAAGAAGAGAACCTGTATTCGCGGTGACCGCTATGAAACAGAGGTTATTCCGGCTACCGGCCACAGCTATACGGCGGTTGTTACGGAACCGACCTGCACCGAAAGAGGATATACAACCTATACCTGTCACTGCGGTCACAGCTATGTATCCGACTATACGGACGCAAGCGGACATAAGCTTGTAATTGATCCCGCCGTTGCACCTACCTGCACCGAATCGGGACTTACCGAGGGTAGTCACTGCTCCGTTTGCGGCGAAATTATCGTTGAACGTCAGACGGTTGCGGCACTCGGACATTCCTTCGGAAAATGGACTGTATCCAAGGTGGCAACCTGTACCGAAAAGGGTGAAGAGGAACGTTATTGCACCGTTTGCGGTATCAGAGAAACAAGAGAGCTTGCAATGCTTCCGCATACTCCGGTAATTGATGCGGCGGTAGCTCCGACATATTCATCAACAGGACTTACAGAGGGCAGTCATTGCTCAAGCTGTAACAAAATCCTTAAAAAGCAAGAGGTTGTTGCCAAGCTCAAGCTTAACTGGGATACCTTTAAGCTTGCAATGTCTCAGCTTGAGGGCTATGCGAGCGACTACGCCAAGAACAACCCTGGTAAGGATCCCACAAAGCTTATGCTCAACTTCATCCGTACCGGTATCGACCGTTACAACGATGACGATTGGGTAACAATGGCAGGTGCCGAGGAAACCGTTTTCGTCAACGAGGTTATCGCAAAGGACGAAATCAACGGCACTATCGCTTATGCGCTTCGTGAGATCGATTATCTTGAAATAACAATGCCGAACGGCGAAAAAATGGTATTCGACCATCTGTTCGGTTCGTTGAATATTTCAAGCAATAAGAACTATACTCAGTCAAACACAGACTTCGGCAGCTGGGCAGGCGATATTTGCGACTTGATGGAATATTCAAATCCGAGAGTAAAAGCAACAGAGCTTGATGCAATGACCGAAGAAATCAAAACAAAATATTTCGGCGTTGACGATGTTGAGGAAAGCGGCTTCGGCTATGACGATATCAAAACCGACCTTGATGCCTTCTATATCGTTTACCAAATCACATCGGGCGCTTCATCGCTCAGCGAGATTTTTGAAAGCTACTATAACGAGGAGCTTTCGATGCGTTCAAGAGCGGCGTTCTTCCTGAACAACCGCTTCCCGGGCAGCCTGACAAATGCCGAGGTTCGTCAGTCGATTTTCACGACTTACAGAGATCACCTTTTGATTCAGCTTCTTGAATCGGGCAGGGGACTTTCGGGCCTTGATACCCTCAGAGAGGCTTGCTGTTACGCATTTGCCGATTATCTTTATAATCTGGCAAAGGACGATCTGGTAGCTCCCGAGAAGCCCGATAAGCCGACAGATGACCCGAACAAGCCGGATATTTACAGCGTATTCTCTTCGAAGGATTCGATGCTTGCTCCGGGTATAACGCAGAACATCAGCTATGCTGTCGATTCGAACGGCGAGCAGATGGTATACTATATGTCAAAGTCGGACATCAACAGAAGCGATGTCAATATCTACGCAAACTATGCAAACAATGACGCTTCTTCATGGGCATTGTCAACTGTCAGCGAGCAGATGGCCGCCGCTCAGAAAAAGCATTCCAACCCCAACGACCCCGATAACTATATTGAAAATTACAATGCGGTTGTCGGCACAAACGCCAACTTCTTCAACATGGGTACAGGTAAGCCGCTCGGCTTGCTTGTTATGAACGGCAAGGAGTATACCCCCATTTACACGAAGGAAAGAGAATATAATTTCTTTGCTATCCTCAAGGACGGCACACCGGTTATCGGAGAAGCCTCGGAATATAACAAATACAAGAACAATATTCAGGAGGCTGTCGGCGGTGCGGAAATCCTTGTTAAGGACGGTGTAAATCAGTTCATCGGCAAAACA
>ULWL01003616.1_pt1 | contig 11623 bp, 7 predicted proteins | sample 1960171 | NCBI WGS metagenome assembly ULWL01 (sample SAMEA4835807, study PRJEB28245) | human gut metagenome | biome: gut microbiome; material: fecal sample | place: Denmark | collected 2008 | reverse complement strand
TCAAAATCGAATTTGAATAAATAATAAAAAAAAGCCCTCTGATCTCAGAGGGCTTTATATTATGACTTTGTTCTTTTATTTTGCGGAAACCTTGCCGTCGGCGCCGAATTTAACGGGCGTTTTGACGATTTTGGCTTTTTTGCGCAGTTTCTGCATTGTTTCTTCGACGCTTTGCGCCGCCTGCATCTGCATCAGTTCCTGTTCGACGTCTTCGAATTTCGGCGTTTCGGACAAACGGCGCGGGCCGGCTTTGATTACGTGATAGCCGAATTTCGTTTTGACGGGTTTTTTGGAAATTTCGCCTTCTTTCATGGCAAAGGCCGCTTCGGAAAATTCGGGAACCATCAGTTCGCGCGAAAAATATCCCAGATCGCCGCCTTCCAATCCTTTGTTTTCGGAAACTTTGTTCGCCAGTTCAGCAAAATCAGCCCCTTTTTGCAGCTGTTGAATAACGTCCTGCGCTTCTTTTTCCGTTTTTAACAGAATATGCGCGGCGGACATTTCTTCCTGCGGAGGATTGTCCTTTTTAAACTGTTCGTACAAAACTTCCAGTTTTTCTTTTGTCTGGTTTTTCTTTGCCTGCTGTTCCAGATAATAACGGGCCAACAGCTGTTTTTCAAAATCCTTCGCCATTTTTTTGAATTCGGGCGTATTCTGGACTTTTTCAGCCTTTGCCGCCGCCGCGACAACATTTAAATCAATAATATTGTCCAAAAGAGGTTCATAAACACTTTCCAAAGGCAGAGCGCTTAACTGCGGATTGGACGCGCGCACGTTTTCAATTTCGGACAGCGTAATGTTGTTTCCGTCAACCGTCGCGATTACCAGATCCGTCTGTGCGGCTTTTGCTTTTGTTTTTGCCGCCTGAGCCGGCATCGCAAGACACAAAGCAACCAAAGCGCCCGTAATTACTTTCATTGACATTATTTTAAGGCCTTTCCTAATGTTGTTGTTTTTAAACGATCCGCCTATCATATCATCTTTCGAAAGGTCGTAAAGATTTAAAATATCTCTTCGCGGCGGAAAAATATGTTTTTTAGTTCTGCTGACATAACTGAATGATTGACACGCGCTGTTCTGTAGGCTTAACTTGTTTGATTTTATATTTGATTAATAAGAGGATTTACGATGATCGGTTCTTTAATGCGTAAAATTTTCGGCAGCGCGAACGACAGATACGTCAAAAGCCTGCAAAAAACAGTTGCAAAAATCAATGCTCTGGAACCGGAAATTTCCGCTTTGTCCGATGAAGAATTAAAAAATAAAACGCCGGCGCTGAAACAGCGGCTGGCCGACGGGGAAACGCTGGACGATATTCTGCCTGAAGCGTTCGCCGTCGTGCGCGAAGCGTCTAAAAGAACAATCGGACTGCGCCATTTCGACGTACAGCTGATCGGCGGGATCGTCCTGCATCGCGGACAAATCGCCGAAATGCGTACCGGTGAAGGAAAAACGTTGGTCGCGACGCTGGCCGTTTATTTGAACGCGTTGACGGGCAAAGGCGTGCACGTCGTTACCGTCAACGATTATCTGGCGAAACGCGATACCGAATGGATGGGGCAGATTTACCGTTTTCTGGGCTTAAGCGTCGGCACTATTCTGCATGATCTGTCCGACGAAGAACGCCGTGCCGCTTATGCCAGCGATATTACTTACGGAACGAATAACGAATTCGGTTTTGATTATCTGCGCGACAATATGAAATTTTCTATTGACGACATGGTTCAGCGGCCGTTCAATTTCGCGATTGTCGACGAAGTGGACTCTATTTTGATCGACGAAGCCAGAACGCCTTTGATTATTTCCGGCCAGGCCGAAGATTCGTCTGAAAAATATATTCAGATCGACGCTTTGATCCCGCGGTTAAAACCGGAAGATTATGAAAAGGACGAAAAACAGCGCACGGTATCCCTGACCGAAACGGGAACTCTGCATATGGAAGAACTGCTGCAGGAAGCGGGACTGCTTAGCGGCGCGATGTACGACGCGATTAACGCGCCGGTCATTCATTATGTCGATCAGGCGTTGAAAGCGCATAAACTTTTTCAGCGCGACGTCGATTACATCGTCCGCAACGGCCAGGTTGTCATCATTGACGAATTTACCGGCCGCATGATGGAAGGCCGACGTTATTCCGACGGTCTGCATCAGGCTCTGGAAGCCAAAGAACACGTTAAAATTCAGCCTGAAAACCAGACGCTGGCTTCGATTACGTTCCAGAATTATTTCCGCCTGTATCCGAAACTGGCGGGCATGACGGGAACGGCAATGACCGAAGCGCCGGAATTCGCTGAAATTTACGGGCTGGAAGTCATTGATATTCCGACAAACAAACCGTGTGTCCGAATTGATCATCAGGACGAAATTTACTGGAAAGAAGATCAAAAGCTTAAAGCCGTTATTGAGCTGATTAAAGAATGTGCCGCGCGCAGACAGCCCGTTCTGGTCGGCACGACGTCGATTGAAAAATCGGAACAGCTGGCCGAACGGCTGAAAAAGGAAACAAAGCTGAAATTCAACGTGTTAAACGCGCGTCACCATGAACAGGAAGCGTATATTATCGCGCAGGCGGGCATGCCGGGCGCGATTACGATCGCGACGAACATGGCCGGCCGCGGGACGGATATTCAGCTGGGCGGCAATCTGGACATGCGCGTGGCGCAGGAACTGGCGGACGTTGTCGATGAATCCGAACGTGCCCGCCGGATTGCGGAAATTAAAAAAGAAATTGAAGAAGGCAAGGAAATCGCGCTGAAAGCCGGCGGATTGTACGTTATCGGCACGGAACGCCACGAAAGCCGCCGCATTGACAATCAGCTGCGCGGCCGTTCGGGCCGTCAGGGCGATCCCGGCGCGTCAAAATTTTTCCTGTGCCTGCAGGACGATCTTTTGCGTATTTTCGGCGCGGAAAGAATTGAAAAATTCTTAAAACCTTTGGGCGGCATGGAAGACGATGACGTTATTTCCAGTCCCTGGATTTCCAAAACGCTGCAAAAATCGCAGGAAAAGGTTGAAGCCCGCAACTTTGACATTCGTAAAAACCTGCTGAAATACGACAACGTCATGAACGATCAGCGCAAAGTCATTTATGATCAGCGCAAAGAATTAATGATGGCGGATACGATTACGGAAACGGTTCAGGATATGCGCGACGAAATCATTTCGGCGATGACGGAAACCTATACGCCCGAAGACGCCGCCGCTGACGACTGGAACGTTGCGGCTTTAAAGGAAGACGTTGAACGTATCTTAGGACTGCAGCTGCCCCTTGATTCCTGGGTGGAAGAAGGAATCGGCACGGCGGAGCTGACGGAACGGCTGCAAAAGGCCGCAAACGAAAAAATGCAGGGCAAGCGCCGCGATTTCGGTGACGGTCTGATGAACATGATCGAAAAAAACATTACGCTGCAAATTCTGGATCAGGTATGGAAAGAACACTTGCAGGTGCTGGATTACATGCGTCATACGATTGTGCTGCGGGCTTATGGCCAGAAAGATCCTTTAAACGAATATAAGAAGGAAGCCTTTTATCTGTTCAGCGGCATGATCGGCAATATGCGCGAACAGGTGACGCAATTTTTAATGCACGTTGAACTGGCGCCGGAAACCGTTCAGGCGATCGAAGAATCGCGTCGCCGCCAGCAGGAAACAACGGCTTATCATGACGAACCGGGCGATGCGTTCGGCAATCCGTCCGATTCGCAGCGCGAAGTTGACCGCCGGCTGGACCGGAGTCCTTTCCGTTATACAAAGTCGGACGAAGTTGATCCGAATGACCCGTCAACTTGGGGAAAAGTGTCCAGAAACGCTTTGTGCCCGTGCGGTTCGGGGAAAAAATACAAACATTGCCACGGCGCGATCGGCTGAAAAACGGCGGATAAATCAGGTGGCGCTGCAACGCCGCCTTTTTTGTTATTTTTGAAAGAGTTATCATTTTTTCGATTTTTATAGTGGATTTTGCCTGAAAAATTGGTAAAATAAAAAATGGATATAAGGAATGGTTTAAGCGAGGATTTTTTATGTACGTTTCTGATGTTGCAGAACAGATTGTTGCAATGCAGGCGCAGATGATCAGAAGCTCTATGGCTATGGCTGCTGCGAAAAGTGCGATTGATCAACAAAAAGCTGTGACAACCCTCCTTACAGAAGCGACACAGTCCGCTGCTGCCAGTGCAGATGGTCGGGGCGCTTTGCTCGACATTCTCGTTTGAAATTTTTCTCCTTGTTTCCTTTGGGCTGTCTTCGGGCAGCCCTTTTTTTATAAAGAATAAAGATTCCGGCCGATCTTTTTTTATTTCTTTCCGCCGGCGCGGGAAAAGAAGCTTTGCGTTTCATCAGGACTTTCTTTAATACTTTTGACTGTGCCGGTTAAAACTTTTTCCGGCATGCCTCCGATCACTTTTTATGAAAGGAGGTGAGTCGTATAAAAAAAGCGTAAAATTAGCGAGAAAGTTTTTAAAATTATTATTTTAGCTTTCTTCTTTTTAATAATCCTCGTTAACGAAGCTTGTTAAAAAATTATCCCCCGGTGGTTCAGACCGGGGGGATAAGCCTTTTTTAGTCGTATAATCAAGCGTAATAACAATATGTTGTCATATTTTTTTTGTTTTTTGCAAGAATAATCGGGAAGAAGGGATTTAAGGCGATTATGTTCCGCGGCGTTTAAATCCGGTTCAGCCACAGCCAGTTCATAAACAGCGGCACTTGTTTTTCCCAGTCGGCTTCGCAGTGCCGTCCGCCGATCTGCCGGTACATGTACGGCTGCGCCCCTTTGCGGTACAAATGGTCGTTTATGGATCTGTTGCAGGCATTTGCAATGGCTTTGCCGCGCGGCGTGCGGCTTTCATTGCTGCCCCAGCTGAGGAATACTTTCGTGTCGGGATCAATGTCGTTTTGCGCAATGGCGGCTCGCAGCTCTTTGCCGCAGAATCCGATCGCCGAAGAAACGCAGGCTGCTTTTGAAAATACGGCGTTGTAACAGACCGCGGCATACAAAGCCATCAATCCGCCCATAGAACTGCCGCCGATTCCGGTTGCTTCCCGATGTCCCCAGGTGCGGTACGTTTCGTCAATGAACGGTTTTATTTCATTGACGACCCAATCCATTGTTTGCTGTCCCGTGCCGTAAACGGGGCCGGCAAAGGAATCCCAGTAATACGGGCAGTATTCGCGCAAACGGTCGTTTCCAGTGTGCGAACATTCCATGCCGACGACAATGATTTTTTTGTCCCAGTGATCCAGAAAATCTTTCATACCCCAGCTTTTGCCATAGGTCGCGTCCGAATCATAAAACAGATTGTGCCCGTCGAACATATACATGACGGGATACCGTTCTTCGGATTCATAATAATCGTCGGGCAGATAAATATGCAGCCTGCGGTTTTGGCCGGCTGATGAAAACCAAAAATCTGTTTTTTCAATCATGACGCCTGCTTTCGTTGTTTCAGAGGGAAGAACAAACTTTATATAATTCTTTTGCCTGCCGATTGGTAGCCGGAAACGGAAAAATTTAATCAGTTTTCCGGCATAATGTGTTCACAGTATTCTTTTAACGCTTCGGCGTTGTTGTGTTCGATGTCTTTGGCCGCAAAGAGCAGAGTGACTTTCGGATAAGAACGAATCTGCCGGATCATTTGGTTAAGCAGAGATTCGTTTTGTTCTAATTCCAGAATGTAATCACGTTTAAAAGCCGCCCAGTCGCCGTCCTGATGAAACCGCCTGCGCAGCCGTGCCGACGGCGCCAGATCCTTTGCCCACCAGTCGAGGCGCGCTTTTTCTTTACTGATACCGCGCGGCCAGATCCGGTCCGTCAGAATGCGGAATCCGTCGTTGCTGGCCGGTTCGTAAATTCTTTTGGTTTGAATAAGCATGACTTTCCTCCGTTTTTATTTTCAGTATATTTTTAATTTCTTTTTTTGATGAGCCGTTTCTTCGGTTATATCTGTCGATATACTGACTTGCCGGCGCTTTTGCCGAAGCGTGTTTTTCATAAAAAAACTTCTGTTTATGCTTGACGTTCGGAATGTAACGAAAACGTCATAAAAAAGGTTTTTCTTATATGCCCGACTCTGTACCGTGAGTGTAAAAAAAGCGAGAGTTTCCGCGCCGTTCGGGGTGGGAAAATTTTGCCTATTGAACCGACGGGAAAGTTGTGCTAGCTTTTTAACAATGGAGTTTACATAACGGCCGAAGCGCCGTTTCCAGAAACCGGCCCGCAAGGGTCAAAACCCTTTAAGGGCTGTAATGAATCCAAGAAAAGGAGAAATCTCATGGCTACAGATAAAATTGCTCTTACATCGTCAATGCGTTCCAATCTTTTGAGTTTGAAAAACACTCAAAGCTTGTTGGATAAGACGCAAGACCGTTTGTCCACCGGTTATAAAGTCAACAGCGCGATGGACAATCCTTCTTCGTACTTTACCGCGCAGTCGTTGAATTCGCGCGCCGACGACCTGTCTACTTTGCTGGACAGCATCGGTCAGGCGATTTCGACATTGGAAGTCGCCGATGAAGGCATTACGACTCTGCAAGAGTTCGTCGAACAGGCAAAATCCATTGCCAACAGCGCTCGTGATACGGCTAACGTCGCGTCCAAAGCTGTTTCCGACAACGTCACTTTTAATTCAGCCACGGCAAAAACCGATCTGTTGACAGATATGGTTGCCAATGCCGCCGCCGGTGACAGCTTCACCATTCGTTTGGGTGATGCCACGACAATGGAAGGAACGGCAAACGTTTCCGCCGACCAAACATTGCAGGAAATCGGCATTGCCGAAAACGGCGTTGTCGAAATGATCGTCGGCGATAAAACGTATGAATTTACGTTTACAGCTGTAAAATCCGGCATTACGGATGCAACTGTTGATGAAACAACCGGCGTAACAAAGCAGTCTTTCGGTATCGACACAACGTTGGAAGATTTCATGAGCGAAGTCGTCTATACGGTCGGCCGTAAGGTTTTGAATGCCGAAGTCAAAGAAGGTAAACTGACGTTTAATACGTTGGATAACTCTTCTTTGGTCATTCGTTCAACAGCTGGTTTCGATTCCGGTAAAACGGCGACAGCTGCGACGATTGCAACGGCAACAACGGCAAAATTCGCCGCCGGAGCCAATTCGAACAACACGTCCGTTACGGGTGCGTCTATCAACATCACTGTTAACGGCCAGGTTCAAAAAGTTGACATCAGCGAATTCATTGATCCGACAACGGGCGCTTTGAAAGCAGGAACCGATACGGGCGCAACGACGTTGAAAGCCGTTGTTGAAAAAATCAACTCCACATTGGGGTCAGAAGGCATCGTGGCGCAGGTAAACGGAACGACACTGGAAATCTATAACAGCAATAATACCGGAACCAAGCCGACAGTTGCTGTTACCGAAGGTGCTCTTTCCGGTGGTGATGACGCAACAGCGATTACGGCTAATGCTGCTGTAACCGAAGGCGCTGCAAAAATATCAACCAACTTTAACAAAGTCTTCGGCTTTGATGAAGGTTATTCCGTGACAATCAGCGAAGGTATGACGGTTGAACAGTTCCGTCAGGCCGTTGATGGTCTGGAAGGCATTTCCGCCGACTTCGATTCCAAAGGTCACTTGGTCATCTCCGGTGAACAAGGCGACGATATGGTTATCGCTGACAGCGGTGACGGCAACTTCATCAGAAGTTTGTTGGGCGGCAACGTTGTTTCCGCGACGAACGGGTCAAACGAACGCGCTAAATATGCCGAACAGTTCGACGGCGTTCTTGATCAAATCGACCAGTTGGTTCAGGATACGTCTTACAAAGGCATTAACCTGTTGAACGGCGACGATTTGACGGTTGTGTTCAATGAATCCCGTACCAGCACATTGGAATTGAAAGGCGTTACCTTCAACTCCACGGGGCTGGGCTTTACGGCGTCCGAAGCCGAATGGAAAGACAACGCAAACATTGACAAATCTTTGGATCAAATCACCAAAGCGACGTCTTTGCTGCGCGCTCAGGCTTCCGAATTCGGTCAGAACCTGTCAACGGTTCAGATCCGTGAAGACTTTACGGAAAACATGATCAACAACCTGCAGACAGGCGCGGACAAACTGACGCTGGCTGACATGAACGAAGAAGCGGCAAATATGCTGGCTCTTCAGACCCGTCAGCAGCTGGGCGTCAACTCTTTGTCCATGGCTTCTCAGGCTGCTCAGAGCGTGTTGCAGTTGTTTTAATCCTGAAGAGCAGGAAACTTAATTACGATAAAGGCGGAGTTTTCTCCGCCTTTATTTTTTAAGAAGAAAACAATCGAAACTGCGAACACGAAGTGTGAAGCAGTCCATTATCAAACCGATCAACAGATTCCGCTTTTGCAGGTACGGACCGATGGATCGCGTCACTTCGTTCGCGATTTCGATAAGTATATGAAAGAAAAAACCCGAAACTGCGAACACGAAGTGTGAAGCAGTCCACTGTGTCGAACTGCACAAAATGGATTGCCGCGGCTTTTGACCGGAAATTATTGAAAACGTTATAACCTCATATTATCCTTAACTTAAAGGAGTTATTTAATATGCCTGCTTATTTTTATATATTATTTAACAGAAAAAATGGAACACTGTATGCTGGGGCGACAACAGACTTAATACGACGCGTTTATGAACATAAACAAAAAGGCGTTGCCGGATTTACAAAAAAATACGGCGTTGATAAATTAGGATATTATGAAATTTTTGACGATTTAGAATCCGCTTTTTTTCGCGAAAAACAAATTAAAGCTGGAAATCGGAAACGGAAAATTGATTTAATCATGTCGATGAATCCGCAATGGATTGATTTATATGATACATTATTTGAACAGCAATAGTTATTTAGCCGAAAGCATCTGAATTAAAGTCAGAACAAATAAACAGTTAATGGATTGCCGCGGCCTTCAGCCTCGCAATTTCGAAAATGAAAAGAAAAATAATCGAAACTGCGAACATGAAATGTGAAGCAGTCCGCTGGTATTGGACCGTACAAAATGAGTTGCCGCAGCTTTTGGCTTCACAATTTCGGAAATAAACGGCCGATCTCTTTCCTTTTGCTGAAAAACGCTATAAAGTATTTTCCTGTAATTGAAAAAAGGAACATACTCTGATGACCGACAGCCTGAAAAATAAAAAAGTCGTTTTAATTGACGGTTCGGGATATATCTACCGCGCTTATTACGCTTTGCCGCCGATGACCCGCCTGGACGGAAAACCGGTAAATGCGGTTTATGGTTTTTGTTCCATGATGATGAAGCTGTTAAAAGAAATGCCGGCGGATTATATGGCTGTTGTTTTTGATGCGTCGCGTAAAACGTTTCGTATGGATATTTTTCCTGAGTATAAAGGAACGCGTAAAGACGTACCCGAAGATTTAATTCCGCAGTTTCCTTTAATGCGTCAGGCCGTTGATGCGTTCAGTCTGGCGCAGGTCGAAATGGAAGGTTTTGAGGCCGACGATCTGCTGGCGACATATTCGCGGCTGGCCGGCGAAGAGGGGGCGGAAGTAACGATTGTTTCGGCGGATAAAGATTTAATGCAGCTGGTCGGTTCGGGTGTAACGATTTATGATCCGATGAAACAAAAAAACATTGAAGCGGAACAGGTGATTGAAAAATTCGGCGTTACCCCGGACAAAGTCATAGACGTTCAGGCTTTGGCGGGCGATACGTCCGATAACGTGCCCGGCGTGCGCGGCATTGGCATAAAAACGGCGGCGGCGTTGATTACGGAATACGGCAGTCTGGAAAATCTGCTGGATAACCTGTCGTCGATCAAGCAAAACAAACGCCGTGAGATTTTAACGGCCGACGCCGATTTGGCGCGTATTTCAAAGCGTCTGGTATCTTTGGACGCTTTTGCGCCGGTTGAAAAGCCGCTTTCGTCTTTTTTGCTGCAGGCGCCGCAGATTGAAAAAATGGAATCTTTTTTTCAGGGAATGGGGTTTAAAAGCCTGCTGGCCAAATTGCCGTCATGGCTTGCTTCGGCGGAAGAAAAGAAAGAAGAAATTTCTTTTCCCGTCATTCGTAAAGTAAAAAAAGAATATAAGTTGATTCAGGACGCCGCTGAATTGGAAAAGCAGCTGAAAATTGCCGAAGAAAAAGGCTTTTTGGCAATAGATACGGAAACGGATTCCCTGTTGGCGACACAAGCGGAAATGGTCGGTTTTTCTTTTTGTTTCGAAGAAGGAAAGTCGTTTTATGTTCCTTTGCGCCACCGTCCGCGCAATCCGCAGGCCGATTTGTTCGGAGCGCAGGAGGAACAGGAAAAAATCCGCCAGATTCCTTTGGAACAGGCGCTGGCTTTGTTAAAACCCGTTTTGGAAAACAAAGGAATTTTAAAAATAGGGCATAACATAAAATTTGACTGGCATGTCCTGGCGAATGAATACGGAACGCTGAATTTGAATCCGATCGAAGACACGATGGTTTTGTCTTATGATTTGGACGGGGCGTCGCATCGTCACAATATGGACGATCTGGCCGCGTTATTTTTGGATTATCATACGATAAAATATCGCGACGTCTGCGGTACGGGGCGCGCGAAGATTACTTTTGACAAGGTCGGGCTGGAAGAAGCTTTGGATTATGCGGCGGAAGACGCGGACATTACTTTGCGGCTGTATCATTTTTTTAAAAAACGGCTGGAAAACGAAAAGCTGGTTGCCTTATATGAAACGATGGACCGCCCGTGCGTCAAAGTGCTGTATGATATGGAACATGCCGGCGTTAAAGTCTGTGAAAAGGAATTAAAGCAGCTCAGCGCGGAATTCGGGGAAAAAATGTCGGCTTTGGAAAAAAAGATTCATAAGGCCGCCGGCGAAGAATTTAATTTGAATTCTCCGATGCAGCTGGGCCGGATTTTGTTTGAAAAGCTGAATTTGCCCAAAGGCGTTAAAAATTCCAAAACGGGATCATGGGGAACGGAAGCGGCCGTTTTGGAAGAACTGGCCGACGACGGTTTTTCAATCGCCCGCGATATTCTGGATTACAGACTGTTTATGAAATTGAAAAGCACGTATACCGACGCGCTGCAGGCGCAAATTAACCCGAAAACGCAGCGTGTGCATACGACGTTTATGCAAACGGTCGCTTCGACGGGGCGTTTGTCTTCCAACGACCCGAATTTACAGAATATTCCGATCAGGCAAGAGGAAGGACGCGCGATCCGCCGCGCTTTTATCGCCTGCCCCGGCAATAAATTGCTGTCGGCCGACTATTCGCAGATTGAACTGCGTTTAATGGCTCATGTCGCCGACGTTAAAGGGTTGAAAGAAGCGTTTGCGCAGGGGACGGATATTCACGCCGCAACGGCGTCGCAGATTTTCGGTATTCCCGTCGAAGGCATGGATCCCATGATCCGTCGCCGCGCAAAAGCAATTAACTTCGGTATTATTTACGGAATTTCCTCTTTTGGTTTGGCTCGTCAGTTGGGCATAGACAGAAAAGAAGCGCAGGATTATATCAACGCTTATTTCGCCCGTTATCCGGAAATCCGCTCTTATATGGAAGAAACGGTTTATTTCGCCCGCTCAAACGGATATGTTTTAACGCCTTTCGGCCGGAAATGTTCTGTCGGCAGCATTGCCGACCGCAACGCTTCACGCCGCCAGTTCGCCGAACGCG